>JGI26381J51731_1000765_pt1 | contig 16049 bp, 17 predicted proteins | sample SaaInlV_165m_DNA_3_FD_51731 | JGI IMG/M metagenome (IMG submission 51731) | reverse complement strand
TACCGATAGTGGAGGGTTTCAAGTCTTTAGCCTAAATAAGCTTGCCAAAGTTACCGAGGAAGGTGTTACTTTTAAATCTCACATCGACGGCTCCACTCATTTTTTTTCCCCCGAACTATCTATGGAAATACAAGAAGCGTTAGGATCCGATATTGCCATGACCCTCGATGAGCCAACTCCCTATCCGTCTAGTCATACCACCACGGAAAATTCTTTAAAATTATCATCTCGTTGGGCTGCACGCTGCAAAACCGCACACCAGTTAGAAAGTCAATCTCTATTCGGAATTGTCCAAGGAGGAATGCATAAAGATTTACGTATCCAAAGCACCAAGGAGATTGCCGAAATTGGTTTTCCTGGTTACGCTATTGGAGGTTTGAGTGTAGGAGAAGAGAAAAATATCATGTACGACATTGCTGCTCACACAGCAGAATATTTACCTAAAAATAAACCACGCTATCTTATGGGGGTAGGAACACCTGAAGACCTTAGGCAGTGCAGTGGTATGGGAGTTGACATGTTTGACTGCGTAATGCCGAGTAGAAATGCAAGAAACGGTTCCCTTTTTACTAGCAGGGGAAAAATCAATATCCGCAACCTTCAATACAAAGCAGATAAAAACCCACTAGACCCGGAATGCGATTGTTACACCTGTAAAAATTATTCACGCGCCTACTTGAGGCATTTATTCATCGCTGATGAAATTTTTGTAATGCGACTCAATACACTTCACAATATTAATTTCTACCAAAAACAAATGCAGCGTATCCGTAAAGCCATATTGGAAGACAAACCGTTTTAATAAAAAATCAAACCTCTTCCTCCATAATTCCACGGATCTTAAATTCATTAATTAAATAACCCGATCGCTTTGGAATTGATGACTCAACAACAGCCTTTAAAATTTGTACTTTCTCAGGGTTAAGAATCTCTAACATGCGATTAAATATTTTCTCTGAGAAGTAAAGAGTAAGGTTAAGTTTAGCCTCTTGGTATACAAATTTATATCCTGAGCGCATTGGATTATTTTTGATAGGAGCATACTCAACGTGCCCCCCTCGCATAAATGTCGCCACCTCATCCCACTCTGACCCAACCTTTAATAGGTTTTGCCTTATATTAGAGAGAAGAATACTTTGTTCTGGTAGTTCGTAAGTATAGCTTGGCATATATTTTATTATCTTTGGTATTGAGTAACATTAACTAATTCGCACAGCCCGAATTGCCATAAACAATGGTACTTCTTTTCGAGCTCGATTTTCCCCGCGCGAACGCTTACCGGGTGCACTTTCTTTATTCGACATCCATTCTTCCAGAGAGTCTACGCAAAGACCCGCTTTATGTAATGCTGAAAAATAATTTTGCAACGGTCGATGATAGGTCATAGTAAAATTAACCTTATCGATAAATGGAGGGGTTAGTATAGGAATTTCCATTTCGTTGGCGTAACGGTCGACTCGCCTGTATTCTATCTTTTTCTCATCGTCCCAACCCCAGTGAGTTTGGCGAGGAATCCGAAAACAAGGGTGAGTTAAGACCATTACAAATTTCCCTTTTGGTTTGAGCCATCTTGCTACATTTTGAAACACAGGTTCTATTTTTTCCATATTCTGCACTGCAAGAAGACAAGCAATACCATCAAACTCCTGTCCATCAAGAAGTTTTCCGTCACCCGCATTACCTAAATGATATGTAATAGGTTTTATAGAATGAGAACGAGCCATTCGTAAAAGTTCTTCGGATGAGTCTAGTCCTTCTGGCTTGATTTTTTTTGCCAAAAGAAATCGTGAAAAGACACCTTGTCCACATGCTAAATCAAGAACACGTCTCCCAGCCTTTATCTCAAGTAATTTCAAAACACCTGGCATCACTATAGTCTGGTGGTAATCAGAACCACTCATGCCAACTAGAGAATCATACCAACGTGAAGCCTGATCCCATAAAGTTTGCTTCTTTTGGCTAGGTGTCCTTGAGTTTTTTATGGGCTTTCGTGTGTTTCGGCGAGGAATTATTTTATTTTTCAAAACCGCCCTCTATAATCATCATAAATAAACCTACTTATTTAAAACACCTATCTCATTAAATCTCTTTTAGATATTCACGGGGATCTGATTTTTGATAGAGACGGTATTTTTCGTTACGCTGCAATTATACGCGTATAACTCGACGCTAGCCAGATGAGCTTTACGTAACCACTCACCAAATAGCGGATCTATTTGATCGTTTGAGATAATGGACCGGGCGTCTGGTCTTTGCGAAATAAATAGAACTGCCGCTCGAAAACCTTTCCTTCGAAGAGCTATAAGTTCTTTGAGGTGTTTGACACCTCGTTGAGTTGGGGCATCGGGAAACTTTCCCACACCTCCTTCTACCAAACTTACCGATTTTACTTCCACAAAAGCGTTGACATTCAAAAATTCCAATTGAAAATCAAATCGACTTTCTCCACACTTAACCTCTCTATTAAAACTTTCAAAACCATTCAAACATCTTAGGCTTCCTTTAACCAATTCATTCTCTACAACCTTGTTTGCAAATGCGGGGTATACCGAAACCCATATGTCTCCATGGCGAACTAAAACCAGACTGTAGTCAGTTTTTCGTTTTGGACCAGGGTTATAAGTGAGTCGAACCCTACGACCAGGAATCATGAGACCAGGAAGTCTGCCTGGGTCAGGGACATGGGCTTTAATTTCTTGCCCATCTATCTCCACGCGTGCTAAATATCTATTTGGCCGTTCTAAAAAAACACCATCAACGACTCGATCGCCAAGTTTCATGCTGTATTAATAAACGGAAATGCTACGGGAAGTTTAATATGATCTAATGGTGATCGCCCTTATCTTCACCTGCATGGAGATTAATAGTTTTTTCTAGTGTCAAAATAGACTCAACCGATGGGCTAACTCTATCAATAAAAGGTTTAGGGTAAAGCCCAATTAAAACCACTAAAATGCATGCAGGTAGGAGAAGACCAAACTCTCTAAAATTAATGTCGGTAAGACCCTCGGGGATATGATCATTTTTTTCCTGCATCGCACCTTGGAACATATAAAGCATATAAATGGCGGCAAAAACTATAGACAGTCCACCCATCAACACATAAACAGCGGAAAGGTCTGCTAGTACCAGAGACGTCCAAACCCCCATGAGAATCAAAAACTCACCAACAAATCCATTCAAACCCGGAAGCCCAAGTGCTGCAAGTGTTACAAGCATAAACATGCCATATAATAATGGCATCGCCTTACCCAGCCCGCGAAAATCGTTCAAGTTGCGAGTTCCCATCTTCTTCTCAAGAATACCTACAATAATAAAGAGAGCTGAAGCAATGATCCCATGGTTGACCATCTGCAAGACACTTCCTTCTATTCCCTCTCCATTAAGAGCAAAAATACCTAATGCAATAAACCCAAGGTGACTAATACTAGAATAAGCTACAAGAGCTTTTAGATCACGTTGCGCGATTGCAATCCACGCACCATAGATAATTCCTGTTGCTGCTCCAAATGCAATGACCAAACCAAATTTATCGACAGCATCGGGGAAAAGAGGAAGGCAGAACCTAATGATACCATAGGCTCCCGCCTTAGACATGGCCCCCGTTAAAATCAAAAGCACTGGGATAGGGCTTGACACATAAGCGTGCGGCAACCAGCTATGTAGTGGGAATATAGGGATTTTGATAGCAAATGCAGACAAAAAGAACAAAAATAACCAAACCTGATCAGCAGGATCAATTTTCATATGAACGAGAGTCTGAATATTAAAACTAAACTCGTTAGTCGCTTCAAAATGAATAAGGCTCAACCAGATTATTGCAAGCAACATCAATAAGCTTCCAACAAGTGTATACAACACAAACTTTGTCGTAGCATAAACGCGGCGTCCCTCTCCCCATATTCCGATCAAAAAATAAGTAGGAACAAGCATTAACTCCCAAAACACATAAAATAAAATCAAATCTAAGGCTACAAAAACGCCAAGAGTTCCCGCCTCAAGGGCTAATAGAAGCGCCATAAAGTTACGAAAACCACCTGTCCATCCAGTGAAAAACAAACAGCAATCAAAGAAATAAATGCCGTTAAAACAACCAACCACAAACTAATCCCATCCACTCCTACCTGATAGTTGATATGGAACATAGGAACCCAGGCAAGGGTTTCGCTAAACTGCATACCCTGCATAGAGGAGTCAAACCTTGTTAGCAAGGCAAGCGATGCCAGAAAAGTAAATCCAGTCGCTCCGACGGAAATATTACGGACAGCTCTAGCGTCGTCCTTATTCACGAACAGGAGACTCAGCGCTGCTATCAATGGAGTGAAAACAATGAGTGTCAACATACTAGTTACTCTTGTACCGAGTTATAGGAATACAACAAACATAAGAATAGTCACTACTCCAACAATCATGTTGAAGGCATATAATCGAACGCTACCTGACTGCCACAAGCTTATCAGCCGACTTACTTCTCTGACCTGAGAACCTACTTGATCGACGGCAAAATCAATACCGAGTCTTTCAGCTCTTTTTTCAAGAAATGCGCCAGTCGCACGAGTTGGTTTAACAATCAAAAAATCGTAAATTTCATCGATATAGTACTTATTAAACAAAAGATCATAAAGTGGGGCTAGTATCTGCTTGGCAAACTCCAGTCTATCTTTCCCAGTCATATAAAAACCAACGGCTCCAACGATACCTATCAGGCCAGCTGATAATCCAATAGTTTCAAGTAATACATCGTCAGGGTGGGACATATGAGTCCCAAAGTAATTCACAAGAAAGTCATCAATCATTCCTCCACCAAACCCAGCGGTTAAAGACAAGAAGGCCAAAAGACCCAGGGGAGCAATCATTATCAAAGGGCTTTCATGTGCAGTCACATCAGTTCGTGGCTGTCCACTAAAGGCATAAAAATAAACTCTAAAAATATAAAAACCGGTCATAATTGCACCCAGTATTGCCATGGCCCAGAAAACAATATTTCCCATGTCTGCGTGGTACGAATTAATAAGAATAGCCTCCTTACTGAAAAACCCGCTAGTCAGAGGAAACCCCGCTAGAGCCAACGAACCTATTAAAAAAGTTATATGAGTAATAGGCATTGAGTGGCGCAACCCTCCCATCTTCCGAATATCCTGCTCTTCATTCAATCCGTGAATAACACTGCCAGCACTCAAAAAAAGTAATGCCTTGAAAAAAGCGTGTGTCATTAAATGAAACATCGCGATGCTGTACATCCCTAAACCCACTGCTAGAAACATGAACCCTAACTGACTCATGGTTGAATAGGCAATAACTCGCTTAATGTCATACTGAACCATAGCCATAGACCCTGCGAAGATTGCCGTAACTACTCCCACTGTAGCGATCAAATACATAGTAAAAGGAGCAAGCTCATAAAGCACATGACAACGTGCGATTAAGTAGACTCCAGCGGTGACCATGGTAGCCGCATGGATTAATGCACTAACAGGAGTAGGGCCTTCCATAGCATCCGCCAGCCAAGTATGGAGTGGAATCTGTGCTGACTTTGCGAACGCCCCCACGAGGAGAAACACGGTAATCAATAAAATCGTATCATCATTGGGACGGAATGTTGTCTTGGCAGCAGCGAACACCTCAAGAAAACTTAACGTCCCCAGGTGNTCAAAAATAATAAATGCAGCGATGACCATTCCGACATCGCCAATCACATTCATTACGAATGCTTTGCGGGCAGCCAGGACCGCACTGGTCTTTTCTTTCCAAAATCCAATCAGTAAGTAGGACGCGAGTCCAACCAGCGCCCAACCTACGATAAGGAAAAAGAAATCTGCAGCTAACACTAAAAGTGACATTGAAAAAATAAAAAAATTCAGATAGGAAAAAAACCGACTGAACTCAGGGTCTTTTTCCATATAGCCAATTGAATAAACGTGAATAACAAACCCAACACCTGTAATAATGAGAAGCATAAAAACTGACAACGGATCAACTAGGATAGACATGTTGAGGGAAAAGGAACCAGCAGTCACCCAGTTGTATAGAGTGGAGATCCCTCCCTTTTCATTTTCGCCACCTAGTAGAAAGCCAGTTAATGCGATCAATGTGATCAAAAAAGAAATTCCAACAGAAGCGCAACCGAGGAAACCTGCTCGTTGGCGTGACATACCATTTCCAAACCAACTGAGAAGAACGAAACCTGCCAGAGGAGAAATTAATATAAACCAGCAATAAGAAAACAAGTGCCTTATCCTTTTAAAGTATTGATGTGATCTACATCCATATCATGCCGAGTTCTAAAAATTGTAAGAATTATGGCAAGCCCAACTACTACCTCAGCTGCAGCTACCGTCATGATCATTAATGCAAAAATTTGCCCATCCATTGATTTTTGAAAGCTTGAAAATCCTATCAATAGAAAGTTTACGGAGTTGAGCATTAGCTCTACAGACATAAACATGATCAGTGGGTTTTTACGAATAAGAAACCCAGCCGCCCCCACGCAAAATATCGTAGCACTTATAAGGAGAACAAATTGATGTCCCATCGTTATTTCATTCTCCTTCGAAGAGGGACATAGGAAAATTTTGAAAGACAAATAATTCCGACTGCCGCAACTAGAAGTAAGGCAGATGCAAGTTCAAATGCAACTACATGACGTGAAAACAATTCCAGCCCGATTGCCTTGGCACTGCCCCCGACCTCGGCAACTGTCTGAGCGTCAAACGCCCCTTCAACAGGCCTGGTAGGTCCCACCGTCGCAGACAAAAATAATTCACCAAGCATGGTCACCACAAAAACAATCGCCAGAGAACGTTCGGTTGATGGTTCTTGTATTTCCTTTTTTCCACCAAGAAGAGCTATGATGAATAGAAATAAAATCATTACCGCCCCGGCATATACAATTATTTGCACTGCCGCAACAAACTCCGCATTGTATAGAAGGAATAGTAGAGCGAGACAAATCATGTGGCCGATTAAATATAAAGCACAATAAATCGGCGACGAACAAAGAATCACTCCAAGGCTAGCAAGTACCGCGGTCAGCCCAACCAGCATTGTGACAGTTGCCTTAGTTAGCTCGAATAAATCTAATTCGAACAAAGCCCCCTCCTTAAACTTAAGTAATTTTAATATTCAGCACTTCAACAAACAAAGAAATATCCTAAGGCTAAACGTCCCCAAAAATCACAGTTCTGTCAAACGCGTGTTGTGTTACCCAGGATATTCACTTTAAATTCATTCGGTTCCGGATAAACTAGTAAGTCGCTCTTAGTAGCAAGATATTTATCTCGATCGTAATCAGCCAGTTCGTAATGCTCACGCAACACAACGGCATCCACTGGGCATGCCTCTTCACAGTACCCACAATAAATACACCTGAGTAGGTTGATTTCATAAATCTCTGCATAGCGCTCACCCTGAGAAATGGGGTGATCAGGATCATTTTCAGCTGACACAACGTGAATACACCCTACCGGACAATTAATAGAGCACAGACTACAACCAATACACCGCTCTAAGCCATTTTCATCACGGTTTAAATAATGCCGACCCCGGTAACGTTCTGGCATAATCCGCTTAACCTCTGGATAAGAAATCGTGACGGGCGTTGAAAATAGATTTTTGAATGTTACTCCAAGCCCTATCAGTAAATTTTTTACCCCATCAATAGTTTTTACAATCATATTTTTACCGTCATCACAAAACCACTAACACGCTTGTGACTAGAAGGTTTAATAAAGAAATTGGGACGAGAACTTTCCAACCAAAAGTCATTAATCGATCATAACGTATACGTGGGTATGTCGATCGCAACCAAATGAAAACACAAAGAAGAAAAAGCACTTTCCCTGAAAACGCTACAATGGGCCAAACTGGAACTCCATAAGCATTCCACCCACCCAAAAATAAAAGAGTAACTAGTGCGCTCATAGTCACCATATTGATGTACTCGCCCATAAAAAACATCGCAAACTTCATACCCGTATATTCAGTATGAAAACCTGCAACAAGCTCCTGCTCTGCTTCTGGCAAGTCAAATGGCGCTCGGTTAGTTTCAGCAATCCCTGCAATAAAAAACAATAAAAAGGCCAACGGTTGAATCAAAATATTTGGATAAGAATCTTGGCTAGCAACCATATCAATCAAACTCAGTGATCCCGTTAGCACAACGATACTCAAAGCGGCTAAACCCAATGTAAGTTCATAACTAATCATTTGGGCCGAGGACCGCAATCCCCCCATCAGAGAGTATTTATTATTGGAAGAAAGCCCAGCAAGAACCATCCCATAGACACCCATACCAGAAATTGCGAACACAAATAATAATCCAATATTAACGTTTGCCACCCACAATCCAATTTCCTGACCAAAAATCTTTACAGGTTCACCAAATGGAATCACTGCAAAAGTAACAATTGCCGTAAACACAACAATAGCTGGAGCTAAATGAAAAAGAAACTTGTCAGCTGAGCTTTGTATAATTGATTCTTTAAATAAAAGTTTGATCGAATCTGAAATAGGCTGCCCTAAACCGAATGGACCTACACGATTAGGACCAAGACGAACTTGGAACCGCCCCATCAAACGTCGTTCAAGCCAAACTAGGGCGGGTACAATTCCTAGCAAAGCACCCGCAANCACAAAGGCTTTAACGCTGCCTATGATTAGATAAGTATAAGGCTCAAAAAAATCTATGACATCATCGATCATAATCAGTTTTTAAATACCTGTTAGCATTAGTTGTTGATAAATTATTTTCAACCTTGCCATTTAAAGTCGCAGGGTGAATGCGTTACTTAGTTTTACCCTTTCCTCACTTCAACCCAACTCACGGAACCACTACTAGCTAACCTTAACAGTCCCTGGTCGTCTGACACTCTTGGAACAACAACTGCACCGGGGTTACATCGATCCGATACCTCAACTGTGACTCCCACATCAATCCCATTAGCGGTAAGAACTGCTTGGTCTCCATTAAAAAGATCCAACTTTAAAGCATCACTTTCATGCAAGCATAAAGTGGGTGGCAAAAAGTGGTGTGCAAGCGGTGAAGAGGCATCTAGAACCTTATCCTTAGAAAATAATTGCGTCGCAATTCGTAACCTCAATCCCTTTCCAGAAGAATCTATCTTTTGTATCTCTGGTGTCGATCCGTTTATATATTCGATTTTCTCACGCGTTTTACCTTCTTTCTTGATTGATTTTTTACTAATTTCATTATAACCNGGAACCATTTTGGAAAGCTCTTCCGTCACACTAAAGGAGGTGAGGTATTCAATCGGTTTTTCGCTCAGACTATTAATCATTTTTGAAATTATTTTCCAGTCAGGAGAATTAGTAGTATTCAGTCCACGCTTCCTATACTGAACACGACCACCTATGTTTGTTGTTGTTCCTTCATCATAACCTGGTCCATTAGAGGGTAGGACGATATCCGCCAGAGCAGAAGTTTCAGTTTTCATCATATCGTGGACCACAAGCAAGGGCAGATTTTTAAGGACTGCTTCAATCCGTTTACCCTCAGGGAAATCCACGACGGGATTACTCCTGTAGACAAGAAGCGCTTTCAGTTCTCCTGACTCAGCTTTATCTATCATCTCCAGAGCTGAAAATCCCTTGGCATCAAGGAAGGCACTATCACCCCAAATCTTCTGAACCTTATCTGAGTCAGAAATAGAAACTCCTCCTGGATAGTAATCCGGAAGAATTCCCATATCCATTGCTCCTACTGAATTGGTAAAAGGCGCTGCTGGTATCGCTCCACACTCCATAGTTGGGATCTTGTTTATTACACCAAGTAAGTGCTTGAGCATAAAAATTGAATTTCCTGTAAGCGAAGCCGGATTGTAAACAACGCAAACTTTCGTTGCTGTACGAATAAGCTCCGACATTTTCTTCATCTGATCTACAGCAATTCCGGTTAATGATTCGTCACTAGAGCTTACCTCAACCGCCGGAATACCTAGCTCTGTAGCAAGACTATTGGCTAAAGCTGCTAAGGCAATCCCATCCAAGCCCACATCATACTTTAGTGACAAGTCAGCAACCTTATCTAGGTCCGTTTTCTGGTCATTTAAAATCGCAAGTTTTACCCCCTTATGTGTAACAGCTTTTTTTATACGAAGATCAAGAATGGGAAGCTCTTCAGCTGAATCACTCCCAATTAATAAAACTAGGTTCGCTGTTTCAATATTCAAAAAATCATAGTGGTCAACGGGCAACCCAGGGGTATCTGAATAGGTTTTATGGTCTAAATTATTAGTCCTTAGCTCTAAACGAAATAGCTTGTGATAAAGATACAACTCTTCATTGGTGCCAAAAGGAGACCCGATGAAACCAATACTTTTGGGGCCATGCTCATCAGCAATTTTTTTCAAAGATNCAGCAACCTGTATTGCTGCATCAAAAGTGTTGACGGCTTTTCGTTCACCACCGACCAAACTTATAGCTTCAATAATCCGATTATCACTTTCAATGAAATCGTATCCAAAACGTGCCTTATCACAAATCCAGCCATCATCGACTAGATCATTTGGGCGGGTCTCAACACGCATAAACTTGTTCGTCCGTGAAGCGAGGGTCATATTGCAATTACAGCCACAGTGAGCACACAGTGTTGCAGAATTATTCAAATCCCAGGTACGCGCTTTAAAGCGAAACTCAGTGTTGGTAAGTGCACCTACAGGACAAATATCAATAACATTACCCGAGTACTTGGTAGTGTAGGGCTCATCGTTAAAGGTGTTTACCTCATTGTTAAAACCACGGTTAAGCATAACTAAAGCCTGTTCCTGCTCTATAATATCGCTGTACCGCGTACATCTCTGGCAAGCGATGCAACGCTCTCGATCTATCGTTATCACCGGACTTAGAGGAGTTGCCTTATCCTGGTTTGCTCTATCAAACTCCATGCGCGTCGTCCCCGGACCAAACTTGAATGTATTATCCTGAAGCGGACATTCCCCACCTTTATCACAAACCGGGCAATCCAAAGGATGATTGAGCAATGTAAACTCTAAAACTCCTTGTTGGGCTTTTACAACCTTTGGACTTTCCGTTTTCACCACCATATCTGGCATCACAGTCTGAGTGCAGGCCGTGGTGAGTTTAGGCATTTTCTCTACTTCGACAAGACACATCCGACAGCAACCAAATGGACCCAACTTTTCGTGATAACAAAATACCGGGATCTCTATCCCAATCTGCTTTGCAGCTTCAACCACCAGAGTGCCTTTAGGAACACTTACTGGCTGGTCGTTGATCGTTATATTAATATTGTTATCTTTGGACATAATCTACCTCATGTTGCAACTTTGTCACCTTCAAGCTTTTTAATTAACTTGTCATAATCAGAGCGAAAGTATTTAATACTACTCGCAACCGGACCAACAGCAGCATCACCCAAGGGACAAAAACATTTAAAACTCATGTTGTCACAAATATCTAGCAACTTATCTACTTGAGCGCCAACGCCTTCCCCTGTCTGAATCTTACCAAGAATCTGCCACATCCATCTGGTACCTTCTCTGCAAGGAGTACACTTGCCACAAGATTCGTGCATATAGAAATACGCTAGGCGAAGTGTTACCTCAACAACATTTACCGTGTGATCCATCACAATAAGTGCGCCTGAGCCAAGCATGGATCCAGCCTCTTGAAGTGACTCGTAGTCGTAACCGACATCTACTTTATCCGCGGTTAGCATAGGAACGGAAGACCCACCAGGAATAAAAGCTTTAAGACGATTGTCGTNACGAATCCCTCCTGCCAAATCAAAAATAATTTCGCGAACAGGCATCCCGAGTACAATTTCGTAGTTGCCTGGTTTTTTGACATGNCCTGATACGCTGACTAACTTGGTCCCTTTACTTTTTTCCGTTCCGATTGCCGCATATTTCTCCCCACCTTCATTGACGATCCATGGCACAGCGCAAAGGGTTTCCACGTTGTTAATAACTGTGGGTTTACCGTACAACCCCTCTACAGCTGGNAACGGTGGTTTTAATCGTGGTTCACCGCGTCGCCCCTCAAGGGAGTTGAGCAAAGCTGACTCTTCTCCACAGATATAAGCTCCAGCACCGAGATGGGTATAAAGATCAAGATCTAACCCTGAACCCATGATATTTTTACCTAGGTATCCTTTCTTGTGGGCTTCTTCAATAGCCTTGTCCATAAGGTCCGAAGCATGTTGAAACTCACCACGAAAATAGATATAGGCAGTTTCTATTTGGCACGCATAGCAAGTCGCAACAATTCCTTCTATGAGGAGGTGTGGATTTTTTTCAAGAAGTTCACGATCTTTACAGGTACCCGGTTCGCTTTCATCAGCATTACAAGCTAAATAACGAGGGAAAACATCTTTTGCTAGAAAACTCCATTTCAAACCCGCGGGAAACCCGGCACCGCCTCGCCCACGCAACCCGGAAACCTTGACTATCTCTATAACCTCTTCGGGTTTTTTAGCAAAGGCTTTTTTCAAAGACTGATAGCCACCTTGTTTTTCGTAAATATCAATATTAGCAAGGCCCTTCATATCAATATTCTTAAACAAAATCTGCATCATAGACCCTAAGTTTTTTAAGGTAAAGAATCGAGAATCTGGTCAATCTTCTCTCGTGTTAGATTCTCGTAGAATGTATCGTTAACACGCATCATCGGCCCACCGCAACAAGCAGCAAGACATTCTTCTTGATGCAAAGTAAACTTCTTATCCGTCGTTGTACCACCCACGTCCGTGCCCAGTTTCTTAGCAGTATATTTAAGTAACTCATCTGCTCCATTAAGTTGGCAGCTAATGTTGTGGCAGAAGAGAATGATGTACTTGCCTGTCGGTTGAGCGTGATACATCGTATAAAATGACATAACCGACTGAACATAAGCTGGCGACAATTCCAATTCTTTACCAATAGCCTCCATCGCCTCGGGACTCACGTATCCATCACGTCGCTGAACAAGTGTGAGCAAGGGTAACAAAGCAGACTGTTTAACCGGATACCTACCGACTATCTTTTCTATTTTATTTTTTTCTTCTGAAGTAAACACGAACATCAGCGATCAACCTCTCCCATTACAATGTCTATGCTTCCTATAATACCGACAACATCAGCAATAAAACATCCCTCCATCATTTTACACATCCCTGGAATTGCCATGAATGATGGAGCCCGTAGTTTCACTCGACTAGGAACATTACTGCCATCACTAACGATGTAAAAACCGACTTCTCCACGCGGTCCTTCTATTGGAACATACGTCTCACCTTTTGGTACTGAGACTCCCTCTGACACCAGTTTAAAGTGATGGATCAAAGCCTCCATGCTTGATTTAAGCGTTTTCCGATTCGGTAAGGATATTTTGTTATCGTCAACCTTATAAGGGCCTGCAGGTAAATTTTTGAGCGCCTGCCGAACAATCTCACGACTTTGTCTCAACTCGGCAACACGCACAAGGTATCGGTCATAAATATCTCCATTTTTTCCCGTTGGAACTTCAAACTCAAAATTCTCGTACCCAGAATAAGGTCTTTGTTTACGCAAATCCCAATTGACACCCGACGCCCGAAGAACGGGACCACTCATGCTCCAGTTAATCGCTTCCTCGCGACTCATCACTCCAATATTCTGGGTACGGTCTAGCCAGATTGGATTACGAGTCAGCAGGCGTTCGTACTCGTCAATCTTTGCTGGGAAATATTCAACAAAGTTACGCACGCTTTGCAACCACCCGGGAGTCGAATCTTTGACAACACCGCCCAAGCGAATGTAGCTTGTCATCATTCGTACGCCCGAGATCTCCTCGTTAAGATCAAGGATCATTTCTCGCTCACGCCAGCAGTATAAGAATACTGTCATCGCACCTATGTCTAGTGCGTGAGTTGCAAGCCATACTAGATGACTAGCCATACGCGCAAGTTCGCACATAATCACGCGCAAAAACTTAGCGCGTTCAGGGACATCTGTTTGCAAAAGTTTTTCTACCGTCAAACAAAAGGCCAGATTATTTCCCGGCGGACTTAGGTAGTCAAGCCGATCAGTCATGGGAATAACATGGACATAGCGTTTCGCCTCAGAAGTTTTTTCTATTCCCGTATGCAAAAAACCGATATGAGGCTCTGCCGAGTCCACCAACTCTCCATCCATTTCAAGAACTACACGAAAGACACCATGCGTACTCGGATGCTGAGGACCCATATTAAGGGTCATCGAATCTTTTTCCCGTTCTAGTAGGCCTTGGTCGGTAACAGTCATCGTTGCACTCTAATTATCTGGTTCGTGGCTTAGACTTCACTAAATCCTGTTTGAATTCCCGGTTATGGGAAAATGTAACATCTTCTATTGTCAGTGGGTAATCCTTGCGCAAAGGGTTTCCTTCCCATTCTTCAGGCATGATTAACCGACTGAGGTTAGAGTGTCCCTTAATGTCGAACCCAAACATATCAAATAGCTCACGCTCGGGGTAAAGAGCCCCCTTCCACAAGTCCGACACCGTAGGGATGGTTGGATCTTCTTCGTCTAGCCCGACTCTAATGCGTATGGAATGATTTTTTTCGATAGAATGGAGTTCATAAACCACCTCGAAGCGAGGTTCCCGTTCTTCATTGAGATAATCCGTTCCGGTGATGTTAGAAAGATAGTCGAAGTCCAAATCAGGATCGTTCTTGAGATATTCTGCGATGTCATGAATTCTCTCTGCCCCAACAAAGATAACCGAATCACCTAAGTTCACCTCAGAAGAATTGATGGCTTTTCCTTGATCAGTCTTGATCTTTTCAACAATCTCTTCGCTGGTCATGCCACTCTCTTGGCGGCTTGTTTAGTCCCCGCTTCATTCATGATTTTTTCTTGAAGTTTGATGATGCCATAGAGCAAAGCTTCTGGTCCTGGCGGGCAACCTGGTACATAAACATCCACTGGCACTACACGGTCAACACCTTGCACAATTGCATAGTTATTGAAGATTCCACCACAAGACGCACAAGCTCCCATAGAAATAACCCATTTAGGTTCAGGCATTTGGTCAAAAATTGTTTTTAAGACAGGTGCCATCTTCTGCGAAACTCGACCCGAAACGATCATTAAATCCGCTTGCCTAGGAGATGCGCGAAATACTTCAGCTCCAAAACGAGCCGCATCCCACCTGGAATTAGCCATTGCCATCATCTCAATAGCACAACAAGCAAGCCCAAATGTCGCTGGCCATAAGGCATTTTTCTGAGCCCACCCGATCACCTTACCCACTTTCGTTGTCAGAATACTGTCATAGATCGCACCTGAATAATCATAATCTGCCTGATCCAAAACATCCTTCACGTTTTCTTTAACATTACTGACCCCAGTTTCTAGCAAGTCGACTGCCTGGTCAATCAATCCCACTCTAAACCTCCCCGCCCCCAAATGTAGACGTAAGCAATACCGAGAATAAAAATAAATACCAACATTTCGATCAATCCGAATAGTTTAAGTTGACCCAATGACACTGCCCACGGATACATAAACACCACCTCAATGTCGAAAATTATGAATAGCATGGCCACCGTAGCAAAGCGGACAGGATAGCGCCCTTTAGCTTCTTCCTTGGGAACCATCCCGCACTCATACGGAACTAGTTTTTGTGGAGAGGGGTTTCTAGGGCCGAGGATGGTGGATAGAGCTAGCAAGGCCCCTACAAGTACCAAAGCGAAAACTGCAACCAGCGAAATGAAAAAATATTCCTGCATAACAGACTCACCGAATGCCAAGAAAAACCCATTCCTTAGATAACCATATCGGCCCGAAATGATTATATATTATTACTTGCTAAAACCCTGCGAAAACGCTGGGGGAATCGTTAAAGCGGCGATTATATCAGCCTTCCTTACCCTGTCAATAACAACCTTGATTCAACAGAAGCAAAGCAAATAAGCACTTGTAAAATAAGAGAAAGTTTGTTTTATGGGTTAATAATCTAAGCCAAAACCTACTGCGCTAATTGACAGAAAAAACTACTATCCACCGTTACAATTTTGAAAAATTGAGAACGTTCAACAATAAATCAAAAGTGAAAGGGGTTGCTCCATCATT
>JGI26381J51731_1000746_pt1 | contig 16299 bp, 10 predicted proteins | sample SaaInlV_165m_DNA_3_FD_51731 | JGI IMG/M metagenome (IMG submission 51731) | reverse complement strand
AGCTCAATTGGTAGAGTATCGGTCTCCAAAACCGAGGGTTGGGGGTTCGAAGCCCTCCTGGCCTGCCATATTAGGGAAAATGTGAAAATGAATGTAATGAACATAAAATTAGTTTTATCATTTTTACTATTAATTGCAGGCTTAGGTGGATTTTATATTTTATTTGATCAGCCACTTGTTTTTAGAATCTTAGCTGTTTTGGTTGGGTTTGTTGCTGCAACATACGTTTTTTCGACAACAACTCAAGGAGATCGGTTATTAAAGTTTATAANAGAAGCAATTACAGAAGCTAAGAAAGTTGTTTGGCCAACAAGAAAAGAAACGATACAAATGACCTTGGTGGTTTTTGTATTGGTAGTAATAATGGCAATATTTTTGGCTTTTGTTGATATTTTCTTTTCGTACATTATAAATATTTTATTAGGGCGAGGTAGTTAATGTCAAAAAGATGGTACGCGGTTCAAGCTTTTTCAGGATATGAAAAGATTGTCCAGAAAGGCTTGTTAGATAGAGTGGCACAATCAGGTCACAGTGATTTGTTTGGTGATATTTTAGTTCCTGTTGAGGAAGTTGTTGAGATGAAGTCAGGAAAAAAAACAATCACTGAAAGAAGATTATACCCAGGATATGTTCTTGTNCATATGGATATGAATGATGACAGTTGGCATTTGGTAAAAAGCACACCAAAAGTCTCAACNTTTATTGGGGGCAATGGACAAAAGCCAACCGCAATAAAAGATACTGAGGTGGATATAATTCTTCGTAGAATGGACGATAGCAAGGTTAATCCAACCCAAAAATTAACTTTCGAGGTTGGAGAGGCAGTTAGAGTTATTGACGGACCTTTTAAAGATTTTTCAGGATCTGTTGAAGAGATTAACTACGAAAAAAGCAAGCTAAGNGTGTCAGTAGTAATTTTTGGTCGAGCAACACCGGTCGAATTAGAGTTTGGCCAAATAGAAAAAGANGTTTAGTTTTTAATTGGGAGCTGAAAAGCGTTTGTACCAAATTTAGGAGAGNTTATACAAAATGGCAAAAAAAATAGAAGGATATATCAAGCTGCAGATACCAGCAGGAAAAGCGAATCCAAGTCCACCAGTTGGCCCAGCACTTGGTCAAAGAGGACTTAATATTATGGACTTTTGTAAGGCGTTCAACGCGGCAACTCAAAGTTCAGAACCAGGGCTTCCGATCCCAGTCGTGATTACAGCATTTTCAGATAAAAGCTTTACTTTTATTATGAAAACACCACCCGCTNCAGTTTTACTTAAGAAAGCAGCTAAATTAAGCAAAGGTTCTCCAGTACCTCATACAGATAAAGTCGGAAAAATTACCCGCGCCCAAGCGGAAGAAATTGCAAAAACTAAAATGCCTGATTTAACAGCCTCAGATATGGATGCTGCTGTAAAAACAATTGCTGGTAGCGCAAGAAGTATGGGCATTGAAGTGGAGGGACAATAAAAATGAGTTTAAGTAAAAGAATGAAAGCGTTATCCGAGGTCGTTGATAGAGATAAATTTTATGAGGTGAATGTTGGATTAGACTTAGTTAAAAAAACAGCAAAAGCTAAATTTGATGAATCTATTGATGCGGCAATAAAATTGGGAATTGACCCAAAAAAATCTGATCAACTTGTTCGCGGAGCATTAGTACTCCCGAGTGGAACGGGAAAAACAACTAGAGTAGCTGTTTTTGCTCAAGGCGATGCTGCTGAAGATGCTAAAAAAGCAGGTGCAGACCTTGTAGGATTTGAAGATTTAGCGGATCAAATTAAAAAAGGCATTATGGATTTTGACGTATTAATCGCGACTCCCGACGCAATGAAAGTTGTAGGTACCCTAGGCCAAGTTCTTGGCCCAAGAGGATTAATGCCAAACCCTAAAGTNGGAACTGTTACTCCNCAACCTGCCAAAGCAGTAGAAAATGCNAAAGCAGGCCAGGTTCAATATAGAACTGATAAGGGCGGAGTGATTCATTGCACAATTGGTAGAGCCTCATTTACGGTTGCACAGTTAGAAAAAAACCTTTCTGCTCTTATGGATGCAGTTAATAAAGCAAAACCTGAGGGAACGAAAGGGNTATTTATAAAGAAATTATCTATCTCAAGCACAATGGGTGTTGGAGTAAGAATAGAACAATAAAGATTTGTGAAACTATAATTTCACACAAGAAACTTTGGGTCCATTTGAAAATTTTTTTCAATGGAGTTATCAAAGACCGTAGGTACGGAAGTTTAATTTAGNATAAGCCTACGCAGATGGCGTTTCCCCTAATTGGATAATATCCTAATAGTGGATGCTGTTGTTGTACTTAGAAATAAGTACTTTTATTTAACGGAAGGAGAAGACTTTGAGTCTGAATCTTGATGGAAAAAAAGAAGTTGTTGCTGAAGTAAGCAAAACAATCGAAAGTGCNCAGGCGATGATACTTGCAGAGTATCGTGGTGTGGGGGTTGGAGANATGACAACNCTAAGAGCTGAAGCTAGAAAATCGGGCGTTTATCTTAAGGTATTGAAAAATAACTTGGTAAAAAGAGCTGTAACTGACACCCCTTTTTCGTCACTATCTGAGGATATGACAGGCCCTTTAATGTATGGCATATCAGAAGATCCTGTGGCTGCAGCAAAGGTGTTAAATGACTTTGCGAAGAAAAACGATTTATTTGTTATTAAATCAGGAGCAATTTCTAATGAAAAGTTAGATGTAGGTGCAATTAAAGCACTTGCTTCATTACCAAGCCGTGAAGAATTACTTGCAAAACTGATGGGCACAATGCAAGCACCGATAGCAAAGTTTGTTAGTACTTTAAATGAAGTACCTTCAAAATTTGTAAGAGGGTTGGCTGCAGTTCGTGATCAAAAGCCTGCGTAATTTTGGTTTGGATTATATAAATTTAATTTAGGAGTATTTAAAAAATGGCTATTTCAAAAGCAGATATTCTAGAAGCGGTTAGCAATATGTCGGTTTTAGATTTATCAGAACTAATAACAGAAATGGAAGAGAAATTTGGTGTTTCAGCAGCCGCAGCCGCAGTTGCAGCCCCTGCTGCAGCAGGTGGTGAAGCAGCCGCAGCTGAAGAAAAAACTGAATTTGATCTTCACTTAANAAGNTTCGGTGACAATAAAGTTAACGTTATTAAGGTGGTTCGTGAAATCACTGGACTTGGTCTTAAAGAAGCAAAAGATATCGTTGATGCCGCACCTAAAGTTGTTAAAGAGGCGCTAGCAAAAGCGGATGCAGATGAAGCAATGAAAAAATTAACGGATGCTGGTGCAACTGCTGAGCTGAAGTAATTAAATTTTATGGTGGATGGCTTAAAAGAGATTTTTTGAGCCTCCATTCATATTAACTATATTAGTAATAAAGAATATTAATACAAATTTAATTTGTAATTTGTAATTTGTGTATAAAAACATTTCGGAGACCTTATGAGCTATTCCTTTACTGAAAAAAAACGCCTTAGAAAAAGTTTTGCTAAAAGAGAAGAGGTCCTTGAAGTTCCTTATTTGCTTGAGATGCAACTCGAGTCTTATAAAAATTTTCTTCAGTTAGATGTTCCATTAGAAGAAAGAAAAGATGAAGGGCTTCAATCGACATTTAATTCCCTATTCCCTATTTCCAGTCATTCTGGTAATGCAAAACTAGACTATGTAAGTTACAAACTAGGAAAGGTAGATTTTGATGTAAAAGAATGTCAACAACGTGGCTTAACATACGGAGTTCCATTAAGGGCGGCAGTAAGATTGACGATAATGGATAAGGAAGCATCTCAGCCAACCATTAAGGAAGTCAAAGAGTCAGAGGTATATATGGGTGAAATCCCATTAATGACGCAAAACGGATCGTTTGTAATAAACGGAACTGAGCGAGTTATTGTATCTCAGCTGCATAGAAGTCCTGGTGTATTTTTTGAGCATGATAAAGGTAAAACACATAGCTCAGGAAAGTTTTTATTTTCAGCAAGAGTAATTCCTTACAGAGGCTCTTGGTTGGATTTTGAATTTGATCCTAAAGATTACTTATATTTTAGAATAGATCGAAGAAGAAAAATGCCAGTAACAACTTTACTTAAGGCGTTAGGTTTAACTTCTGATCAGATATTAGAAACTTTTTATGATTTTGACACCTTTTATGTCAAAGGAAAGAAAATTGAGTTTGAATTAGTCCCTTCAAGGCTTAGGGGTGAAGTAGCAAAGTTTGATATCAAAGACAAAAAAGGTAATTTAATAATTGCTAAAGATAAAAGAATTACAGTTAAGCATATTAGAGAGATGGAGAAATCGAAAGTCAAATCAGTTGTTATTGATGCTGAATTTCTTGAAGGAAAGAAGCTTGCAAAGTCAATTATAGATAAAGATACAGGAGAAGTTCTTTTGAATGCTAATGAGGAAATTACATTAGCTGAAAACAAAAAAGATGAAGAAGGAAAATCATATCCTATTCTTGATAAGATCATCGAAAATGGCATTGATGTATTCCAAACACTTTATTCAAACGAGTTAGATCATGGAGATTTTATTTCACAAACTCTCCAAACTGATGAAATACCTGACCAATATGAAGCAAAAGTAGCAATTTATAGGATGATGAGGCCAGGCGAGCCCCCAACAGAAGACTCAGTAGAAAAGTTATTTGAATCAATGTTTTTTAAACATGAAAGATATGATTTATCTAGTGTTGGAAGAATGAAATTTAATAAAAGAGCTTACCCAAACAATTCCGAGAAGTTCGCACCATGGATGCAAAATTTGCAGAGCAATCTAGATCATAATTCCGATGAGGGAGAGACAATTTTAACCAAAGAAGATATTTTGGCTGTGGTAGGGATTTTGATTGAGTTAAGAAATGGACGCGGCGAAATTGATGATATCGATCATCTTGGAAACAGAAGAATTCGCTCTGTAGGTGAGCTTGTAGAAAATCAATTCAGAACAGGGTTGGTTCGTGTTGAAAGAGCTGTAAAAGAAAGGTTGGGACAGGCTGAGGCTGATAACTTAATGCCACATGACCTAATAAATTCAAAACCAATTTCTAGTGCAATCCGAGAGTTTTTTGGTTCATCACAGTTATCACAATTTATGGATCAAACAAATCCATTATCTGAAATAACACACAAAAGAAGAATTTCTGCTCTAGGCCCTGGTGGGTTGACAAGAGAGCGAGCAGGCTTCGAAGTTAGGGATGTGCATTCAACTCATTACGGAAGAGTTTGTCCAATTGAAACTCCAGAAGGCCCAAACATTGGGCTTATTAATTCCCTGGCACTGTATGCAAAAACAAACAAATATGGTTTTTTAGAAACCCCTTACAGGGTTGTTGAAAATGGCAAGGTTAAAACTGGAATAGATTATTTATCCGCAATTGAAGAAAGCGACTATACAATTGCTCAAGCCAATTCTGAACTTAATGATAAAGGTGGTTTTAGAGAAACACTTGTTTCATCAAGATTTAAAAATGAATTCACTCTAGCAAGCAATGAAGATGTTAATTATATGGATGTTGCTCCAGGCCAAATCGTTTCAGTAGCTGCTTCATTAATTCCTTTCTTGGAACATAACGATGCTAACAGAGCGTTAATGGGAGCCAACATGCAAAGACAAGCTGTACCATGTCTTCGAGCAGAAAAAGCACTGGTTGGAACTGGGATTGAGAGAACAGTTGCGACTGATTCAGGAACAACAGTGCAGGCAAAGAGAGGCGGTATAGTTGATTATGTAGATTCGCAAAGAATAGTTATTAAAGTTAATGATAAAGAAGCTACTCAAGGTGAGGTAGGTGTTGATATATATAACTTAACCAAATATACAAGATCAAATCAAAATACAAACATTAATCAAAAGCCTCTTGTTAAGATTGGAAACAAAATAGAGCGCGGGGATATAATAGCTGATGGTGCATCTACTGATGTTGGTGAATTAGCGCTTGGACAAAACATGTTAGTTGGTTTTATGCCTTGGAATGGATACAACTTCGAGGATTCAATTTTAATTTCTGAAAGAGTGGTTTCTGATGATAGATACACATCTATTCATATAGAAGAATTACAGGTGGTGGCAAGGGATACAAAATTAGGGCCTGAAGAAATTACAAGGGACATTTCAAATTTATCTGAGAGTATGCTGGGTAGACTTGATGAAGCAGGCATTATTCATATTGGAGCAGAAGTTGAAGCTGGCGATGTTTTAGTAGGTAAAGTGACCCCGAAAGGAGAAACTCAACTTACCCCAGAGGAAAAACTATTGAGGGCAATCTTTGGAGAGAAGGCTTCAGATGTTAAGGACACAAGTTTAAGAGTTCCTTCTGGTCAGGCAGGAACGATAATTGATGTGCAAGTATTTACAAGAGAAGGCATAGACAGGGATGCACGTGCTGAGCAAATTATAAATGCTCAATTAGATGCATTTCAGAAAGATTTGGCAGATCAGCTGAGAATTGTAGAGGATGATACATTTAGTCGAATTGAAAAATTAGTGGTAGGTAAAACGGTTTCTGGTGGTCCTAAAGGCCTTAAAAAAGGAGCTAAAGTTACTAAAGAAATATTAGCTGATATTGAGAGATATGAAAGATTTGATATTAGACTCTCGGATGATAAAGATTCTAAAAACCTTGAAGCCCTTAAAGAGAATTTAAATAAAGCTAAGAAAGAGTTTGATTTAAGATTTGATGAGAAAAAGAGAAAGTTAACCCAAGGTGATGAGTTGCCTCCTGGCGTNCAAAAGATGGTCAAAGTCTATATGGCAGTCAAAAGAAGGATTCAGCCGGGAGATAAAATGGCTGGTAGACATGGAAACAAAGGAGTGATTTCCAAAATTGTTCCCGTTGAAGATATGCCTTATATGGCCGATGGAACAACTTTAGATGTAGTTTTGAATCCTTTAGGTGTTCCTTCAAGAATGAATATTGGCCAAGTACTAGAAATGCATCTTGGATGGGCAGCGAAAGGCTTGGGTAAGCGAATAGATGAGGCGCTTAATGAAAATAAAAATATTAGTGATGTTAGAGATTTGCTTGATAAGATTTATAACTCATCAACAGGGAAAAAAGAAGACATTAAAGCACTTAAAAATAATGAAATTACAGAGCTTGCTGAGAACTTAATTGACGGAGTCCCTTTTGCAACATCAGTATTTGATGGAGCAGCAGAATCGGATATTCAGGATATGTTGGATATTGCCTATCCAGATAACCATGAACATACTAAGTTACTTAAGTTTGATGCAAAAAAAACACAAGTTCGTTTATATGACGGAAGATCAGGCGATGCTTTTGATAGGCCTGTGACTGTAGGATATATGCATATTCTTAAACTACATCATCTTGTTGACGATAAGATGCATGCTCGTTCAACCGGTCCTTATTCATTAGTAACTCAACAGCCATTAGGTGGTAAGGCACAATTTGGTGGACAGAGATTTGGTGAAATGGAGGTATGGGCATTGGAGGCCTATGGCGCTGCTTATACACTCCAAGAAATGTTAACTGTTAAATCAGATGATGTTTCTGGTAGAACTAAAGTATATGAAAATATTGTTAAGGGTGAGCATAAAATTGATGCTGGTATGCCAGAATCATTTAATGTTCTAACCAAGGAAATTCGTTCTTTGGCGATTGACATTGATCTTGATAGAAACTAAGGAGAGGATTGCAAATGAAAGCTTTATTAGACTTGTTTAGAAACAACACCCAACAAGAAGAATTTGATGCAATCAAGATTGCGCTTGCTTCTCCTGAAAAAATTAGATCATGGTCATATGGGGAAGTTAAAAAGCCAGAGACAATCAATTATAGAACCTTTAAACCTGAGCGGGATGGCCTTTTTTGTGCAAAAATATTCGGTCCAGTAAAGGACTATGAATGCCTTTGTGGAAAATATAAACGCCTTAAACATCGAGGTGTTATTTGTGAAAAATGTGGAGTAGAAGTAACATTATCTAAAGTTCGTAGAGAAAGAATGGGAATAATAGAACTTGCAAGTCCCGTTGCTCATATATGGTTCTTAAAGAGCTTACCAAGCAGATTAGGGATGGTACTTGATATTCCATTGAGAGATATTGAGCGTGTTCTTTATTTTGAAGCTTACATTGTGACTGAAAATCATATGATCACAGANCCTGAACTTCAGGTAGGGAANATTTTATCCGAAGATGATTACNTAAAGTTTTCAGAGCAGCATGGCGATGAATTTAGAGCGGTAATGGGAGCGGAAGGGATAGAGGAGCTTCTTAAGGCAATAAGGTTATCTGAAGAAATTGAAAGGCTTAAAGAAGAGCTTGAAAAAACCACTTCTGATGCCAAAGTAAAAAAAATAGCAAAACGTTTGAAGGTTTTAGAGGCTTTTCAGACATCAGGCATTAAACCTGAATGGATGATTCTTAAGGTTCTACCGGTACTTCCACCAGAGTTGAGACCCCTTGTACCACTTGATGGAGGTAGGTTTGCAACTTCAGATCTAAATGATTTATATAGAAGAGTTATAAATAGAAACAATAGGTTAAGACGACTTATAGACTTAAGAGCCCCAGAGATTATTGTCAAAAATGAAAAAAGAATGCTTCAAGAAGCTGTTGATTCTTTATTAGATAATGGTAGGCGTGGCAAAATTATGACAGGCGCAAACAAAAGGCCATTAAAGTCTTTAGCGGACATGATTAAAGGTAANGGTGGACGTTTTAGACAAAACTTACTTGGAAAGAGGGTTGACTACTCTGGTAGGTCGGTAATTGTAGTTGGGCCTCAGTTAAAACTTCATCAATGCGGCCTTCCAAAAAAGATGGCTCTTGAGTTATTTAAGCCATTTATATTTAACAAGTTAGAGTTGCAAGGTTTAGCAACAACAATTAAAAATGCGAAGAAAATTGTTGAGGCAGAAGGTCCAGAAGTTTGGGATATTCTGGAAAATGTAATTCGCGAGCACCCCGTTCTACTGAATAGGGCACCAACACTTCATAGGCTTGGAATACAGGCTTTTGAACCAGTTCTTATTGAAGGTAAAGCAATTCAGCTTCATCCATTAGTTTGCGCGGCATTTAATGCTGACTTTGATGGCGATCAAATGGCTGTTCACGTTCCTTTATCTCTTGAAGCTCAAATGGAGGCGAGAACATTAATGTTGGCTTCAAATAATGTGCTATCACCAGCGAATGGTGAGCCAATTATTGTGCCATCACAAGATATTGTTTTAGGNCTTTATTATATGACTAGAGAAAGAATTGCCGCTAAGGGTGAGGGTATGAGGTTCTCAGATATAGATGAATTAAGAAAAGCTTACGATCAAGGATTTGTTGATCTTCATGCAAAAATAACAGTGCGTATCAATGAAAGCGAAATAAATTTTGATAATAGCAAAACTGAAAAAGTGAAACGATATGAAACGACATGTGGTAGAGCATTGTTATCTGAAATATTGCCAAAAGGACTATCTTTTGAATTATTAAATAAAACCCTTAATAAGAAAGAAATTTCTAGATTAATAAATGTTGGATTTAGAAAGGTTGGTATCAGAGACACAGTAATTCTTTCTGATAACCTCAAAAATAAAGGTTTTGAATTTGCTACAAAAGCCGGAATGTCGATTAGTGTTCATGATATGTTAGTTCCAGATGAAAAAATAAAACTTATTGAGCAAGCTGATGCCGAAGTTCAGGAGATTCAAGGCCAATATTCTTCAGGTTTGCTAACTCAGGGAGAGAGATATAACAAGGTTGTTGATATCTGGTCNCGTACGGGCGATACAATCGCAGATGCGATGATGAGAAAGATTAAAGANGAGCCTGTTAAAGATGTTGCAGGAAAAATAGTAAAGGATGATAAAGGTAATCAAATTAATCAAGAATCATTTAATGCTATATATATGATGGCTGATTCAGGTGCAAGGGGTTCAGCAGCACAAGTTCGACAACTTGCAGGGATGCGAGGGTTAATGGCAAGACCAGATGGTTCAATTATTGAGACCCCTATTAAAACAAATTTTAGGGATGGGCTTAATGTGCTTCAATACTTTATCTCAACTCATGGTGCAAGAAAAGGGCTTGCTGATACTGCTTTAAAAACAGCTAATTCAGGTTACCTAACAAGAAGGCTGGTTGATGTTACCCAGGACTTGGTTGTAACAGAACATGATTGTGGGACTGAAGATGGGCTTCTTACAAAAGCACTTGTTAAAGGCGGTGAAATTGTAGAGCCACTTAAAGATAGGATTTTAGGAAGAGCGGCGGCAGTTGATATTTTAAATCCAGAGACACAAGAAGTATTATTTGCTGCAGGTACTTTGTTATCCGAGGCCGAGGTAGATGAAATAGAAAAATTAGGCATTGACGAGGTAAAAGTAAGAACAGCTTTAACTTGTGCCACTCGTTATGGGATTTGTGCTCGCTGTTATGGGCGTGACTTAGGAAGAGGCTCGCTAATCAATCAAGGTGAGGCGGTTGGTGTTATTGCAGCTCAGTCAATTGGTGAACCTGGAACTCAATTAACAATGAGAACCTTCCACATTGGTGGTGCTGCATCTAGAGCTGCATCAGCAAATCAAATTGAAATTAAATCTTCGGGGGTTTTAAGATTTATGGCAACGATGCGTTATGTGACTAATGCAAAATCTGAGAAAGTTATTATTTCAAGGAATAGTGAATTTCTAATTGAGGACGAAAACGGTAGGGAAAAAGAGAGGCATAAAGCACCTTACGGCGCAACACTTTTAGGTTCTGATGGAGATAAAGTAGAGGCTGGAAGTATATTGGCTCAGTGGGACCCACATACAAGACCGATAATATCTGAATATGCAGGGCAGGTAAAATTTGAGAATGTCGAGGAAGGGGTCACTGTAGAAAAGAAAATTGATGACGTCACAGGCTTATCAACTTTAGAGGTGATAGACACTAAACAAAAAGTTGGAGCTTCAAAAGGCACAAGACCTCAAATTAGACTAATAAATGAAAAAAATGAAGAAGTTAAGTTAATTAATTCGGATAGTTCGGTTAATGTAACCTTTCAAAAAGGTTACATTATTACCGTAAATGACAATCAAGATGTTGCGGTTGGTGATGTTTTAGCAAGAATTCCACAAGAAGCATCTAAAACAAGAGATATTACCGGCGGTCTTCCAAGGGTGGCTGAATTATTTGAAGCTCGCTCACCTAAAGATGCTGGTGTATTAGCTGAAATGACAGGTACGGTCTCTTTTGGTAAGGATACAAAGGGTAAGCAAAGACTGGTAATCACTGCTGAGGATGGAGAATCAAAAGAATTCTTAATTCCCAAAGATAAACACGTTACAGCCCATGATGGCCAGATAGTAAATAAAGGAGAAATAATTGTTGACGGCCCAGCTGACCCTGTGGATATTTTAAGGCTAAGAGGTCCTGAGGCTTTAGCAAGATATATTATCGATGAAGTTCAAGAAGTATATAAACTCCAAGGGGTTTTAATAAATGATAAGCATATCGAGGTTATTGTAAGGCAAATGTTAAGAAGAGTAAGGATCACCAAAAGAGGTGATACGCATTTTATACCAGGTGAAGAGGTAGAGAGAGCAGAGCTATTAAACACCAATGAGGAAGTAATTGCCGAAAAGAAAAAACCGGCAGAGTTTGAGTATGTGCTTAAGGGTATTACGAAAGCTTCTTTAGCTACTGATTCATTTATATCTGCAGCTTCATTCCAAGAAACAACTAGAGTTATTACTGAGGCAGCTATTCTCGGTAAACGTGATGAACTTAGAGGGCTAAAAGAAAATGTGATCGTTGGTAGATTGATTCCAGCGGGTTCAGGTATGGCTCATCATGTAAATAGGAAAGCAAAACTTGAAGCAAGTAAGAATGTTTCTGATGAGACAGATGAGAAGTCAGCTGCACTTATTGAGGCTGAAGCTGCTTTTAAAACAGGTGGTGATGAAAAAGTTGATGAAACTGATTTGAAAGTTAGCGAAGAAGAGAAGGCTGAAGAAAAGATTGATGATGCTAAATAATTTATTCAATTTAAATTAGCATTTAAATTGACATTATGCTCGAAGCAAAATACAATTCTCGTCTTTTTGAAGGTTTTAAAAAAGCAATTAAATATTAAGGAAATTAGATGCCTACAATTAACCAATTAATTCGTAAACCTCGAAAGAGGGTTATTGAAAAGAGTAAAGTACCTGCATTAAATGCCTCTCCGCAAAAAAGAGGTGTTTGCACTCGGGTTTATACAACAACTCCAAAGAAACCAAACTCGGCTTTAAGGAAGGTTGCAAAGGTAAAGCTTACAACCGGATATGAAGTGATTAGTTATATTGGTGGTGAAGGACATAACTTGCAAGAACACTCAGTTGTCCTATTAAGGGGTGGTAGAGTGAAAGATTTGCCTGGCGTACGTTACCATATGGTTAGAGGTAGCTTAGATACTGCAGGAGTCAATGATAGAAGGCAAGCTAGATCCAAATATGGTGCTAAACGTCCAAAAGCAACTTAATTAAAAAAGGTTAAAAACTATGCCCAGAAGAAGAGAAGTCCCCAAAAGAATCATACTTGATGATCCAAAGTTTTCGAGTCAAGAAGTATCTAAATTTGTGAACGTGATTATGAGTAGTGGAAAGAAATCTGTTGCTGAAAGAATAATTTATGGGGCTTTTGATCAAATAAAATCCAAAAGCGGTAAAGATCCTTTAGAAACTTTTTCACTGGCTTTAGAAAATATACGACCGGTTGTGGAGGTAAAAAGTAGAAGGGTCGGTGGTGCCAATTACCAGGTTCCAGTAGAGGTTAGACCATCCAGAAGGTCTGCATTAGCAATGCGATGGTTACGTGATGCAGCTCGTAATAGAGGTGAAAAATCAATGGGGTTAAGGCTAGCGGCAGAAATTCTAGAGGCTTCAGAGAATAAAGGTGCTGCAATGAAAAAAAGAGATGAGGTCCATCGAATGGCTGAAGCGAATAAAGCCTTCTCACACTTCAGGTTTTAGATTTTTAATTAACTAATAAGGTAATAGAATAAAGTGGCTCGTAAAACTGAAATAAATCGTTATAGAAATATAGGCATCAGTGCACACATTGACGCAGGCAAAACAACCACAACAGAACGCATTCTGCTTTACACAGGCGTTAATCATAAGATTGGTGAAGTTCATGATGGTGCAGCTACCATGGATTGGATGGAACAAGAACAAGAAAGAGGTATTACAATCACCTCTGCTGCAACGACCTGCTTTTGGAGCGGGATGGCCAACCAGTTTGATCAACATAGAATTAATATTATTGATACTCCGGGACACGTTGATTTCACTATTGAAGTTGAAAGGTCAATGAGNGTTCTAGATGGTGCTTGCATGGTCTATTGTGCAGTAGGCGGAGTNCAGCCTCAATCTGAAACTGTTTGGAGACAAGCAAATAAGTATCAAGTGCCTAGAATGGCTTTTGTTAATAAGATGGATAGAGCCGGCGCTGATTTCTTTAAATGTTATGATCAGATGAAATCTAGGCTAAAGGCTAATCCAATCCCCATTCAGGTTCCAATTGGTGCAGCGGAGACTTTTACTGGTGTAGTTGATCTTGTAAAAATGAAAGCTATTTTATGGGAAGAAGAAAATTTTGGCATTAAGTTTGAATATGCAGATATTCCTGATGATTTAAAAGATACATGTCAAAAGTGGCATGACAATATGGTTGAGACTGCAGCAGAAGCAAATGAAGAATTAATGAATAAGTATTTAGAAACTGGTGAATTATCAGAGGAAGAAATTAAACAGGGCCTAAGAATTAGAACGATTTCAAATGAAATTGTACCTATGCTTTGTGGTTCTGCATTTAAAAATAAAGGTGTTCAAGCTATGTTGGATGCTGTTATTGAATTAATGCCNGCACCTGTAGATGTTCCTCCTATCCCAGGTGTTGATGAATCTGATAAGCCTGTAGTTAGGCATGCAAAAGACGATGAACCATTTTCTGCGCTTGCATTTAAGATAATGACAGATCCTTTTGTTGGGCAGTTAATATTTTTTAGAGCTTACTCAGGAGTAGTTAAAGCTGGAGACTGGATTTATAATCCTGTTAAAGGTAAAAAAGAAAGAATCGGAAGAATCTTGCAAATGCATGCAAATAACCGTGAAGAGATAAAAGAAATTTATGCAGGGGATATTGCAGCTGCTGTAGGATTAAAAGATGTGACTACAGGCGATACTTTATGTACAGAAAAAAATGCAGTTATTCTGGAGCGTATGGTTTTCCCAGAGCCTGTTATTCATGTTGCTGTTGAACCAAAAACCAAAGCTGACCAAGAAAAAATGGGGATTGCTCTTGGAAGACTTGCCCAGGAAGACCCATCATTTAGGGTTAAAACCGATGTGGAAACTAATCAAACAATTATCTCTGGTATGGGAGAGCTCCACCTTGAAATTCTTGTTGATAGGATGAAGCGAGAATTTTCTGTTGATGCTAATATTGGTTCACCACAGGTAGCTTATCGTGAAGCGATCAAAAAATCGGTAGAACAAGAAGGTAAATTTGTAAAACAATCTGGTGGTAAAGGTCAGTATGGTCATGTTTGGTTAAAAATAGAGCCAAACGAAGTTGGAAAAGGTTATGAATTTGTTGATTCAATTAAAGGTGGCGCGGTACCAAGAGAATTTATACCTGCCGTTGACAAAGGCCTAAAAGAAACTATTACAGCGGGAGTGCTTGCTGGATATCCTATTGAGGATGTAAAAGTAACTTTATTTGATGGCTCATTCCATGACGTTGACTCTAATGAAAATGCGTTTAAAATGGCAGCTTCATTTGCTTTTAAGGATGGATGTAAAAAAGCGGATCCAGTTTTACTTGAACCTATGATGGCAGTTGAAGTTGAAACTCCTGAAGAGTACATGGGAGATGTGATGGGAGATTTGTCATCCAGAAGAGGTATTGTTCAAGGTATGGAGGATAACGCAACTGGAAAAGTGATTAGATGTGAAGTGCCACTTGCAGAGATGTTTGGATACTCCACTACTATGAGATCACTATCTCAGGGAAGAGCAACTTACTCTATGGAATTTAAGCATTACTCAGAAGCACCTAGAAATGTTGCTGAAGCGGTGATTAATAAAAATTAGAATTTAAAAAACTGTTTTATAAGGATAAGAGATTATGGCTAAGGATAAATTTGAGCGTAACAAACCCCATGTCAACGTTGGCACAATTGGTCACGTGGATCATGGTAAAACAACACTAACAGCAGCAATATCGACAGTACTTACCAAAAAATTTGGTGGGGATAAAAAAGATTTTGCAGAGATTGATTCAGCGCCAGAGGAAAAAGCGCGTGGTATAACCATTAATACATCTCATGTTGAATATGAAACAGAAAAGCGTCATTACGCTCACGTAGACTGCCCAGGCCATGCGGATTATGTGAAAAATATGATTACAGGTGCTGCTCAAATGGACGGCGCAATCCTTGTATGTTCTGCAGCTGACGGCCCAATGCCTCAGACTCGTGAACATATTCTCTTATCAAGACAAGTGGGTGTTCCACACATTGTTGTATTCTTAAATAAAGCAGATATGGTAGATGACAAAGAACTTCTTGAGCTAGTTGAAATGGAAGTACGTGAACTACTTAGTAAGTATGACTTCCCTGGTGATGATATTCCTATTATTATGGGGTCAGCGCTTAAAGCACTTGAAGGCGATCAGTCAGATATCGGTGAACCAGCTATTTTAAAACTTGCTGAAGCACTTGATAGTTATATCCCAGAACCAAAACGTGCAGTTGATGGTGATTTCCTAATGCCAGTTGAGGATGTATTCTCAATCTCTGGACGAGGAACTGTGGTAACAGGTCGAGTAGAGCGAGGCGTGGTTAAAGTAAACGAAGAACTTGAAATTGTTGGCCTTAAAGATACGGTAAAAACAACATGTACAGGTGTTGAAATGTTCCGTAAGTTATTAGACCAAGGGCAAGCAGGAGATAACGTAGGCGTTTTATTAAGAGGTACAGCACGAGAAGATGTAGAGCGTGGCCAAGTNCTTTGTAAGCCTGGTTCAATTAAACCACATACTAAATTTACTGCTGAGATCTACAGCTTAAGNAAAGAAGAAGGTGGACGACACACTCCATTCTTTAATGGATATCGCCCACAGTTCTACTTTAGAACAACAGATGTAACAGGTGCAGTGGAGTTACCAGAAGGAACTGAAATGGTAATGCCAGGAGATAATGTGTCAATTACAGCAACATTGATTGCACCAATCGCGATGGAAGAAGGACTAAGATTTGCGATTCGTGAAGGTGGTCGAACAGTTGGCTCAGGTGTTGTAGTAAAAGTTATAGAATAAGTTAATTTAAAAA
>JGI26381J51731_1000704_pt1 | contig 16979 bp, 17 predicted proteins | sample SaaInlV_165m_DNA_3_FD_51731 | JGI IMG/M metagenome (IMG submission 51731) | reverse complement strand
GCCAAGAAAAAACCTTTTTATTCAATTGTAGCAACAGACTCTAGAAAACGTAGAGACAGTGGTTACATTGAGCGTATTGGATATTTTAATCCAGTGGCTCGTGGACAAGAAGTTAGGCTTACTATCGAAGAAGATAGATTAGATTACTGGACATCAAAAGGTGCACAAATCTCTGATCGTGTTAAGCAACTTGTTAAAGAGTTTAAAGACCCTTCAATTCGTGAAAAACGTGTTGCAGCGCAAGATGCTAGAGCAGCAGCAATAGCGGCTAAATTAGCAGCTGAAGCAAAAGCAAAAGCAGACGAAGAAGCAAAAGCTGAAGCTGAGGCAAAAGCGGCAGAAGCAGCAGAAGCTAAGGCAGCAGCCGAAGCCGAAGCTGCTTCTGCAGCTGTTGAGGCAGAAGCAGAAGACGCGGCTGAAGAGTCAACAGAAGAGGAAAAAGCTGCTGAGTAATTCAACAGCAACCACTTCTAGTCCTAAAAGGCTGTTGGTCGGTAAGATCAATGGCCTTTTTGGCGTTCAGGGCTGGGTGAAAATATTTTCACACACCCATCCTAGAAAAAATATCCTATCTTATCAACCTTGGCATATCAAGGTAGATGGCCAGTGGCAAACGCTAAATATTGTTAAGGGGCGAGAGCAGGGCAAAACTATTGTTGCCCAGCTTAAAGATATTAATGATCGTGATCAGGCCAAGTCAATGATTGGTATTGATTTGTACATTGAAAAATCACAACTACCAAAATTACCTAAAGGTAAGCATTATTGGGAAGATTTGATTGGGCTGGAAGTCATCAACCAAAACAACGTTGTTCTTGGAAAGGTTTTGAATTTAGTAGATACAGGCGCTAATAATGTCTTGGTGGTTAACGGCAAAAAAGAACATTGGGTGCCGTATATCGAGCCATTTTTAATTTCAGTTGATATTGATAAACAACAAATTCTTGTTGATTGGGATGAAGATTTTTAAAGATTGTAGAATAGCATACAATAAAAAACCCGCAACTGCGGGTTTTTTATTAATAACGAGCTGCCTAACTTAACAAAGATTTGTCAATGCCAACATTCTCTAAGAAATGCCTAACTTTGATGTTGGCGCCAACAATAGTAATGTCAGCTGATTTTTCAATACAAATATTACAAATTTCAGCAATACCACGCGAAGTAGTGTAATCAATCACCGGTACGTTTGATAAATCTAAGATTGCTCTATCATAGTTAGTCTTGGTTGAAAAATCTCTAACAATGCCTTTGGCTGAGCCAAAACTCATTGGGCCATTAAGCTGGTAAAACAAGGTGTTACCAGCACGAATTAACTCTTGATGTGCTTCATCCAAATGCGAAGCATCTTCAATGGTTTGCACAGAAACAATACTGGCTAATTGTACGTCTGTCATTCTTTGTAAGAAGATTAAGCTTGCCATTACCAGGCCAACACCTACGGCAGCCATTAGATTGTAAAGTACAGTAATACCCAGTACAACAATCATAATAAGCGCACCAGACTTTGGCGCTGAAACCAAGCTTTTTAAGTATTCCCAGTCAATAATATCAGTACCAACTTTCACTAAGATTGCGCCTAATACTGCTAATGGAATTGCTTGCGCATATTGCGCACCACCCAAGACGATTGCAAGCAGTAAAACAGCATGCAACGCACCAGAAATTGGCGTTAAACCACCAGCTTTAACATTGGTCATAGTGCGCATGGTTGCGCCTGCGCCTGGCAAACCACCAAATAAACCTGATACAGTATTACCAATACCTTGGCCAATTAATTCACGATCTGATTTATGGTGTGTACGGGTGATTTCATCAGACACTAAAGAAGTCAACAGTGAGTCAATTGAACCCAAGATAGCTAGCATCATGCCCGAGGCAGCCATGTCAAAAATAATACTCGCCTCCCAAACTGGCATTTGGAATGAAGGCAACCCTGTTGGGATCTCACCCAGAATCATGTTATTTAACGGCTCTGCTTCAGATGAGAAAAACTCAGGAAAGAAGAATAGGATTAAAGTACCTGTAATCAATGCAAACAAGGGTGAAGGGATAAATTTACCAATTTTCTTAGGTAGTAAATAAACAACTGCTAACGTAATAAGTGCAATGGTTATAGCGCCGGTATTTGCAAAATAGCTTTCAACATTACTTAATTGAGAAAAAATCCCCATGGTTGAGCCTTTGATTTCGTACAAGCCCAGCACTTGTGGAATTTGTAAAATAATAATAATGACGCCAATGCCGGTCATAAAGCCAGAGGTTACTGGGTGAGGCATTAGATTGATGAAGCGGCCAAGTCTTAAAACACCAAAGCCAATCTGGAACAAACCACCCAAAACTACAGTGGTAAAGGCAATAGCTAAACCCGTCTCCGGAAACATGGCGATGTATTTAGTTACAATCAGTGCCATGACCACTGTCATCGGGCCAGTCGGGCCAGAAACTTGAGCACCTGTGCCACCAAATAAAGCCGCAAAGAAGCCGGTAATGATTGCACCGTATAAGCCTGCAATTGCACCTGCACCCGAAGCTAAACCCATGGCAATAGCAAATGGTAGTGCTACTACACCTGCTGTAATACCGCCGGTAATATCGCCACGGACATTGTTAAAGTGTAGATTTTCAATTAATTTCATGGTGCATCCTTGTTGATGATTAAGAGCTGTAGTTAAGAATTTTGCCGAAAAAGGCAAGTGAAGTATTATACAAAATAACACCCATTAAATGGGGGTATTATTATATAATATATCGCTTATATTCTTCTAACTCGTCTGTAGTTGGATCTTTTAAATTAACTGGAAGTACAAATGGATAAGATTGCAAAGTTTCTGCCTTTTTTAGCTTGGATTCATGAAATTAAAGACAAAGAAATATTAAAAGCAGATTTGGTTGCGGGCTTAACCGTTGCACTGGTATTAGTGCCACAATCAATGGCTTATGCGCAATTGGCAGGCCTTGCACCACAATATGGTTTATACGCTTCATTCTTGCCGGTAATGATTGCAGCATTGATGGGTTCGTCTCGTCAGTTAGGCACAGGCCCTGTTGCCGTTGTATCTTTATTAACAGCAGCAGCAATTCCAACCATTATTCCAGCAGGCGCTGACATGGTGACTTACGCAGCTTACGCCTCATTATTGGCATTTTTAGTGGGTATATTTCAGTTTGCTTTAGGTGCACTAAAGCTTGGTATGGTGATTAACTTTTTGTCGCATCCTGTGGTAGTTGGCTTTACCAACGCAGCTGCGATTATTATTGGAACATCACAACTAAACAAAGTGTTTGGTGTTGACAAGGGTTTGGGCGAGCATACTTACGAGCAAGTATGGGGTACATTAGTTAATGCTACTCAATTTACAAATAGCTGGACTTTATTTGCTGCAATTGTTGCTTTCGCCATTATGATCGGTGTTAAAAAATATGCACCAAAATTACCAGGTGTTTTATTAGCGGTAGTGGTGACAACAATAATCTCTTGGGCAATGAGTTTTGGCTCTCCTGTAGCAGATGGTGGTCTTGGCGGTGCGATTGTTGGTTCTATTCCAGAAGGCTTGCCAGCAATGATTATGCCAAATTTTGACTTCTCTATTATCAACCAAATGGTTATTACGGCTATTACCATTGGCCTTATTGGTTTTATGGAAGCTATCTCTATTGCTAAGGCTATGGCGGCGCAAACCAAACAACGTCTTGATGCGGACCAAGAATTAATGGGCCAAGGCTTAGCAAATGTTGTTTCTAGCTTTTTCCAAGGTTACGCAGTGTCAGGCTCATTCTCGCGTTCGGCAGTTAATATCTCAGCAGGTGCAGTTACAGGCTTCTCTTCTGTGGTCACTGCAGTTATTGTCGGTATTACTTTATTGTGGTTAACACCTTTGTTGTATCACTTGCCTCAAGCAACTTTGGCAGCTGTTATTATTATGGCCGTTATTAATTTAATTAAATTTGCACCGATTGTTCACGCCTGGAAAGTTGAAAAGCATGATGCGATTGTCGCAGTTGCATCATTTGTATTGACGCTATTATTTGCACCGCATCTTGAAAATGGCATTGTAATCGGCGTGATTTTGTCATTGGTGCTATTCTTGTATCGCACGATGGAGCCAAGATTTACTGAGCTATCTGCACATGATGGATCGTCAATGTTTGTTAACGCACTAGACAACAAACTAGACCGTTGTGAAGTGGTTTCAATTGTTAAATATTCTGGTTCACTTTACTTTGCTAATGCAGGTTACTTTGAAGATAAAATCTTAAAACTAATTGCTGATAAACACGAGTGTTTAAAGTACATTATTGTTGATATGGCTGGTATTAATCAAATTGATGCATCTGGAGAAGATACTCTATCAGGGCTTTTAGATCGTTGTTCTGCTGGTGGCGTGGAAATCTTATTTGCTCGTACCGAGGGAATTGAAAGAGTACTTAAACGTTCAGGCTTTATGGACAAATATGGTGAAGATCGTTTTTATGAGCGTCGTACCGATGCACTTCGTTTTGCTTGGAAAGAATTAGGCGATGAAGAGGCTGCATCACATAGCCCTCTAAAACACTTGATTTCCTAAGATTTATTGTCGAAATTAAAATAAAATACCCGGGCCAAAACCCGGGTCTTTTGCATTACGAATTATTGATTATAGATTTTTGTAGAAGGCTTTTACGAAGTACAACCCTTGTGGTTCAGCAGTAGCACCCGCGCGTTTTCTATCTTTCGCATCTAACACTTCTTTAACCCATTCAACCGATTTTTCGCCTCTACCAACCTTGAGTAGCGTGCCTACGATATTACGCACCATGTGGTGCAAGAAAGCGTTGGCTTTAATATCTAATAATATTTCATCTCCGGTCTGGGTTAAGCGAATGAATTCAATGGTTTTTACGGGGGATTTTGCCTGGCACAAACTCCCTCTAAAGCTAGAAAAATCATGTTCACCCAGCAAATATTCAGCAGCTTGCTTCATGGCGGCTATATCCAACGATCTCGGTTCCCACAACGTATATGCAGCCACCAATGCAGAGCGTACTGGTGTATTGTGGATTTTGTAGTGGTATTGTCTGGCATGGGCGTTGAAACGCGCATGAAAATCATCACTCACTCGCTTAACCCATTTAAAGTTGACATCGTAAGGTAGGTTAACATTACCACCAAACAACCAGGCTTTATCTTCTCGAGCCACATCGGTTTCAAAATGAATTACCTGTTCTAAAGCATGGACGCCAGCATCGGTTCTGCCAGAGCAAAATACACGAATTGGTTGGTCAGCAATACTCGACAATGATTCTTCAACCACTTGTTGAACCGTTCGAATGCCAGATTTTTGCAACTGCCAACCATGGAAGTCTGTACCTAAGTACTCAACACCGAGTGCTAATTTCATAAATCTCTAACCAACCCTAATTAATGTAAAATCAATTTAACTATTTTATACGTTTGAAATGCAAAGCATGAAAAATGAAGCAAAAGGATTGAGTCGAATCGCTAGCGCGTATAAATTCTCTATGCAGGGGTTAAAATCGTGCTATCAATCAGAGGCTGCTTTTAGGCAAGAAATTTGGCTTAGTGTCATATTAATACCTTCAGTCTTTTGGCTTAGTGATTCGTCTATTGAGCAAGTGTTGCTAATCTTTCCAATTGCATTAGTTTTGATTGTTGAAGTTTTAAATTCAGCAATTGAATCGGTAGTTGATCGAATTGGTGATGAGTATCACTCACTTTCGGGCACAGCAAAAGATATGGGCTCTGCCGCCGTCTGGTTATCATTAATGTTAGTGGTTGTTGTATGGTCGATTATTCTGATTTAAGGCTTATCGACAGTGTTGAATGCTTTGTTTTAGAGTCAACAACCAGTACTAATGACTACCTGATTAAACTTCCTTTTTCTAAAGGCATTAAAGCCTGTATTGCGAGAGAGCAAACTGCTGGCAAGGGGCAGTATCAACGAACGTGGCTGAGTAAAAAAGACAGCAGTGTATTGTTGTCATTGCGTTATCCATTCCCTATAGAAGTGGCATTAAACGGCCTAAGTTTAGCAATAGGTTTATCGGTGATTAATACGCTAGAAGATGAATATCAAATTGAAGACCTAAAGCTTAAATGGCCAAACGATGTTTATTTCAAAGATCAAAAGCTTGCCGGCATTTTGATTGAAAACACTGTGCAAAATAATATTCAGTCTGTTGTGATTGGCTTAGGATTAAATCATCAATTAGACGTAGATTTTACATGCGACACCCCATGGACCGATCTATCAAATATTTGCTCAAACCCGCCTAGTTTAGTAGACGTACATGAAAAACTGATCAACAATTTATTAAAGTCTTGCCAGCGCTTTGAGCAACATGGATTTTCTGATTTTAAGCCTCAGTGGCATCAATATGATTATCTATTTGGCAAGCAGTTAGAGCTTGATTATCAAGACAACAAAACCATTGGCATTGCCAGCGGTATTAATGAACAAGGCGCGTTACTGATTAAGTCAAACAACACCTTGATTGAAGCTTATAGCTCTGAACAAATTCATTTAATTTAGGGTAAGATTAAATACTCAAAATAACGCTCTATTGATTTATGCAAGAAAACACATTAACCGTTCAAAATATTCGTAAAAAATATGCTCGACGTGAGGTTGTTAGCGATGTTTCTTTTGAAGTAAAAGCAGGTGAAATTGTTGGTTTGTTAGGGCCAAATGGCGCAGGTAAAACCACGTGTTTTTATATTGCTTGCGGTCTAGTAAGGGCAGGCAAAGGTCAGGTGTATATTGGAAATACCAAGGTAAGCAAATTACCGATGCATAAGCGTGCAAAACTAGGGTTGGGTTACTTGCCTCAAGAGCCTTCTATTTTCAGAAAATTGTCTGTTGAAGATAATATTATGGCGGTTTTGGAACTCAACAACCAGTTAGATAAAAAACAAAGAAAACACCGATTAGAAGAGTTGTTAGACGAATTTAGTGTTGAGCACATTCGTCATATTGATGGCTTAAGTCTTTCAGGTGGCGAGCGCAGACGTGTGGAAATTGCCAGAGCGTTGGCAATGAACCCAAAATTTGTATTGCTGGATGAGCCTTTTGCCGGCGTTGATCCAATTTCAGTGGGTGATATTCAACAAATTATTTACCATCTAAGAGACAAAGGCATTGGCGTGCTTATCACTGACCACAACTATCGTGAGATGCTAGACACTTGTGATCATTCTTACGTACTTCACGACGGGCGAATTATTGCTAAAGGCAATAAAGCAGAAATCTTATCTCATGAGGATGTTAAAAAAGTCTACTTAGGCGAATCACATAGTGAGCACTAAGCCGTTCATCACACTTGGTGTTGAAAGCTCTTGTGATGAAACCGGTATTGGGCTGTACTCATCAGATCAAGGCTTGATCGCCCATCAATTATTCTCACAGGTTGAAATGCATGCAGAATATGGCGGCGTGGTGCCAGAGCTAGCTTCACGTGATCACATTCAACGAACCATTCCTTTAATAAAGGCAGTCTTATCTGAGGCAAAGTTACAGCTTAGTGATGTTAGTAGCATTGCTTATACAGCTGGTCCGGGTTTAGCAGGGGCGTTGTTAGTGGGTTCATCCATTGCTAAAAGTTTGGCTTGGAGTCTTAATATTCCCGCCTTAGCAGTGCATCATATGGAAGGGCACTTGTTGGCGCCATTACTTGAAGAAACACAACCACAATTTCCATTTGTGGCGTTATTAGTTTCCGGTGGCCATACGATGTTAGTTGATGTTAAGAGCGTTGGTGATTATCAAATACTAGGTGAATCTTTAGATGATGCTGTGGGCGAAGCGTTTGACAAAACTGCCAAGATCTTAGGTTTGGGTTACCCAGGTGGCCCAGCGCTAGCAGCGTTAGCTGAACAAGGCGACGAGAATCAATTCAAATTCCCAAGGCCGATGACAGATCGTCCAGGCCTAGATTTTAGTTTTAGTGGTTTAAAGACATTTGCACGCAACACCTTTGCCAAGCATCCAGAGCAAAAGGCCGACATTGCCAAAGCCTTTGAAGTGGCAGCTACACAAACTTTGATGATCAAGTGTAGACGTGCATTAGAAAAAACCAAATATTCTACCTTGGTGGTAGCAGGTGGTGTGAGCGCCAATCAATCGCTACGCCAGGTTTTAAATAAAATGGGCAAAAAGCTAGACACCGAAGTGTTTTACCCTAGACAAGAATTTTGTACTGATAACGGCGCAATGATCGCTCTTGCTGGGCATTTAAGGTTAACCAAAGGGCAAGTTTCAGTTGGTAATGAAATCACCGTCAAGCCCAGATGGAGTCTTGAGGAATTAGAAGCCGTATGAGTCAGTTAGCTAAAGTTTTTACCCGAGCATCCACCGGTATGGACGCCCCTTTGGTAACGATCGAGGTGCATATTTCAGGCGGCCTACCAAGTTTTGCGATTGTTGGTTTACCAGAGGGTGCGGTTAAAGAATCTAAAGATCGTGTGCGAAGCGCACTAATGAACTCGCAGTTTAAATTTCCCAACCAGCGAATTACCGTGAGCTTGGCGCCAGCGAACTTGCCTAAAAGCGGAGGTCGTTATGATTTACCAATTGCCCTAGGTTTGTTAATTGCATCAGGCCAACTTAAGGCAAAACTCGATATTGCCAAGTTTGAATTTTTTGGTGAGCTAGGTCTTGATGGCCTGCTCCGACCAACAGAAGGTCTGCTGCCTGCCATTGTTGAAGCGACAAATAATCAGCATTCTGTTGTTATCCCAAAAGAAAATTACGACCAAGGTGTGTTGGTTGAAAATGCATCGATTTATCCAAGCCAGCATTTATTAGAAGTTTGTGGGTTTTTGCAAGGCGTATCCAAGATAAATAAACCCGATATTAGTGCGCATAAAACTGCCTCATATGATAAAGATTTCTCCCAGGTTAAAGGACAATATCATGCCAAACGTGCATTGGAAATTGCTGCCGCTGGTGGGCATAATATCTTGCTGATTGGTCCGCCAGGTTCTGGAAAAACCATGCTTTCAGAAAGACTACCATCGATTATGCCGCCACTGACTACTGATAAAGCATTAGAACGAGCTTCAATTTATTCTGTTGCAAACAAACCACTGAGCTTGAATGATTTGCAAACTCGACCTTTTAGATCGCCTCATCATTCTTCATCTGCAGTTGCGCTAGTAGGTGGTGGCGCCAATCCGAAACCAGGTGAAATATCATTGGCACACGAAGGTGTATTATTTTTAGATGAGTTGCCCGAGTTTCCTCGTAATGTTTTAGAAGTGTTAAGACAACCCCTAGAAAATGGTGAAGTGCATTTGTCTCGTGCGGCGCAACAAACCACATTTCCTGCTAATTTTCAGTTGGTTGGTGCAATGAACCCTTGCCCTTGTGGGCACTTTGGTGATGGCACGGCCAAATGTCACTGTACTGAAGACCAGGTTGATAAATATCATTCAAAGATATCAGGCCCACTGCTAGACCGTATTGACATGGTGTTGGACGTACCGCCCTTGCCCAAAGAATTGTTGTTGAGCCAATCTCAAGAGAAGATTGAAAATAGTGAAACCATACGCGATAGAGTGCTAAGTGCTTATAATAGGCAACTGAACAGACAGGGCAAGTCGAATGACTTACTCACGCCTGATGAAGTAGAAAAAATGGTACCGTTAGATAAAGAAAATACGCAGTTACTAGAAGCTGTAATTGATAAATTACAGCTTTCAGCGCGCGCTTATCATCGAATACTTAAAGTCGCTAGAACCATTGCTGATATTGATAGCAGTGAGACAGTCGATAAACAACATTTAATTGAAGCTATCGGTTATCGCCGCAACAACAACGCATAAAAATATGATTATTATTCCCGCAATTGATTTAAAAGATGGCCAGTGTGTACGCCTAAGACAAGGCTTGATGGATGACACTACCGTGTTTTCTGACAATCCAGCTGAGATGGCAGCCCAGTGGGTTAACCAAGGCGCAAAACGTTTGCACTTGGTAGACCTTAACGGTGCTTTTGAAGGCAAACCAATCAACGCCACCAGCGTAACCGAGATCACTAAAGAATTTCCAGACTTGCCAGTGCAAATTGGCGGTGGTATTCGCAATATGGATATTGCCAATACTTATGTTGAGGCCGGTATTAGTTATCTCATTATCGGCACTATGGCAGTGACACATCCTGAGTTTGTCTCAGAATTGTGTCGCGAGTTCCCTGGAAAGATTATTGTAGGCTTAGATGCTAATAATGGCTTGGTTGCTACTGAAGGCTGGGCCAAACAAACTGATTTACACGTAGTAGATCTGTCTAAGAAATTTGAGCAAGACGGCGTAAGCTCTATTGTTTATACCGACATTGCTAGAGACGGCATGATGCAAGGCGTGAATGTAGAAGCCACGGCTGATTTAGCTAAGCAAACCTCAATCCCTATTATTGCTTCAGGCGGTATTACTAATATGGATGATATTACCAATTTATTGGTCGAGGCACATCACGGCATCACCGGTGCGATTACTGGCCGTGCTATTTATGAAGGTACGTTAGACTTTGCTAAGGCACAACAGCTCTGCGATGCTAGTTGAAGTCGCTTACGCACTTGAAAAAAAACAAACACTACTTGCTTTAGAGGTAGATGAAGGCACAACGCTTAAACAAGCGATTGAGCTGTCTGGCATTATCGACACTTATCCTCAAATCAATTTAACCAAAGACAAAACCGGAATTTTTGGAAAAATTGCCAAACTAGATACTGTATTACGTGAAAAAGACCGTGTAGAAATTTACCGACCGCTAATTGCCGACCCAAAACAAGTACGCAAAGAGCGTGCCGCAAAGGGAAAAGTTATGCGTAGTGGTAAAAAAACCTGATTTTTGGTACAATAGCGACCTAATAATTAATTAATATTAAATGAACGAAGAACAACCTCCCTCGACATTGTCTTTTTTACAAAGATTAAAAAAACAATTTTTCCATTCCCCAATCAATTCTAGCGACGAACTACTGCGGGCTTTAAAAGAGTCTGAAGAGAATCATATCGTTGATTCGCATTCTCGATCTCTGATTGAAGGCACCATGCAACTTGAAAACTTAGAAGTGCGTGATGTCATGGTGCCAAAAACCAAAATGGTACTGATTCAGCACGATATTTCAACCAAAGATTTGCTAGCAGTTATGGTGAAATCTGCCCATTCAAGATTCCCTGTATTAAACGCAAAAGAAGACAAAGTACAAGGCGTTATTTTGGCAAAAGACTTGCTTAGTCATTTGGTTAGTAATCAGAAAAAAGAATTTAGCTATAAGGAATATCTGCGTCCTGCTATCTTGGTGCCAGAGAGTAAAACCTTGGGTGCATTACTGCGAGATTTCCAACAAAAGCGCTCACACATGGCGATTGTGATGGATGAATATGGCGAGATTGCCGGCTTGGTGACACTCGAAGATGTACTTGAGCAAATCGTAGGTGAGATTGAAGATGAGCACGATTTCGAAGAAGACAATATTATTGATTTTGGCGAGGGTCGTTATTTACTTAAGGCCAATACACCGCTAGAAGAATTTAATGAATTTTTTGACGTCTCACTTGAAGTTGGCGATGTAGATACCGTTGCTGGTTTTGTGGTTTCTGGCTTTACTTATTTACCAGAGCAGATGGATGATATCGATCTACAAGGCTTTAATTTTAAAGTGTTAAAAACCGATTCCAGACGACTACATTTATTGGAAGTCACTAAAATTCAATGATCGATATAAACACGCTAACCATTGTCTTTTTGATGGGCTTGTTGGGTGGTGTGCATTGTTTGGGTATGTGTGGTGGCGTGGTTGCGCTACTGACTTCAGCTCTGCCAGCAGAGCTTAGATCTAATGCTAAAAAAACATCCTTATATCACCTTAATTACAACACGGGTCGGATCCTTAGTTATATCCTAATGGGTGCTATTTTTGGTTTGGCTGGTGAGTTGCTTTCAAACATGTTAAAAATGAGTGTGCTTGATCATGCACTAAGGATTTTCTCGGGCGTGCTAATGATATTAGTAGGTTTGTATATCGCTAATTGGTATGCTGGCATACAATTGTTGGAAAAAGTTGGCGCTAAACTTTGGGCAAAGTTACAGCCTATTAGCCAAAAATTCTTACCAGTGACCAGTTTAAAAAGCGCCTTTTTGGTGGGATTATTTTGGGGCGGAATCCCTTGTGGCTTGGTTTATGGCGCACTGAGTTTTGCCGCACTATCTGGCTCTGCTGTTCAAGGCGGGTTAATTATGTTGGCTTTTGGGCTAGGCACGTTGCCCAGTTTATTGTTAATGGCAGGGTTTTCTTCAAAACTAAGCGAAGCCATTAAAAAACCTTTAGTAAGAAAACTCTCTGGTGCAATGATTATTGCTCTAGGTATCTTTGCTTTATGGATGCCAGCTAAATCGCTCATACTTGATACTCAGCATTCACATCATTCAACTGAATTTCCACAGCCAACTGATTTAGATTACTTAGTATAATTCTACCCATGTCATCTTTAGAGCAAACCGTACAATTAGCCATCGAGCTACTCAAAAAATACAACGTTAGTGATTATGAAATATCATTAGGATCAAGCTCAGGCGTTTCGACTGCAGTTAGGCTTGGCGAAGTAGAAACGTTGCAGTACCACCTAGACAAAAGTTTTGAGATTAATGTTTTTTTAGGTCAAAAAAAAGGCCATGCCTCAAGTGTCGACCTAAGTAAAGACAGCCTTAATAAAACCATTGAGTCTGCTTGCTTGATTGCAAAATACACACAAGACGACCCTTTTAATGGCCTAGCGCCAAAAGAGCTAATGGCATTTGATGCGCCAGATTTAGACCTTTATCATCCTTGGGATTTAGATGCACAGCACAGTATTAACCTTGCTAAGGAATGTGAAGCAATTGCCCTAGAACAATCTGAAATTGATAACTCTGAAGGTGCAGAAGTTTCCAGCTTTCAAGGCGAAGGCTTATATGCTAATTCAAACGGATTAATCGCCTCACAGAGTAGTACGCGCCATTCACTTAATTGTTCGCTTATTGCCAAGCGTGATGACGACATGCAAACAGCCTATGAATACACCACAGCGCTTGATGCAAGCGATATGCAAACGCCAACACAAGTAGGTGTTAAAGCCGCTGAATTAGCACAGGAAAAGCTCGGCGCTCGCTCACTGCCTTCTCAAAAGTGCCCAGTAATTTTTACATCGAGATTATCGGGTGGGTTATTCGCACAGCTTTTAGGCGCCTTAGGCGGTTCAAGACAATACAAGAAATCGACTTTTTTATTAAACAGTATTGATCAAATCGTCTTGCCAGAAAACCTCAGCTTGTTTGAGAATCCTTTTGTTAAAAAAACACTCGGCGCTAAAGCCTTTGATCGAGATGGCGTGTTAAAACGCGAGCAATATTTTGTTAAAGACGGCCGAGTATGTAGTTACGTAATGGGGCAATATTCTGCCAATCAACTCGGTTTGAAAACCACGGCTAATGCCGGTGGCACTAATAATGTTATGATTGAAGCCAATTTTGATGGCGGACTAGATGAGATCATTAAAGACATGGGTAAGGGTTTGGTAGTAACCGAACTTATGGGGCAAGGGGTAAATGCCACAACGGGTGATTACTCTCGTGGCGCCTTAGGTTTCTGGGTAGAAAATGGTGAAATCCAATACCCGGTTTCAGGCTTAACCATTGCTGGCAATCTTAAAGACATGCTTTTAGGTATTGTTCACGTGGGCAACGATGTTGATCAGCGCAGTAATATGAAAGTGGGTTCGGTATTGATTAATCAAATGACCATTGCAGGAGAGATTAATGAATAACTTTGATGTGGTGATTGTTGGCGGTGGCATGGTTGGGCAAGCATTTGCACTCAGTATGTCACAAAAAACCAACGCCACGATTGCTATTATTGAGCCAAACAATCCCAACCCAAAGCTAAACAAAGATTTTCACACACGTGTCAGCGCCATTACACCCACTTCAGAGTTATTTTTAAAAAGCATTGGTGTTTGGGATTTGGTCAAACGTAAACATGCCTTTACCCAAACCAAGGTGTGGGATCAAAACTCTCATGGTAATTTAGACTTTAACGCCACAGATGATGACCTAACCCACCTAGGGCATATTGTTGAAAATGATGTAATTCAATCAGCTATGTTCATAGCCTTAGATGATGCTAAAGTGACGTTTATCAGTGCAAAACTTGACGATATCGAAAAAACTGAAAAAGGCTATCAGCTAAAACTTGATGATGACCAGTCATTATCTTGTGATTTACTCATTGGCGCTGATGGTGCACGTTCTCGTATTCGTGATCTGGCACACATCGAATTTAGCGAAACCAATTATCAACAAAAAGCCATTGTCTGTAATATTCGTTCAGACCAGAGCTTTGAAGATACAACTTGGCAACGATTTTTGTCTGACAGTATTATTGCGCTATTACCTCTTAGTGATCATGAGGCATCAATCGTCTGGTCTGCAGAAAATCATCTGGCAGATGAGTTGGTGGCGTTGTCTACGCAAGATTTTGCTGACCGACTATCAGCGGGTGTTGAATATCGTTTTGGCCAGTTTGAAGTATTAAATGAAGTCCAGGCTTTCCCATTGATTGAACGCAGTGCTAAAGATTATGTCAAAGAGGGTGTTGCTCTAATTGGTGATGCAGCGCACAACATCCACCCATTAGCAGGGCAAGGTGTTAACCTAGGTTTTGCCGATGTTGAAGAGCTTTCTAACCAGCTACGTGACAGCACTAAATCGCTTGGTGATTATGGTGTGTTACGTACTTATGCCAGAGCACGCCGACTTGATAATGAATTAATGGCAAAAACCATGACTGGGTTAAATTGGATTTATAAAGAAAACAACGAACCACTTCGCTGGCTACGTGGTTTTGGCATGAACCTTGTTAATGAAAACCCGACACTAAAGTCTTTTTTTCAAGCGCACGCTACCGGTAAATTGTAGTTGGGGTGATGACCGCATCTAGCGGTACATCCCATGATTTTACGTTAAGCTTAGCCACTTCTTGACAATCAAAAGCCAAACCATAAAGCTTAGGGTTTTTATAATTTTGTTGTCGCGCTTTAAAGCTTAAGGTTCGATCGTAAAAACCACCGCCCATACCAATACGATTTTTGAATTGATCAAAACCCACGAGTGGCATAAAGATGACATTGAGCTGATTAGCGTTCAAAATATCGGTAGAAACAGGCTCATCAATGCCATATCGATTTTTCCTGAAATTTTTACCAACTTTTGCAAATTTAAGTCTTTTACCGAATAATATCGGCAAATAAATGCTAAAACCTCTATTTTTTAAGAAGTTTTGTATGTATTTTGTGTCAATTTCACCATCATTTGGCAAATAAAGGGCAATTTTTTGCCCATTTTGAAAATTTGCTAATTTTTGTACTTGGGATAATAATTGTTTGGCAGATTTCTCTCGATCAGAAGCCGTGATTGAGCGTCTTTGAATGCGAATGGATTGTCTAAGCGTCTTCATAATAAGGATTATAGCTGAAGTGCTAAAAATAAGAAGGGTCCATTGTATCGCGTTGAACAGAAACCTGAACCATAAGGCTCAAGGCGGAAAGTAGAAGATTACCGCAGGCTTCCCACTTCTTGGTGGGCTTGCACAATAGTAAGCTATCGCGAATCCTGGTTTGTTTATTTATCGGCTCAGGGGATATAGTCAACAACAAACACAACAGACAATTATTATTATCACCGTTTGAATGGCCGTTAACTAACTTTTTTGTGTAAATAAAGTGATATATCTATTAGTAATAGGGGTAACATTAAAAAAGTTTAGGNTATTTGAAAGTATTATGAGTGTTCAATTTTTGTCATATTTTTCACGTATTTTTGTATTTTCTTTATTGGCAATCGCCAGTATTCAGCTGAGTGCGCAAGAGCCAAAAATCGGCCAAATTACGGGTGGCGCTGCTTATGAAATCCCTGCTTGGTTTACCGATAGTTTTCTAGAAATTAGCGATGATGTTGAAGATGCAAGTGATGAAAACAAAAGTGTTTTATTGTATTTTCACCTAGATGGCTGCCCTTATTGTGANGCCATGCTAGTGCAAAATTTTAAAAGNGGCGATAANTTAGNNTTTATCCAAAAGCACTTTTCTGCGATTGCAGTTAATCTTAAAGGTGATCGAGAAATCACGATGACTGAAGATGAAACTTTATTAGAAAAAGAACTAAGCCAAAAGCTAAAAGTGCAATACACGCCAACCATTATTTTCATCGGTGAAGATGGTAAGCAAGTATTTAGAACCAATGGCTATCGCACACCAAAAGCTTTTCGTCATGTGTTGGAATATGTAGTAAGCCAATCTTACAAAAATTCCACGTTATCAGATTATGTCGAATCTAGTGAAAAATCAACCAAAGGCTATACTTTTATCGATTATCCAAGTTTAGAAAAAGCCAGTTACTTACAAGATTATAAACAACCAGTGGCTATTCTGTTTGAAGATAAAGACTGCATTGATTGCAAAAATTTCCATGAAAAATTAATTAATAGAAATGATGTTAAAGCCGAATTATCCAAATATTTGTTTATTCGTTTTGATGCGTATTCTGATCAAAAAATCATTGATTTTGATGGCAATATGACCTCACCAAGGAAAATGGTAAAAGACTTTGATCTCAATTATCGCCCCGGGATTTTGCTGTTTAATGAGGGTAAGAATATCACTAAAGTTGATGGCCAACTGTACAGCTTCCATTTCAATACCGTATTGCGCTATGTGAGTGGCAAGCATTATGATGCATACCCACAATTTGGCGATTATCTCAAAGTTCGTCAGTTAGAGTTACTAGAACAGGGCATTGATATTAACATTGTAGATTAAGGTAAAATCTCACTATCTTATTTTTGAGCTTTTATTGTGAGCAGCACTGATTTTTCGTCATTAGATTTACATCCTGACTTATTAAAAAATTTAGCCACATTGGGCTATCAGTCAATGACGCCTATT
>JGI26381J51731_1000692_pt1 | contig 17216 bp, 14 predicted proteins | sample SaaInlV_165m_DNA_3_FD_51731 | JGI IMG/M metagenome (IMG submission 51731) | reverse complement strand
AATATTATGCTCTGGAATAGAGTAAGTAAGCTGTACTGGATTTGTTAGTGGCTTAATCGTATCTAGCCCTCCACTCTGCGTGTACCAAGTAACTGATAGTTTTTGAGCATAGTTAATTAGAGTTTCATCATCACTGTCACTAAGAGGCTCGAGATGCCTTAGTATTAAGATGGTATCTTTCTCCGCAATGGCCACCTCTATTTGTGGAACATGCTCTTTAATGCTTAGCTTTTCTATACACTCGGAAAGAATGTCTAGGTTATCTCCTAAGGAAGGATGCAGCACTTCACAACGACTCATTACGGTTATAAAGGAAGATTTTCTTTCTCTAAAGCCAACCAGGACCTTCTCTTTTTTAGAAACATAACGAACCCCTAAGCGGGCTTTTCGTCGATAACCCCAACTATCTATCTGCATTGGCTCTAACCATTCTTTGGGTTCAGCTTTTGCCTGGCCTAAAAAGGCGCTTTGAAGCCAATTCCTTTTTGCATTAATCTGATTTAAACTCGAAAGATGCTGAAATGAACAGCCCCCACACACTCCATATACTGAACACTTTGGTTCAATCCTATCGGGAGAAGCCTCTAAGATTTCAACAACATCTGCCTCCTCATATTTTGCTCGAGATAGTGTTCGTGAAGCTACAACCTTTTCACCGGGCAAAGCCCCTCTGGTAAAAATAACTTTATTCTCGTTGTGGGAGATGCCTCTTCCTTCATGAGACAGAGACTCAATATCAATTTCATAAACCTTAGCTTTTAACTTTCTTCTTCTAGACATCCAGAAGTTCCACCCAATGCTTAACTGGAATAGAGCTTCCTTTTTGAAGATGCATTAAGCATCCAATGTTACTGGTTACAATCATGTTAGGTTTTGAAGCGTTTAAATTGTCAATTTTGTTATCTCTGAGCTGGTTTGATATTTTAGTCTCAAAAATTGAGTATGCGCCGGCAGATCCGCAACAAATATGAGAATCTTTGACGGGTTTTTTAATATAGCCAAATTGGGAGAGTATTGACTCAACTAGGCCTCCAAGTTGTTGACCGTGTTGCATTGTGCATGGCTCATGATAGGTAATGTTTAATTCTGAAAGATGAAGCCCACTTAAATCTTTATTTGACAGAAATTCAGCAATGTCTTTGGTTTTAGAGGAAACGAGAAGTGCCTTCTTAAAATATGGATCAGAACTTTTAAAGAGCTTAGGGTAATCCTTAATCATAACGCCGCAACCACTTGCGCTAGATATGATTACCTCAACACCAGAGTCAAGCTGTGAAATCCAGTTATCAATATTTCGTTTCACTTTTTTCATTGCTTCGCTAGAGGCAGCAAGATGCTGGTCAAGCGCACCGCAACACTGCCCTTGTGAAGATTCTAATACTTCAATATTCAACTTAGCCAATATATTTTTTATACTGTGATTGATATTTGGCGCTAGTGAGGGCTGAACACACCCTCCCATCAGAAGAACTCTAGATTGTATTNTTTCTGGCTTNATGGGCTTAGAGCTTATCTTTGAGTGTCGATAAAAATACCCTATCGGTTTAAAGATTATNGGTGTNANCAGAGCCTTTCTAACAAGATAACGGTAAAGCGNTTGAAATTTTCCTCTCTTAGACTCCATAATTTCTCGCCCTATCTCAAGGAGCTGTCCATACTCAACGCCTGAAGGACAAGTTGTCTCACAAGAGCGGCAAGTAAGGCATCGATCCATATGACTCAAAGATTTTTGAGTAAACTGATTTTGCTCTAATGCAGATTTAATCAGATAAATTCTGCCCCTAGGAGAATCTAACTCGTCTCCTAATATTTGGTAAGTTGGGCAAGTTGCTAAACAGAAGCCGCAATGAACGCACGACTCAATTATTTGACTCGCCTTNTCTTGAGTTGACTCTGAAATAGTGCTATTTGTTAATTCAGCATGCATTAGATAAAAACTCCATAAGGGTCAAACACGTTTTTTAGTTTCTGCTCGATACTCTTCCTTAAGGCTGAGTCAACACTCCCTCTAATTTGTTTTTGTTTAACTTTTTGATTCTCTTGAATGGGAAAAACCTTAAAACTAATCTGAGTGATCACTGCAAGTTGACCCATTGAGCCTACTAAAAGTCTTGAGACATCATAGCCTGCTACATTTTTCATCACTTGGCCACCAAAGTTTAAGAGTTCTCCCTTACCATTAATAATTTGTATTCCCAAAACACTATCAGATAAGTCTGCTCCTGAAGTTGCATATAAAGAACCAATAGTTTTGTCAGCATCATCTATAAAAAATAGCAGTGCTTGATTATTTTTTGCTAAGACTTGTTTGGCTTCTTTGATCGGCGTTCCTGCTTTAAGTGTAATAACAAGCTCTTCTGGAAAATACTCGACCACGCCAGAATATGAAGACATATTTAACAATTCATCATTAGACTCATTACCCGAACCAGTAATTCTGAGTTGAGTGGCATTTTTTATTTTTTTTTGAAACTCTGAAATAGAATTCATANTCAGAATCGCTCCAGCTCTGGATGAGGCAAATTGCCATGATGGACATGCATATTTCCCANTTCAGCNCATCGATGAAGCGTTGGCACTGCTTTTCCAGGATTCAGCAGTGAATCTGGATCAAAAGCAGCTTTAATCTGATGAAACACATCTAACTCTGCCTCACTGTACTGATAACACATTGCATCCAACTTTTCTACGCCAACACCATGCTCTCCAGTTATGCTTCCTCCAGCTTCAATACATATCTTGAGAATTTCATTTCCAAACTCCTCGGTCTTTTCTAATTCGCCTGGTAACCCTGCATCATATAATATTAAAGGGTGTAGATTGCCATCTCCCGCATGAAAAACATTTGCGACTCTAAGGCTATAGTGCTTTGATAGAGAATTAATTTTCTCCAAGACATCTGCCAGGTGTCTCTTTGGAATTGTTCCATCCATACAATAATAATCTGGAGATAATCTACCTACTGCTGGGAATGCTGACTTTCTCCCCTTCCATAATAAAAGTCTCTCTTCTTCCGTTTCTGACACCCTTAATGAGGTTGCCTTTGAAAGTAAACTCACAACCACTTCAACATCATGATTAACNAAATCTTCTGTACCATCTAACTCACAAAGAAGAAGCGCTTTTGCTTNTAGAGGATACCCAGGCCTTGCAAATTGTTCAGCCGCCTCTATTGCAAACTTATCCATCATCTCAAGACCGGCNGGAATAACGCCGTTTTTAATAATTTCAGCGACCGCAGTTGCGCAATCTCTAACACTATCAAAACCAGCCATTACAAGCTTGGCAAGTTGTGGTTTTTTTGTGAGCCTTACTGTAACTTCAGTGATAACGCCCAATAGACCCTCTGATCCAGTCATGAGAGCTAATAAACCGAGCCCTTCATCTTGCCTAGAAAACACTAACTCATCTCCATCTATAGTTAATATTTTTATAGACTCTATATTTTGAACGGTCAGACCGTATTTAAGACAATGAACACCGCCAGCATTTTCAGCGACATTCCCCCCAATAGTGCATGCAATTTGAGATGAGGGATCTGGAGCATAATATAATCCATACTCCTCAGCCGCCTCACTAATTGCTAAATTTCGAACGCCAGGCTGTACAATAGCTGTCTGCTCTTGTTGATTAATAGAGACAACTTCAGTCAACTTTGAAAGCCCTAAAACAATACTATCCTTTAAGGGCATAGCACCCCCTGATAAGCCTGTACCAGCCCCTCTTGTCACAACAGGTGTTTTGTTTTTACGACAGATTTCTAAAACCTTTTTGACTTGACTGACTTGATTTGGCAAAACAACAGCTAATGGTTTTTGTTTATAAACGCTTAGACCATCACACTCAAAAGGACGAGTGTTTTCTTCACCACTCAGGACAATATTTTTTGGTAGCGACTTCTTTAACTGAGAAATTATTGACACAGTAAGCCTTCAGTTGTTGCGAGTATTCCTATCATAGACAAATGAATCTAGGTCAATTGAAATTAAATTCAAGCGGTTATGAATTTAATTACTAATATTTTTTTCAATATCTAAGATAATTATAAAAAATTATATATTGTTTTGATTGCCTTTGAAATAATGTGGCCAATAGCAATAAGAATAAACTACTAACTATTAAGCATAACAATGAAATCATTCATACCACCAAAGAGATTATTAATGGGACCCGGTCCCTCTGACGTTCATACAAGAATTTTAAATGCAATGGCTCGACAAACGATAGGTCATCTAGATCCTGCATTTATTGAGATGATGGATGAAACGAAGCAGATGTTAAAGTACGCATTCATTACTGAAAATGAATTAACAATGCCTATTTCTGCTCCTGGATCAGCCGGCATGGAGGCCTGCTTTGCTAATCTTGTTGAACCAGGCGACAAGGTAATTGTTTGTATCAATGGTGTTTTTGGAACTCGCATGAGAGAAAATGTCATTCGTGTTGGCGGTCAAGCCATAGTCGTTAATGATGACTGGGGCAAGCCAGTTGATCCTAAAAAAGTTGAGCAGAGTCTGATTGATAATCCTGACGCTAAAATTGTTGCGTTTGTTCATGCAGAAACTTCTACCGGAGCAATATCTGACGCAAAACTACTCTGCGAATTAGCTAGAAAGCATGGGTGCCTAAATATTGTTGATGCAGTAACCTCTCTTGCAGGCTCAGAATTAAGAGTTGATGATTGGGGNATTGATGCTATCTATTCTGGNTCTCAAAAATGCCTATCAGCAATGCCAGGGTTATCACCTGTTAGCTTTAGTGAGAANGCAATTCACAAGTTCACTCATCGCAAAANACCGGTTACAAGCTGGTTTTTAGACCTTAATTTNGTTATGGGTTATTGGGGTAAAGGTGCTAAACGNGCCTATCACCACACAGCGCCAGTCAACACCTTATATGGACTNCATGAATCTTTAGTCATGCTNACTGAAGAAGGACTTGAAAATTCTTGGACTCGACATCATGAAAACCACCTACTACTTAAAGACGGTTTAAGTAAGCTTGGAATTCATTACTTGGTAGATGAGTCCAGTAGACTCCCNCAGCTTAATAGCNTATACATTCCAGAAGGAAGCGATGACGCTANGGTTCGCTCAACCTTAATCAATGATTTTAATATTGAAATTGGTGCTGGGCTTGGCGATCTCGCAGGCAAGATTTGGAGAATCGGTTTAATGGGTCACACATCAAGAAAAGAAAATGTAGATCTGTGCTTAGCAGCCCTTCAAGAAGCCTTATAGTTAAAGCTTAGCTAGTCTTTAATTTTTGCCAATAACTCTTCGTCTGTCTCAACCCTGTCAGGATCTGGCAGGCAGCAATCCACCGGACATACCTCGACACATTGTGGCTCGTCAAAATGCCCTACACACTCAGTACAAAGGTCGCCGTCAATTTCATAAATTTCTTCACCCATATAAATGGCTTCGTTCGGGCACTCCGGAACGCAAACGTCACAGTTAATGCATTCATCTGTAATAAGTAGAGACATAAAAATCTAAGTTTCAGTATTTAAATTATCACAACACTAAGGCCATGATTAAACATTTTTAACAGACATATTTTAACGTAACAGCGCTAAAATAATGAGGATTTTGGGTATCATTAATCATTTTCTTTCTAAGGTTATTATGAGAAAACTTTTAGTTCTCTTTCCATTACTATTTTCGACTTTTGCTATTGCAAATCTTGATAATGGAATATATGCTCACCTGACAACCAACAAAGGGGAAATTACTGTTGAACTGGCATATAAAAAAGCGCCACTGACAGTAACAAACTTTATCGCATTGTCTGAAGGAACTAAGGCAAGTAACAAGGATCTTGGAACTCCTTTTTATGATGGATTGACTTTTCATAGGGTTATTGATGAATTTATGATTCAAGGTGGCGATCCTAAGGGTAACGGAACTGGCGGACCAGGGTATATGTTTGCTGATGAATTGACAGACCTTATTCATGATAAACCTGGCGTCCTATCCATGGCAAACTCTGGGCCAAACACTAATGGATCTCAATTTTTTATTACCCATGTTCCAACGCCATGGCTCGATGGCAAGCATAGCGTATTTGGCTCTGTGGTTGAGGGAATGGATGTTGTCAATTTAATTAAACAAGGTGACATTTTAGAAACAGTTAGAATTGAACGAGTTGGCGAGGATGCTAATCAATTTGTTGCCAATGAAGATTCGTTCAACGAATTAATCTCAAAAGCTAACGAAAAAATACTAGCAAGCCTGAAGCATCGTCAAAAGGACTTTGAATCCTATGTGACTTCAGCTTACCCTGGCGCCTCAGAAAATGAATTAGGTTACTTCACAAGAGTCAACAAACATGGGGATGGCGTTTTTCCAAAAAATGGTCAAATCGTTTCTGTTGATATTGCGCTCAAAGCTAACAGCGGAGACGTTATGCGATCGGCTGGAAGCCCTATTCCGTTTACTCTTGGTAACGGGGAAATCATCAGTATTATAGAAACTAATATTCAAGAGATGACGATTAGTGAAGAGCGAACTGTTATTGCAACCTATGAATCTGTATTTGGTGATGCCCCAAGCGGCAATATTCCTCAAGATGCTTTTATAATTTTTGAACTTATACTGCTAGCTGCTGAGGACAATTAATTATGTTTCTAGAGCTTTTAAGCTTTCTCTCATCACTAGATACTGGCTTCAATGTATTAAGCTATTTAACAGTAAGGGCAGTTTTCGCAATGATGACTGCTCTTCTAATAACGCTATTTCTGGGTAAATGGATTATAGCAAAACTTCAACATTACCAAATCGGGCAAGTAATCCGTGACGATGGACCCGAAACTCATCTAGAGAAAGAAGGCACCCCAACGATGGGCGGGGTACTGATTCTTTTTGCTTTTTTTACTAGTGTCATTATATGGGGAGATTGGCGAAACCCTTTTCTTTGGATTGTTATTTTGACTGCCCTCCTTTTTGGTTTAGTCGGCTTTATTGATGACTATCTAAAAATTAAAAAACAAAACTCAGACGGCCTAAGCCGAAGACAAAAACTTTTAGCTCAAACTGTTGGAACTCTGTTTATTTGTATTTGGCTATTGAGCTTGAACTCTAAAACAATTGGCTCTGAGCTTTTGATTCCATTCTTTAAGGACCTTATTATTCCTCTTAATGCAATAGGATTTTTACTTATAGGCTGGTTTGCTATTGTTGGAGGCTCTAATTCTGTTAACCTAACAGATGGACTTGATGGCTTGGCAATTATGCCTGTGATACTCATTAGTGGTGCACTCGCAGTCTTCGCCTACATTGGTGGTAATTATAATTTTTCAGCTTATCTCAATATGCCATTCATGCCTGGGACAGGAGAAGTATTTGTTCTGTGCGCAGCACTTATAGGTTCTGGCTTTGGCTTCCTCTGGTTTAACACTTATCCAGCTGAAATCTTTATGGGGGATACAGGCTCTTTATCTCTTGGTGCTATCCTTGCTGTCATTGCAATCATTGTCCATCAAGAAATTCTATTGATACTTATGGGTGGTATATTTGTAGCTGAAACGTTGTCAGTCATCATACAAATTGGCTACTTCAAGAGGACACAAGAAAGATTTTTTTTGATGGCTCCCATACATCATCACTTTGAAAAAAAGGGTCTTAAAGAGCCTAAAATTATTGTGCGCTTTTGGATTGTTACATTAATCCTTGTGCTAATCAGCTTGGCAAGTATTAAGATTAGATAACTAATTAACTATTGAACTGTAAAATATATTCCCATGAGCATTAAGTCAGACAAATGGATACAAACCATGTCTCTTGAAAAAGAGATGATTAAGCCGTTTGAACCAAAACAAATTCGAAGAGCGAATGATCAAAAGATCATCTCCTATGGCACTTCCAGCTATGGCTATGATGTCAGATGCTCGACAGAATTTAAGATATTTACAAACATCAATTCTAACATTGTTGATCCAAAAAATTTTAATGAGAAAAGTTTTGTCGAGGTTAACTCTGATGAATGCATCATTCCTCCCAATTCATTTGCCCTTGCAAGTACTATTGAGTATTTCAAGATACCACGCTCAACCCTTGTCATTTGTCTTGGAAAATCAACCTATGCAAGGTGCGGAATCATTGTCAATGTCACCCCGCTTGAACCTGAATGGGAAGGCCATGTAACGCTAGAATTTTCAAATACAACCCCCCTTCCAGCAAAAATATATGCCAATGAAGGTGTTGCACAGATGCTCTTTTTTGAGTCAGATGAAATTTGTGAAACCTCTTACAAAGATAGAAATGGTAAGTACCAGGGTCAGACTGGTGTTACCCTCCCTAAGGCTTAACCACTATGTCGGAAATCTCTAAACGTCGCACCTTTGCGATTATTTCTCACCCCGATGCTGGCAAGACAACTGTCACTGAAAAACTCTTGCTTTATGGAGCAATTAAAACTGCCGGAAGCGTCAAAGCAAGAAAAGCTGACACACACGCCACCAGTGACTGGATGGAAATGGAAAAAGAAAGAGGCATCTCAGTGACCTCTTCTGTGATGCAGTTTCCATACGATAATCACGTCATTAATCTATTAGATACTCCTGGTCACGAAGACTTTTCTGAGGACACGTATAGAACGCTAACTGCTGTTGACTCGGCATTAATGGTTATCGATGTTGCAAAAGGCGTTGAGCAAAGAACCATTAAATTAATGGAGGTTTGTAGACTCAGAGATACGCCAATATTGACCTTTATAAATAAGCTTGACCGAGAAGGAAAAGAGCCCATTGAGTTACTTGATGAAGTCGAGTCAGTTTTAAATATCGAGTGCTCACCAATCACCTGGCCAATTGGAATGGGCAAAGGCTTTAAAGGCGTTTATCACTTGCTAGAAAATAAAGTTTATCTTTTTGAGAGTGGAAAAAATGCAAGCATCGGTGACAATACTATCATTGAAGGCATTGATAATTCTAAGCTTGATGAGGTTTTAGGTGAAGATCTTGCCAAAGACGCCCGTGAAGAAATAGAACTGATTACTGGAACAACTAACCCCTTTGATATTAATGATTTTCTAGAAGGCAAGCAAACNCCCGTTTTTTTTGGCTCGGCAATTAACAATTTTGGCATTGAAAACCTTTTAGACGGCTTTATTCAATATGCACCAACGCCTCAGGGAAGAGAGAGTGATACCAGGATAGTNCTACCTGAAGAAAACAAACTCACGGGATTTGTTTTTAAAATTCAAGCAAACATGGACCCCAAGCATCATGACCGTTTAGCTTTTATGAGAATTGTAAGTGGTGAATACCAAAAAGGAATNAAGGTTCTTCAAGTTTCAAATGGCAAACAAATAAAAATTGCCAACGCTGTAACATTCATGTCNCGAGAGAGAAGCTCGACAGATTTAGCTTATGCTGGTGACGTTATTGGCATCCATAATCATGGCGGCATTGGAATTGGAGACACGTTTACTCAAGGTGAGAAAATTAATTTTCAAGGAATACCTAACTTTGCTCCAGAGCTTTTTAGAAGAGCACAACTTAAAGANCCNCTCAAGGCAAAGGCGCTCCAAAAAGGGTTAGATCAGCTTTCTGAAGAAGGCGCTACTCAGGTCTTTAGACCTGTTTCAAACAGCTCTCAAATATTAGGTGCTGTCGGTATATTACAGTTTGATGTTGTCGCTCATAGACTCAAATATGAGTATGGTGTTGACTGTCAATTTGAAACGATCAATGTTGCAACTGCAAGGTGGGTGAGTGGTGCAGATAAAGATATTGAGCAACTTAAGATAAAGGCTGGAAACAACCTAGCTATTGATAGTGCTGGGATGCTGACCTATTTAGCACCAAGTATGGTGAATCTTCAGCTCACTCTAGAGCGCCATCCAAAATTAATTTTCAGCACCACAAGAGAGCATTAATGGTCTACCACTTCTAGTGGCCGAACAACCTCTGCAATATCTTTCTTATTTAAATAACCAATATCTGATCCACTTGAGTCTTGGACAATACAGCAATCTGCATTTTTCCTAAGCATCTCACACAATATAGAATCAACTGTGTCCATTTCATCAACCTTAATATTGGTAGAACCTTTTTCTGGTTTTTGATCTGTCATGACTGAATTTGCATGAAGAACGTGAGAGCGATTGACTTTCTTAACAAAATCCCTTACATAGTCATCTGCTGGCGTCATTAATATCTCTTGAGTGTTTCCGTGTTGAACTAGCTCTCCACCATTAAGAATCGCTATTCGATCACCAATTTTAAGTGCTTCATCAAGATCATGAGTAATAAAAATAATGGTCTTGTGGAGCTCTTCTTGAAGCTCTAAAAGTAAGTCCTGCATGTCACTTCGAATGAGGGGGTCCAGCGCACTAAATGCCTCATCCATCATGAGTATCTCTGTATCACAGGTCAAAGCTCTGGCCAAACCAACTCGCTGCTGCATTCCGCCTGATAACTGAGAAGGATAGCGATCTTCATACCCAGTTAATCCCACTCGGTCGATCCATTTCTTCGCTCTTGCTGTTGCCTCATCATGCTTAATACCTTGCAAATGGACACCTAAACAAACATTATCATAATAGTTTTATGTGGAAGAAGTGCAAAGCTTTGAAATACCATAGCCGTTTTTTGTTGTCTAAATTGCCTTAACTTCTCCATTGGCATCTGAATAACATCCTCACCACCAATCATTATTGATCCAGCTGTAGGTTCAATGAGTCTATTGATGTGTCGAATTAATGTAGACTTTCCAGAACCAGATAGCCCCATGATGACTTCAATATTTTTATTAGCTAGCTCAAGATTAATATTACTTAAACCAAGAACATGCTTATGCTCCTTAAGAAGATCATCTTTCCCCATTCCGTTGTCAACGTGCTTTAAAACAGATTGCGCTTTGGGACCAAAAATCTTAGTTAAGTTAGAAATCTTAACTTTAATATCCTGCTGCGTCATAATACATCTCCTGAACGGTGTTTCTGTATTCGAGTTCCAAATGCCTGTGAGACTCTATCAAATATTACTGCTAAAGCAACAATTGCTAAACCATTAAGCACGCCCATTGAAAGATACTGATTCTGAACAGCCTGCAATACTGGAAGTCCTAGACCAGCAACTCCAATCATTGAAGCAATAACAACCATTGCTAGTGCCATCATAATGGTCTGGTTAATTCCAGCAAAGATATTAGGAAGCGCAAGAGGTATTTGAACCATAAACAGTCTCTGTCTATAGGTTGCACCAAAGGCATCTGCAGCTTCCATTGCCTCTTTATTAACTAACCTTATACCTAAATTTGTTAATCTGACAATTGGAGGCATCGCATAAATACATACAGCAATGAGTCCTGGCACTTTTCCAATTCCGAGCATCATCACCACCGGAATCAAATACACAAAAGATGGGATTGTCTGCATGATATCTAATATAGGAGTTATCCAAGACTGCGCTCTATCGGATCGAGACATCCATACACCAAGAGGTATACCGAGTGCCAAGCACAATAGCGTTGCTGCTGAAATCATTGTAACTGTTGAAATCATTGGCTCCCACATATCTAAAAATCCAATCGCGAAGAAGGCGAGCATAACCCCTATTGAAACCTTTATACTTCTTGAGCCTAACCAAGCCAAAATGCCAGCAACAACTAAAAATACTGGCCATGGGGTTGATAGAAGTAATTTTTCAATGACAATTAAGAATGTTAATAAGGGGTCAAAAAATGCCTCAATATTGTTTCCAAACTCTCTAGTAAAGTCTTTAAACGCAGCATCAACACAGTTCCGAGAACTCATCATAACGTCTCCCGGTATTGAAATTACATTGTTTACAAATACATTGAAACCAGAGGTGTTTATAGAGTCAGCAACGGTTGAGGCCAATGAAGCAAAGTATTCAGTCTGTGATGCCGGGTCAACTGAGCGAAAAGACTCTATGTTTGAAGAGGTATCATTAGCAAAATTTTGTATATTAGCAGCTAAAGCCTCAGGATCTGTCGAACGAATAGAAATATACTGCCTATCAAGCCTTTCAACCGTTTTATCAAAGCTTGCAACAGCTCTAACTTTAATGTCACCATAGTTACCAGCAGAATATTGGCCTGCCAGTTCAACTACCTTAGCACTAAGCTCATTTGCTTTATTTGTGAGTGGCATGAGTACATTTTCTACTGTACCTACATCCGTTCTAACTGCAGCCTCCTTGACAGCTCTTGCCAGAACTTCTGGATCATTTACCAAAGGTAATAAATCTGAAACGATTTCGTGACTATCAGCCATTTCAACGGTTCTAGCATGCGTTGAGATACTTAATGTATCCAAATTGTAAATCATATCTCTGACACCAGGATAATTCTTATATATTGATGAAGATGCATTAACCTGCTCTCTTATTTGTGAAAGCTGCTCAAGGTGAGATTGGAGTGATGAATTTGAATTAAGATAATCAATATTGGCCTTTAAGCCATTGATTTTTTGATTTAGTAGTGAGATTTGCGAACCCATCTCGCTCATAAACTCTTCAGTAAATTGTTCTGCCTTGTCGCTATAAATAGAGGCTATTTGCCTAACATTTTCGGAGAGTTCATCTGATTTTGGGTTATTATTCATGAAACGTGCATTTTCGCCAATATTTTCAATCAAAACCTTTAATTCAGGATAGATTGAAATAACACCGTCACCAGAATTTATCGATTCAATTCTATTAGTTAGCTCAGAAATTGAGTTTTCATAATTCTGAAATAAAGCACTCTCATTTGAGTTGTAGGAACCGGTAAGTTCTTGAGTCTTATTTTCTAAAGTTTTAGAAAGTAGATTTACTTTTTCTAAAAGNAATTGCGAACTATTGACNTCAGTNATAGGATTAGTGCTATCAGATAACTCTCTCAGTGTTTTAGTTTTTACCTCTGCTCGCTCTGCCAACTTTTGAAAACTGTCTGTTATCTTAACTAGCTCAGAATAATCAGTTGCACTTTGAGCTTGAGTCGTTAGATCCTCAGCTCTATTAGTCATTGCTTGAATAAAGTTTATATCTTTATTCATTATTCGCAAATCTGCAATTTCAGATGCAGGAGGTATGCACTCAATAATACTTTGTTGAGGGATNGGCCTAACTGCTGCCATATTTAACTCCTTTAATTAATGACTATATTCTAACATTTTGAATTCAAAAATTTACNTCAAAACAAAAAAATTTGAAGCAATTTTTCGAACATTTTAAAGCAATTATTCAAACATCTAACAAAAAAAAATGCCCGTATTAACTAAACTACGAGCATTTCATATTTTAAGTAAGTATTAACTTACCAGTGTTACCTTTATAGAGAAGCTTCTACTGAGGCAGCAATATCTGCACTTACCCAAGCTTTCCAAACGTCTCCGTGAGAAGACAAGAACTCTACAGAAGCGTCAGCTCCAGTTCCACCTGTGTCTTCCATCCATACAAGCATTTCGTTCATAATTGACCCTGGCCATGTGCGAGCTTCAAAGTAACCCATAGCAGCCGAAGGACCGTGATAGAACATATTGTCACTTAACAGAGTATTAACACGTGACGTAATCCATGATGAAGCTTCACAACCAGAACNTGCTACAGCAACACAACCTACCCAGTTGTCGTCACCTGCATATGAACCCATATCAATTGCAGTTAAGCCATACTTACCAACTAATGAAGTTGGGTTCCAATAGTATCCGAACCAGTTCTCACCTTGCTCAGAAGCTTTTGCAATTGAACCATCAAGTCCTGCAGCAGAACCTGGATCNATTAGGTTCCAACCTTTAGCTTCCATATCAAATGCTCCGTATAAAGCTTGGTTTGAAAGTTGGCAACCCCAACCAGCTGGGCAACCATGAAAAGCGCCTCTTGAAGGGTCTTCTTTGTCTGGGAATAAGTCTGGACGCGCAAGAATCGCTTCAGCTGAAGTCAACTCAGGATGAGCATCTAAAGTGTGCGGTAATACCCACCAACCTTCACCTANNCCNCTCATTGGCGCAATGTTACCAATATGTAAACGTCCTGCACCAACAGCACTATCAACTAAGTCAGCCATAGCGTTAGCCCAAATCTCAGGCGCAACGTCAGGTTGACCAGTTTCATTCATTGAAGTAAATGTAGGCATGGTAGAGCCAGCAACGAGTTCTATTTCGCAGCCCATTGCTTCTAACATTGCTTTATCAACATGAGCCATCAAAGATGCCGAGGCCCAGTTCATATCTGCAATTGTAATTTTTCCACATGCAGCGTTTGCTGAAGTGCTAAGCATAAAAGCNGCAGCAATTGCACCAAAAGCTTTAGTAGTGAATTTAATATTCATAATATCTTTCTCCTCAAGGATTATTATTTAAACAGAGAGTGAACAATTTCATACTCTAAAGTGGATTATAGCAACAGAAAAAAAATTTATCAGTTTTTTTTCAAAAAAAAAATAGACTGTTTTTCTGGAAAAACAGTCTATTTAATAGTATTTTTTTGAAAAAGAAGACCTTAATGGACTATTAAANAAATTTCTTTCTCTATTCTTCTACTGAAGCATCACCATTCTCTTCGCTCTCTTCATCTTCGCTTTCAGCAATTTTAGCAACGGAAACGAGCGCCTCATCATCTGCAATATTAATTAGAGTCACGCCTTGTGTATTTCGTCCAATAATTGATACATCAGCTGCTCGAGCTCTTACTAGGGTACCTTTATCTGAGATTAACATCATCTCGTCTTCATCAGTCACTTGAATAGCGCCAACAACTTGTCCATTTCTATCAGAAGTTTTAATTGAAATAACGCCCGAACCGCCTCTGGCTTGAGCACGATATTCATCCAGCTGAGTTCTCTTGCCATAACCTTTTTCAGTAGCGGTCAGAATCGGATCATCTGATTCAGCGACAATAAGTGAGACCACTTTATCTTTATCAGCCAACCTTATGCCTCTAACACCGATTGCAGTTCTGCCAACCGAGCGAACATCCGACTCTTTAAAACGAATTGATTTACCTGCTGAAGAGAATAAAAGAATGTCATGCTCTCCTGCAGTAATTTCAACCCCAACCAATTTATCATCATCTCTCAATTCAATTGCAATGATGCCGCCTTTCCTTGGCCTTGAGAAGTTTGTAAGAGAGGTTTTTTTACAGGTCCCAGAACTCGTAACCATAAACACAAACTGATCATCAGTAAACTCTTTAACTGGCAGAATTGCATTGATTGACTCGTCCTTTTCTAGTGGCAATAGATTGATGATTGGCTTTCCTCTTGAAATCCTTGAAGCCATAGGGAGTTCATAAACTTTGAGCCAATGAACCTTACCGGTTGAAGAAAAACATAGAACAGTGTCATGAGAATTGGCAACAAACAATTGATCTACAAAATCCTCATCCTTCATCTTGGTAGCTGCCTTACCCTTACCACCTCTCCTTTGTGCATGGTAATCACTTAAAGATTGAGCTTTTACATAGCCGCCATGCGACAGGGTTACCACTCTGTCCTCTTGAGCAATAAGATCTTCTAAAGTGAGATCAATCTTGTTCTCTATGATCTCAGTCATTCTAGCATTGCCAAAATTGTCACGAATTTCAACAATTTCATCACGAATAACCTGCATTAGAAGATCTGGCGTTTGTAGAATATCAAGTAAGCTCTTAATTTGTTCTAATAGCTCATTAAATTCATTGAAAATTTTGTCTTTTTCAAGTCCAGTTAGTCTATGAAGTTTTAAATCAAGAATGGCTTGTGCTTGTTTCTCTGATAATTGATAATCACCATTTTCTTGTAGACCAAGCGCAGGATCAAGATCTTGAGGCTTAAACTGTGCCATATCTCTATCACCAATAAGCTCTTTGATGACAGACCCTTGCCAAGTTCTTGCAACCAATCCTTCTTTTGCTTCACTCGGATTTGGAGCAGCTTTAATCAGCTCAATAATTTCATCAATATTGAAAAGTGCTACCGATAAACCTTCCAATAAATGCGCTCGATCTTTTGCCTTGTTGAGCTCAAAAATTGAGCGCCTTGTTACAACCTCTCTTCTATGCGCAATAAAGGCATTAAGAATTGATTTGAGGTTCATTAATTTTGGCATACCATGATCAATGGCAACCATGTTGATACCAAAAACGGTTTGCATCTCTGTCAGCTTATACAAGTTGTTGAGCATGATCTCAGGCACTTCGCCGCGACGAAGTTCAATAACCATTCTCATTCCATCCTTATCAGATTCATCTCTTAGCCCAGTAATACCATCAATCTTCTTATCTTTAACGAGTTCTGCAATTTTGCCAATAAGCCTTGCTTTATTGACCTGATAAGGAAGCTCAGTGACTACAATAGATAACTTATCCTCACCTTCAACATGTGACCTTGATCGCAAATAAATCTTTCCTTTACCAGTCTCATAGGCTTCACGAATTCCACTTGCGCCATTAATGATTCCAGCAGTCGGAAAATCTGGACCTGGAAGAATCTCTAGTAATTCATCAACAGTGATATCTTCGTTATCAATAACTCTGAGACATGCTTCTGAAACTTCTGTTAAGTTATGTGTTGGAATGTTTGTAGCCATACCAACAGCAATACCTGAAGAACCGTTAATTAATAAATTTGGAACGCGTGTCGGAAGAACCGCAGGCTCACTTTCAGACCCATCATAATTATCAATAAAATCAACAGTCTCTTTATCTAGGTCACGAAGAAGCTCGTGAGAGAGCTTAGTCATTCGTATCTCAGTATATCGCATTGCAGCAGCACGATCACCATCTACCGAGCCAAAGTTACCTTGGCCATCTACAAGTATACTTCTCATTGCGAATGGCTGAGCCATCCTTACAATCGTATCATAAACCGCGGTGTCTCCATGGGGATGATATTTACCTATAACATCACCGACGATTCGAGCAGATTTTTTATAAGACTTATTGGAGTCATTGCCAAGAACATCCATAGCATATAAGACACGTCGGTGAACTGGCTTTAAACCATCTCTAACGTCAGGGAGTGCCCTCCCAACAATAACACTCATTGCGTACTCTAAATACGAGTCACGCATTTCATCTTCTATCGATATAATTGGGAATTTTTGCTCGAGAATTTCTTTAGAATCAATATCGTCAGACATAGAATAAACCTATATAAATAAGTAGATTTAATTGTACCCTAGATGACGTAAAAACACACCAATAAATTAGCTATTTTTGATCAAAAAAATGCTCGAAAAAGAGGAGCTAAGAGTTGCGCTTATTTACAGATTTTGCAAGATCTCTTAAA
>JGI26381J51731_1000682_pt1 | contig 17327 bp, 19 predicted proteins | sample SaaInlV_165m_DNA_3_FD_51731 | JGI IMG/M metagenome (IMG submission 51731) | reverse complement strand
CTAAAAATCTTACAACCAACATTAACGCTAACACCAACGCAGGAAAATCCATTAAAGCCATTTAAAATAATGAGTTGACTTAGTTGCCATCCATGATAAGATTTGCGTGAGTGTCCTAGGATCATTCATTTTATTTTCTGGGGGAGTTGAGAATGACAAAGGCAGAATTGGTCGAAAAGGTTTCTGGTAAAATTAACTTGACTAAGAAACAAACTGAGGTTGTTGTAAATACTGTCTTTCAAAGCATCACGGATTCCCTTAGTGATGGAAAAAAGGTAGAGCTCCGCGGTTTTGGTAGTTTTAGAATTCGTGAGAGAAATGCACGTGTTGGTAGAAACCCAAAATCTGGTGCTCAGGTGNATGTACCTGCCAAAAGAGTCCCATTTTTCAAGGCTGGGAAAGATTTGCGAGAATTGGTAGATAAAAACACTTGATTCTCCCATAATAAAGGTGTCAAAAAAGATACTTTCCCCTCTCAAAAAATCCTCAAATATTCCCCTTCGGGTCGTTATTCAACATTTAGGGGAAACGTGGACCCATTGCTTCTCATAGCCTTGCTGGCGCGATGTGTCATTAGTTGAATTATTTTTTTATATTATCCAAAGTTTTAGAGTGGTTCATCGATAACTTTAAAAAATTTTCATCTGCTTCGGTCCGATTACTCCTATTTTATTTTTAACTCTTCATGATACTTTAAAGTTCTTTTCTTTGTTTTCTAACATTTTAAAATAAAAAATTTCTCCTAATTTAAAGAAAGTAATTTTTCATGTCAGGCAATTCATTCGGAACTCTTTTTAAAATTTCCACATGGGGCGAATCGCACGGCGAGGGTGTTGGTGTGGTAGTTGATGGCTGTCCTGCGGGGCTTTCTCTAAAAGAAGCCGACATCCAAAAAGAAATTAACCGCAGAAAGACCGGTCAAAGTAAAGTAACCACGACGCGAAAAGAAACTGACCTCATACATATTCTTTCCGGTATCTTCAAGGGTAAAACAACAGGAACTCCCATCGCGTTGTGGGTTAAAAATCAGGATGCTGATTCTTCAAAATATGAAGAAATTAAGAATATGTTTCGACCTGGCCACGCAGACTTTACTTATTTGATGAAATATGGGTTTCGTGATTATCGTGGCGGCGGGCGCTCCAGTGCTCGTGAAACAGTAGGTCGGGTTGCCGCTGGGGCAATTGCAAAAAAACTCCTTGCCCGCAAACGAATAAAAATAATTGGCTACACCAAACAAATTGGTCCCCACATTGCTCAGAAGATAGATTTTAAGCAAATAGAAAAAAATATCGTACGGTGTCCGGACAAAATAATGGCCCAAAAAATGGTTGATCACGTGCTCGTCGCCCGAAAAAAAGGTGATTCCGTTGGAGGGGTGGTGGAGCTTATAGTAAAGGGTGTACCAGCAGGACTAGGGGAACCAGTATTTGACCGATTGGATGCCGATCTTGCTAAAGCCATGATGAGTATTCCCGCAGTCAAAGGAATTGAAGTTGGCGTCGGTTTCGACGCTGCAACAATGTACGGTTCGGAATGTAACGACCCTTACACAGCTAAACGAAAAAGAATAACTACCAAAACGAACCACGCTGGTGGCATTCACGGCGGAATTTCTAACGGATCAGACATTATTCTTCGATTGGTCGTAAAACCAACCTCTTCTATTAACAAAANACAAGATACTGTGACAATCAATGGAGAAAAAACTAAAATCCGAGTCGAGGGACGTCACGACCCATGCGTTTCTCCACGTGCCGTTCCCATCGCGGAAGCTATGGTAGCATTAACTTTGGTCGACCATATGATGCGAAATCAGTTTTCCAAGCTTAAATAATTCTTTTTTCTNAAAATANACCAAGNCAACCTGATTTTTTCCAATAAGAAAGGGCATTTGTGTAATGCGAGTTGGCTTTATACAGAATAACCCTGTATTCGGCAAAATTGGATACAACTTATCAAAAATTGAACCTTTACTATCTCAACTTACTGTCGATTTAATGGTCTTGCCCGAACTGTTCAGTACTGGCTACCATTTCCTGAATCAAAAAGAAGCATTTAGGCACAGCGAGCCTATTCCAGAAGGACCTACAACTCAAACACTCATTCGCATTTGTAACAAAAACCAAACTTCAATTATTGCAGGTATAGCAGAATGTTACGGGAATCGATCTTATAATTCAGCAGTGATAATTGGGCCAAATGGCTATCTAGGCAAGTACAGAAAAATACACCTTTTTGATACTGAAAAAAACTGCTTCGAAAAAGGNGACTTACCTTTAAAAGTTTTTAATATTGGTTCGGCTCGCGTTGGTGTTATGATCTGCTTTGACTGGCGCTTTCCAGAANCCGCCCGCACCCTTGCTTTGAGCGGTGCAGACTTGATTGCCCACCCTTCTAATCTCGTTCTTCCACACTGCCCCCAAGCGATAATTACTCGTTGTTTGGAAAACCGCATTTTTATAGTTACTGCCAACAGGGTCGGCACCGAGAAACGCACCCCAAACAATTCACTTAATTTTATCGGGCAAAGCCAAGTAGTTGACCCTGATGGTGATGTTCTTTGTCGAGCTTCTGCAAAACGAGAAGAAACCAAAGTCGTTGATATTGACATTGAGAAATCACGCAACAAATATATTAATTCTAGCGATGATTTGTTCACAGATCGACGACCTGATCTTTACAGACTGCAATAAATTCGCTAACCTGAAAGACAAAAAATTCACCGAAAAATAAAGGCCCTCTATAACCATGAAAAATGAAAAGTCGAGATTTTTAAAAAATGCGGACGAGACTATATATGACTCTCAAACTAGCCTTACATGGATGGCAAGCGACTCTAGAATACACCTTAAAAAAGATGTTTCTTGGGATGAAACAGAAACATATACCGAAGACATGAATGGGAAATCATTTGGAGGGCACAGCGATTGGCGAATACCCTCAGCGCAGGAAGCCCTATCACTCTTTGACAAAAATAAACTTAACAAAGATTTTAAAGGTGGCGACATCCANCTAGATTCTATTTTTCCACCTGGAGCAGGAAACACTACATGGACCTCTGAAACGAGAGGTCGCGAAGCTCAAATTATTTTTTATATCAATGGGTTCCCTTATTGGTACGAAAAAGATGACAAAACTCTTTCTCACTCTGTCCGCCTCATACGACGTGACTAGGGATTCTCTAAGAGTTTCGGATTATCCAGCAAAAGACCAAATGCCTTTATCTTTTTTTGCTGCATCGTGAGTTGACGGTAAGTTGCTTGAAACTTTTTGGTATCTAGTGAAGTATCCATGAGTTTCGTGAGTTGGTCTTTAGTGACTGGCCGAAAAGAGCTCTCTGCAAATAGCGACGTACCTATTCCTATCCAGTTGGAAGAAAAAAAACCCTGGTGCACTAATGAGCTAACTCCGCCTGAATATTCTATAGCCTTTCGAAGCATGTGGCGGCCAATATAAGCGGGAACACAACTACCGATAGCCACGATCTTTGATGGGTTTTTTGTTGGGTACACCCATAAAGTTACTCGCGTATTTCCCATTGCAGAAAATTCACTGCGTATTTGCCGTAAGCTTTTTTCATACTGCTTGGACATCCAAGCCTCAACCTTAACAGGCTTATCCTCAACAGAAGAACACTTGGAAGTTATTGCCTCACTTAATGAAACCCATGAAAATACAACCCCAAATACCCACACAAAAATCGTTAAGAACCAACGGCTACTCATAATCCAGAAAAGCTTTTTTGTATAACACTATTTCTTTAAATCAAGGACTCAGAACGGTGCTGGCCCCAGGGATTTTTACATTAGGAACATCAAGCCCAAAGAAAGGAACTAGCTTATTTTGTTTTGAAAACTTTTGATAAAGCACGTGAAAATTTTTATCATCAAGACTTGGNTTAAGTAATTGACTCACCTGCTCATCTGTTACCTTCCGCTGAGAAGGCTCATCAAACATCGTAGTACCTATTCCTATCCAATGACTATGAAGGAAACCTTGAAACACTAGGCTCCCTACCCCACCAGTATACTTTATTGCTGTTGTTAAAACATGCCGAGCAATGTACGCTGGCACACAACGACCTACCGCAACAACATCTGAAGCTTTCCCCATGGGGAAAGCTCTAAGCGCCGTTCGCGTGTCTCCCATTGCNGCAAATTCCTTAGCTATCTTTTTTCGCTCTNTCCGAAATTTCTTTGAAATGTATCCTTCTACTTTTATTTTTTTCTTTTCCACCGGCTGACATTCGGTTTCAGCTTGAGTGGCTACCGGTTCAAGAATAAACGAAGACACCCCCAAAACCATACAAAATATCATNATTTTAACCATGCCAACTCCCTTAAAAAAATTAAAAATAAAAGATGGAAAAGTGNTTTTTTAATAAAGCCCTACAATTGACTACTAGATCTAAAGCAAATAAACTAACAGAACATTAATCCGAGTATCCAAATGATATTCTGTCTATAATGTTTGTAGTGTTTATTTTTTTTTAGAGGAATATTCGTCAGCACATTTTTTACTACAAAAAAANTGCTCCTTGCCCTGAATCGACTTTGTAACAGACTGTCTTTTGGGCACATATGTTCCACAGTTAGGATCCTGTGCCATGTCAGCAGTCTCTGTTGGATCGTCCCGGCGAGGGCTCGCCCCACCGAACAACGATCGGTATAACATTATGAATCCAGCTACAAGAGCNAGTATAATGATTAGTCTAGCCATTAGTTTATTCTAAATTTGAACAATATATAATTCAAGAGCTATATAAGGCCAGAATTTCAAAAAACCACAAGCTTTTTATTTTAATTATGAATGACGATTCGACAGAGAATGATACTTCTAAAATAGAAGTAGAAATAGTTGACCCCGATGAGATAAAACCGCTTGAGCCAAAGGAACTCGATCAAGAACCCTCATCCTTACTACCAGCGGTAACTCAAGATGCCAGTATTGCCCGAATTGACATTCTGACGGCATATCTTAATGAAATTAGGCAGTATGAAAATTTAACTGAAAAAGAAGAGCATGNGTTGGCAATTCAACTGCNGAAAACANGTGATTCTGATGCNGCTTATAGGCTCACTACCTCACACCTTATGCTCGTAGTGCGTATTGCAATGACCTTCCGTAGACAGTGGCAAAATATGATGGACCTTATCCAGGAAGGTAATGTTGGGCTTTTAAAAGCAGTGAAGAATTTTGACCCTTTTCGCGGTGTGCGGTTATCCTCTTACGCTACCTGGTGGATTAGATCTTATATTCTTAAGTATATGCTTGATAATTGGCGGCTTGTGCGTGTTGGGACAACTAACGCAAGGCGAAAATTACTCTATAATTTACGCAAAGAAAAGGAAAAACTTGAAGACCAAGGCTTCACACCCACACCAAAACTTTTGGCTGAGCACTTTGGTGTTGATGAATCTGATGTAATCGATGTCCAAACTAGCTTAGGAGCTGCAGACGTTTCGGTTGATACCCCTATGCGCGAGGGTGATGAATCCACACCTGCAATGTTTCTCTCTGACAATACCACCGNATCACCAGAAGAAAATGCTGAACGAAATCAATTCCTCCAATCCCTTAAACAGGAAATTGATGGCTTTAGAAAAGAACTCAAACCTGTCGAACAGAAAATTTTATCGGAACGCATTCTTAGCGAAACGCCGCGCTCCCTTCAAGAAATCGCTGATGACCAGAACATAACTCGCGAAGCCATTCGTCAAACAGAGCAGCGTATTTTAAAAAAATTTAAAACCTACGTTTCTAAAAATATGCCTAATTTTTCCACATAAATTGACCTAACGATTTAAAGGTTGCCCCTTAATAACTGCTTTTGCAGTACGACCTTTATCAATAAGTTAAGGTTATTTTTTCTAAAAGCCACACCGCTCAGGACTTTATGATAAAATCCATTTAATCATTCCAGTGCGAAATATTTCATAGAAAACACAAACTAGTTTACATTTTTAGGAGGGTTCCTTGATGATGCGGATCGAAACTGACAGCATGGGTGAAATTGAAGTTCCTTCGGACCGCTATTACGGAGCCCAAACCGCTAGGTCGCTCATCCACTTTGACATAGGAAAAGAAACCATGCCTCGAGAAATTATACGAGGCATGGGCATTCTAAAAAAAGCTTCAGCACTTGTTAATGCAGAATTAGGCCTTTTACAAAAAGATAAAAAAGACCTTATCATCCAATCCGCTGATGAAGTGATCGCTGGAACTCTGGATGATCATTTTCCTCTCCGCGTGTGGCAAACAGGAAGCGGGACCCAATCTAACATGAATACTAACGAAGTCATCGCTAATCGAGCTATCGAAATTGCAGGAGGGCAATTGGGATCAAAAGATCCCATCCACCCAAATGATCATGTCAACATGGGACAATCTTCCAATGATACGTTCCCCACCGCCATGCACATTGCCGCAGTCGAAAGAATTTACGATCACCTACTACCAGAACTTACGCGACTGCATGACTCTTTTAAAAAAAAATGTTCCGAATTTCAAGGCATTATTAAAATTGGGCGAACTCATTTAATGGACGCAACGCCTCTTACTCTTGAGCAAGAATTCAGTGGATATGTGCAGCAATTAATTAATGGAATCGAAAGGGTAAAGAGTTGCCTTCCTAGACTCAGTCAAATAGCACTCGGCGGTACAGCGGTAGGAACGGGGCTCAATTCGCACCGTGATTTTGCGGTAAACGTGGCAGAAAAAATCAGCTCGCTCACAAAACGAGATTTCATAACAGCACCCAATAAGTTTGAATCGCTTGCAGCGCATGATGCTGTGGTAGAGGCTAGTGGAGTGATGAAAACGCTTGCCTGCTCTCTCATGAAAATCGCTAATGATATAAGGTGGCTAGGATCGGGGCCTCGATGCAGCATAGGTGAGTTAACTCTACCAGCGAACGAACCAGGAAGTTCAATTATGCCAGGCAAGGTTAACCCCACGCAATCTGAAGCAATGACGATGGTTGCTGCTCAGGTAATTGGCAATGACACTGCAATCGCTGTTGGCGGTTCTTCTGGTAATTTTGAACTTAATGTATTTAAACCAGTTATGATTTATAATTTACTCCAATCTATTCAACTTCTCGGCGACTCATGTCGCTCTTTTAACGAACATTGCATTTCAGGAATCAAACCTAACAAATCCCAGATTGAAACACACTTAAAAAACTCTCTCATGCTCGTAACGGCACTCAATCCTCATATTGGATATGATAATGCTGCTAAAGTGGCTAAAAAAGCATACCAAGAAAACACTACTCTGAAAGAAGCGGCTGTTGCTCTCAAGTTACTTACTGCTGAGGAGTTTGATGACAAGGTTCGTCCTGAAGAAATGACGGGTCCTAAATAGCCATCCAAAATTCGGAGCGCAACCAGCTTACGGTCAACCTTCCGCGTATGAAAACATTTTTTCTACGCAACTTAGTGCATTTTTTTGAACGTTAGAGTCAAGTTCAATGACATTAGATGAAGTTGGTTTTTCAAGTGCATTAAGAATACTTTCTAAAGAATTAGCCTTCATGTACCGGCAAGTAGTGCAGGTGCCGACAAATTTCTTATCTGGAAATTCGGATTCCAAAATTCCCGTCAACCCGCATTCTGTTAGCAGAAAAAAAGTTTTTTGGTCAGATTCACGCACATAATTTAACATGCCACTAGTTGATCCTACGTAGTCAGCCTTATCTACCACATCAGGTCTACATTCTGGATGCACCAAAATTTCTACGCCAAAGAAATTTCTCCTCACTTGGCTAACGCTTTCTGGTTGGTACTCTTCGTGCACATAGCAGGTTCCGTCATACAACTCTATGTCTTTTCGTACTCCATTTTTCTTTAAATATGTTTTTATATTTTCGCCCATCAACCGATCTGGTAAAAAATAAATCTGGTCATTTTCAATCCTCTCTATTACCTTATATACATTGGATGAGGTAACGCATGTATCACATAGTGCTTTTACTTCAGCTGTAGTATTTATATAACAAACAAATGTGTGGTGGGGAAATTTTACACGCAAATTTTCAACATCTTCAGCAGTGATTCCATCTGCTAAAGAACAACCTCCATCAGGATTCGGGTCTAGCACTACCTTGTCCGGGTTTAGAATTTTAGCTGTCTCCGCCATGAAACGAACCGACGCAAATACAATCACTTCAGCATTTGATTCACGTGCCTTTTTAGCTAAACCGTACGAATCACCCATATGATCCGCTACACTGTACAGGATTTGGGGTGCAACATAATTGTGCGCCAAAATGATGGCATTTTTCTCCTGCTTAAGTGCCTCGATGCGTTGAATTATCGGCAAGAGATTCTCACAGCGCTGCTCGGTAAATCGACAAAGCGGATTCCCCACTTGAATATCTTTAAGCTTGTCGTAAAGTTGTTGAGAGGTAATCATTTGGATTAACCTGGCGGCCACTTTAAAACTCGTCCACCCAGCAAGTGATAGTGAATGTGAAAAACTGACTGCCCAGCTTCAGCCCCGCAATTAAGGACGACCCGGAATCCTGTTTGATCCAGCCCACTTTTTTTTGCGAGCTGGTTTGCCACAGAGTAAATAGATCCTATCATTTCATGGTCAGCTTCTTTGACTTCCAAAATAGTGGAAAAATGTTTTTTAGGAATAATCAGAAAATGAACCGGAGCCTGCGGATTAATATCTTTGATAGCAAACACTTCATTATCGTCGTAGAGCTTTTCAGCGGGGATACTCCCCTCGTTAATCTTACAAAACAAACAATCACTCATAAAAACCCAACCCCAGTATCAATAAAAAAACGAACCACCATTTAGTCAGCACAACATAGCATCTACCCAGATTGATTTTTTATATATCGGACAAAAATCCAAATAAGGCATGTTCCTACATCTACAATTGCGCAAAAACACATCACCTATTAAAAGTTATGCTTAATACCGTACCCAAGGTCTGAGAATTTTTTACTTTTACGACAAGTATCTACCAATTGTTCTTTTTGACTACTATTGAGTTCCCGTATAGGGAGTTGATTCTTGACCCCCGTGTTTCTCCATATTTTGAAGGTAGTTTCGTATTTCCTCTTTGTAGGAAATAAAAGGGTCAAGCATTAAAAAGGGTGCTTCATTCCTGCCAAACCGAAACCCAATCCAATCTATAAGATATAAAGACTCACTATTCACGTTTACAAGAGTCTTGACCAACTCTCCCCTCCCATCAGCACGTGTACCTCTTGGAGGAATAGTCTTTGCGTATTCTATAGCATCATCGTTTGTTTTTCTTACGGCTTCTCCTGTGCCTTCCAGACTCCAGTAAAGGCCACTGTTCTTATTAAGATTATGATATTCCAAGTCAAGACTCTTTAGCCACGGATCATGCCAATCTATGTTTTCTTCTTTACTAAATTCGGAGAGCATCCAATATTTTGTTGCCCAATCAACACGACCTATTAACGCTTCAGGTCCTTTAGATAAATCATTCAACACCGAGTCCCACTCATGTATAATCCAATCCGTCTCACGATTCTTTCCAGCAAGGTACTTCCTCGCAGTTTGCATCATGTCTATTTGTAACTCGAGTGCCGTTGTGTGGCGTCCATTTCTTAAAACTAATTCCCATTTAAACTCTTGATCTCGTGATATCGCACGCATGGCCTCCACTGACTCGGCAAGTATCCAGTCAGGATTGGCAATATCCTGCTCCATGAGCTCAAGGATAAGGGTGGTGGTCCCCATTTTCATAGCGGTAGCAAACTCGCTCATATTTGAGTCACCAACTAATAAATGGATCCTTCGGTACTTACTGGGGTCTGCCAGCGGTTCATCGCGAGTGTTGACTATAGAGCGGTTATACTGAACCCATCGATAGAACTCATTTGGAATATGATCTGCCCTTTGAGAAATCTGAAAATCAACATTAGCTTCTGCTTCCTCGACAAAGTTGCCTTCCCAATCGCGAAAAGGATGTGGGTTACACGCGCCAATTCTCCCTGCACCGCAATAAATTTGTCGGGTCACTAAAAATGCTGACAGCAATTTCAGGTTTTCGCGCTCATCAAAGGGAAATCCTCGACCAACCAAATAATTTTCATGACAACCAAACGTCGCGTTGGTTTCAAGGTCGACATTGTTTTTAATAATGCCTATTGAGTCTTTCCATCCGAGCTCTTCCACTGCATCTTGAATCAATGTATCTCCCGCGCGATCATAGGTAACAAGATCGGTCAGAGTAAAACATTCTGGCGAAGCGTATTCTAAGTGACCCATATCTAGGTATATGCGCCCGGCATTTAGTAAAAACCCACCGTTTTCAGGTGGTTCATCGTTGGCTCGGTAGTGCTGATCGAGAACTCCAAGTCTTGATGATTTAAAGATGTGGTCTTTGATTCTAATTGCTGCTTGCACCGGATCTAGCTTAAATTCAGTATCTTTGATCAGTAGGCCATATTCAGTTTCGATACCATAGATTCGGTTTCTCACAACTATTGAATCACCTTTAACTTTAAAGAAGAAATTTCACTTTCACTCAATGTGCGATAAAGGCACTTACGCGCCTTATTATTGTTGAGGACTGCCGCTTCAAGACTCCAACGTTCAAATGCTTCTTTTAAATCAGTTGGAATGTCTTCCGCTTCTTCCTCCGCCTGATCATTGTCCTCAGATGACAAATGTAAACCTTCTTCTTGTTTAGGTTTCTTGCGGCCTTCCTCCCATATACGCAACGCTGATTGAATTGCTTTGTTTAAATCTAATGACATGAAATCTGCGTTTTCTATTAATTTTTGTATCCGCTCACTCACTTTACTATCGCCCGCAATTACGGTTCCTTGTTTAAATTTTTCCCAGTACCCGTCATAGTTGACTCGATAAAATTCTGGACTACCTTTATGGTTAATTTCAGCAAGTAGCATTTGAATCAGATAAGGAGCCCGTTGAATTTCTTCGAAGTTTTGTTTGAGCGCCGGTGCAAGTCCAAATTGCAGAAGCCTCCCAATGGTTACATCCTCTGGTGACCGGTTGAACCCTTCAGCATGTGCCATATCTAGAAGTGTCATACGCAAACGTTCAACATCTGCAGGATGACCTAAGCCACCTAAAGCAATACGATCGTAAATTTCAAAAATTTTCTGAGGTTGCTGGGAAAATCCCAAAATAACCGCCCCCTCGTTATAAGGAACCCCTAAAACTGGCTGTCCTTTGAACAACTTCTCACGAACATAGCTATGGCGAGTAGAAATAGCTTCCATCCAACGAAAAGGCTCTTCAAACATTTTCAACTCCTACTCATGGAAGATTTAAAAATAGTCTTCATCTCTTCATCAGAAATAAACTGATATCCGTCTTTAGTAATTTTTGCAATGATCGGGTAAAGTTTATCCTCGGGCCGAGCTTGTCCTGTCGCTGAATCAAATTGAGCAGCTGTCTGAAGCAGACGTACTGATAAAGAGGCCGCTTCTTCCTCTGATCTTTCTCCTAATGGACTAACACCCCACAGATTTTCGTGTTCTAAAATACCCTTGATCATTGGAGATCCCGACCCTGTCGCAACATGAGTCTGTATCTGAAACTCAGCTCCCAGCATATCGTAAAAATAAAGAAAAGCCTTTCTATGTTCTTTATCGTAAATAGCAAAAAGAGGGCTCACTCCACCTACGCCCTGCAATGCCATGGCAGTATTGTCCTTGAGTAATTTTGACAAAGCTCTGACCTTTCCTTCCATACTCATAACACGTAATTGCGAACGCCTATAATATTCAAAGTTGTGTGATAAAATGCGTGCCATCTCGAATGCTGTAGCTGGAACACCCGCGATCGCCATCAACGAGTAATCATCTATGGGAATCACTTTATCGCAACGATCATACATGATTGCATTTCCAGCAGTGGCCCTGCGATCGCCCGCTACAATAACTCCATCCTTATAATGAAACGCTAAGACCGTGGTTCCTTGAGGAATTTTCAAAGCCTTATTCTCAGGAATACCCGAAAGCACCTGCGGTGGATATTGACCCGTCTTTTTAAGAAGCTCGATAAAATCACCAGAACTATGGATTTCCCCCAAATTTTCTATCATTGGCCAGTTCGTTGTTTGTAGTTTTCTGATTGTTTAGGGTCAACCCGCTTCATGCGCTTGAGAATATCATCACGACCTGGCCGCTCAACATCCGGACTAGATGGTCCTGATTCCTTTCGGTCGGGGGTTTGATCCTTTTTCTCTTCTCTTCTTAGTGGATCGTTCATAACCATGGGAAATGCTCCTTTTGGGAATTGATCAAATGTTCTATATCAGCCGAGTTGATGATTTGAGACAGGTCTATAAAATCACCATTCGTAAACTCGATGCCCGTCCAGTGAATATTTTTTATTTTGCCTCCACCGTTTGTAACTGCCAAACCACGCACTAAGGCCCTTGTGTCTTCTGGCGGCTGTTTTATGGCCCGCAGAATATCCTCTTCAGAAAACATAGAGTACACATCACCCGCTTGCTCCAGTCCTCGGTACAAGCCTCTTTCTGGGTCAATATTATGATACTCCAAATCCAAGCTTTTTATCCAAGGATCATCCCAACCCACTCCTTCTGACTCAATAAAACGGGTAAAAATATCTTTTTTAATTGCCCAGTCAATACGATCGGCTAACTTTTCGGGATGATATTTTAGCTCATCTAAAGTACGTGCCCATTCCTGTATAATCCAATCCCACTCTTTGCATTGCCCTGACAGGTGTTTTTCTGCTGCTGTTATATAAGATTCTTGTATTTCGAGTGGTGTTATAGTTCCACCCTTCTCTCGTTTTAAGGCAACAGTCCCCGTTTGGTCACGAGAAACTGTTTTAACATCAGCAACCGGATCCTCTAGGGCATCTGGTTGTTTTAGCTTACCCTCACCAATCAGCGTCAAGATCAAACGAGTAGTTCCAATCTTCAAAGCTGTTGCATAAGGTGACATATTTGCATCACCTAGAATAAGATGAAGTCGGCGGTATTTGTCTTGTGTTGCATGTGGTTCATCCCGAGTATTTATAATGGGTCTCTGGGTCATCGTCTCGATACTCAATACCGTTTCAATAAAGTCTGATCGTTGGGCAAGTTGGAGACCAGTAAATGGTTGATTATGAGCCAATTCAGCACCAACCTTACCCGCACCAGCATAAAGCTGGCGTGTCACAAGAAAAGGAACCAAACGCTCTACCCAGTGATCAAAGGGAAGTCGACGCGATATGAGATAATTATCATGCGTACCATAGCTATGACCAATATAGTCAGTATTATTCTTAAATACGCAAACACTGCCCACACTGTCGTCTTGGTTTCTTAGGCGGGCACATTCAAAAACGATGCGTTCCCCAGCCAAGTCGTGCGCCACTAATTGAAAGATACTGCTACATTCTGGGGTACTGTATTCTGGATGCGTGTGGTCATTATAGAACCTTGCCCCGTTTTCAAGAACTCGGTCACTCTTCATCTCCCAATAGCTGTAGGGCCGTTTACTATCCTCAACGCAAAAAGCATCTTCTTCCTCATCCTGCGCCAGAGAAGGCACATTAAAACCTCGCATATCCCGATGAGAACGTTCTCGAGAATATGCCCAGTTGCCAAATTCACTTTTCATCTCACAGCGACGCACTAGAGCCATTGACTCCTCTACGACATCGTAACTTTCCACTTCATCGCGTACGATTCCATATTCCGTTTCCAGACCCAACAAAGGAACTGTTGAACTCATATGATCGATCGGTTAAGAGTTTCATTGGCAGCTTGGTCAGACTCGTTAGGTCGACGCACTCTTACCACATCACGCGAATCTAAGTCGAGCAATTGAAGCCAGTCCTCTAAGTTTGACTCCGCGGGGAGCAAGTTGCCATCCTTAAATTCAGTTGCAAGGCACTCTGTTAAATCCTTGGACAGAATTTTCAACTCTTTCCCGTCTATAGCTCTTTCAATTGCTTTTTCCTTAGTTCTTTTGACTATACCCTCGATAATCGCACCAGAAATAAAGTCCTTCCAGTAAAGCTTTTTGAGTTTACCAGTGCGTAGAGTTAATATAATAACCTCTTGCTGAGAACTTTTTTTAAATAAGGCGTCTAGAAATGGCTGAGTCATTTGATCAAGGTTTTCGTGCTCTCGAGGCAAACTGGGTTTGAGATAAACTTTGAGTATCGCATTGCAATCTCCGCGATTGGGGCGACCCACCTTTATCTTTCGATCGATTCGACCGGGCCTCAGGATGGCAGGATCTATCAGGTCAGGTCGGTTAGTGGCAAGAATAACAACCGTTTCTCGAAGCGATTGAATCCCATCCATCTCAGCACAAAACATAGGCACCAGAGTATTACTAATATTATTCCCTCGCATGGCCTGCCTTGTCCCAAGGATCGACTCCGCCTCATCAATAAAGATAAATGGTACTTGACCCTTTTCCTTATATTCACGTGCCTTTTTAAAAATTTCTCTTACTTTGCGCTCCGATTCTCCAAGCCACATGTTGAGAATTTCAGGGCCTTTGACATGGATAAATCGACCTTCTAGATCTAGATTTGATTCTTTTTCCTTAAGCTGACGAATGATATCTGAGAGGATGGCTCTGCCAATTAGGGTTTTGCCACAACCAGGGGGACCATAAAACAAAAAACCTTTCGGTAATTGATAATCCATAGTTTCAAGAATACCCTTGTGCAAAATTGGATACTCGATGACTTTACGTACTTCTTCGATAACGTGAACTTGTCCTCCTACCTTTGACCAATCGATTTGCACCAAATCATCTTCTACAACAACTCCAGACTTTCTCTTAGCAGTCGTGCCAAAATAACCCTCTGGTTTGGGTCCAGAATGACTTCATCACCCTCCTTCAATGACTCTACTTCTAAGTCAGAGTGATTCAAAACCAGGGTTTCGCTATTGGAAGTTTGNCCCGTCACCAACCACTGTCCATCGGCTAATCTGGTCGTAATGCGAGCAATAGGTCCTTGCTCAGGCTTAGGCAATTTAGCTATAACAACAAACCCTTCGTTGAGCGCAACTTGATCACCAGGCTGAAGATTTTCTTTTTCAAAAATTTCTGGAGAAACAGCAGCCTGGTACTCTGTACCTCCAACCACTAAACGATAGAGACCTCCCCCTCCAATCCCCAACACAGTTCCAATACGATGGGCAGGGGATTTGAGTTTAGCAACAGTTTCCTCTAAATTTTTAATTTCCAAAATATATCGCTGTGATACCTGTTGAGCCTGAAATAACGCATCACGCAAATCAAAGATCTTCCCTTGGAGTGTAGGGCTCTCTGCCGTTTCACTCAGAAGCTGGTCAATCAGTTCGATAATATGGGGTTGATCACCCATAAGAAAAATCCCTATTCAAGTTGATATTGAGACCTGATTTTAAATCAAAAAAAAAATATACGTCAAGTTAATTTGACTACATTAAACTATTACTTTCTCCTCTTTTGTGAACATAAAAGAGTCTACTTTGACTGTTTCTCCCACAGAAGATTTTCTGGTACAATTTCTCTTTTGAAAATATTAATTAATATGTTTTGGAACACTATAGGCTAGTTTGCTTTGACCAAACAACCGCTTTAAATAAAGCAAGACCGACTCAAAATAATTACCATTTTTTTTGACCTTTTTTATGAGCCACATTAGACCTTCAATCAGTATCGAAAAATGCATTTTGAGCTTCAGCCACGATCGATACATTTCACGAAAAAAAGCAAACGCCGCTGCTATGGCAAAAGCCGCACGTGAAATCGCATCCAATAGCAATGGAATCAGTCACCTCATTCTACGAGCAGTTGATGATAAAATAGATAATCTAAAGTTTCTCTTCCTTATTAACGGTATTCCCGTCATGTGTTACGCACTTGGGAACCTATTAATTTCCAGCCTCAAAGAAATCGTCATCGTAGGCTCAGAAGAAGTGGAACAAGTCGCCACCTCTTTTTTAGAAACAGTAGGGACCCGGGGGAAAAAAATATCGTTTGTCAGAGAAGACTCAAATAAGTTAAACCTCTTTAATACTATGCAGTTAGGAAAGCACCGGTTGAATATTGAACCAAATGAATTAATTTTATTCCAACCTGGCGACCTACCATTCATGTTCGATATTGAAGAAATCCTGCACGATAGCGACATTCAAAATTACAATTTGATTCTTTGGCTTAACTCCAGACAAATGATGTTCCCAAATCACCAGCATAACCCAGACAGCGAATTTGTTCGACGTAACTATCACTACCGCACTCTTTGTAAAGAAACAAACGAACTACATGAAGTCAAAGAACCCAATATTTATCCAATCAACCTGTCTGCAGTAGACTCAGATATCATTGACCATCTGCACTCAACAAGAAAAGATGGAAACATAATTAAGGCCGGTATCCGAAAAGCACTTTCTATGCCATCACGGGTATTAAAGCTACTTCCCATCATGGCACACCACGCACTACACTTCAGGTCTGATTTAAAGCAATTTCGCAAGAAAGATAAATACTTGTTTGGAATGCAAAGAGATAATTTTGACCGCGCGGTTTCAGTTTTATTGGATACTGAATTTACAACAAAATTNCATAGCGACCCAGCATTCGTTTCCGATGTAGACGCGCTGGAAGATTGGGAAGACTTTGAATCCCTTACGCATTATGCCAATCTTAAACATGGGGAGGAAGGCCTAGCACATATCCATCCTTTTGGTGAAGAGTTGCTCCGCTTTCGTGAAGAACAAATGCCTAGCCTGAAAACCAAAATAGATATGTACAGTAATTTCCCAGCCTACATCAATTCATTTTACCAATCCCTCAAAATGAACCGTGTCCCTTTCCCGAATGGAAGCCAATACGTTCCACATAAGACTAACCATGAAAAAAATGGATCTGGTCAAAAACAAAACATACTTTTTCTTGGTATTCCAATAAATGCAACGGCGTCAAACTAGGGCGCGTTAGTTAAATTATTTAAATAGCTTTATGGCAACCACTGAAGCACGAAAATTAAATCTGCTGGCTAAATTTTTTCAAACAGAATTTTTTTCCCATGGAAGCAAACTCCACTATAGTAAGCTAGGCAGGTTTATACTCATTGCCTTTTTACTTCATTTTTCTGTTGTTTTCTTTGGTTTAATTACTCCTTTAAATACTAAAAAACCTCTACCGCCACCACCAATTAAAGTTAAATATGTCAATACCCAAACATCTGTACCCCTTAAACAAAAACAAACACCCGCTGATTATCTAAAACCAAAAATAAGTGAGGGGAAAAAAACAAACTCACCGGGGTTGCCAGCAAGAACAAGCCATAAGACATTTACAACAAAACAATACCCTAAACAAAAAAAAC
>JGI26381J51731_1000679_pt1 | contig 17367 bp, 18 predicted proteins | sample SaaInlV_165m_DNA_3_FD_51731 | JGI IMG/M metagenome (IMG submission 51731) | reverse complement strand
TTGTAGAAATAATTAATTAATTATGAAATTTAAATTACTCATGATTATATTGTTATTAAATTTTAGCTTAGCTAATGGTGAAGAAAAAAAAGTTGACCAAAATACTATTCATAAAAATTTAAGATGCTTAGTTTGCCAAGGACAATCAATTTCGGACTCAAATTCTGATTTTGCTCAAACAATAAAACTTGTTGTGAAAGATTTAATTAATGATGGAAAAACAGAAAGAGAGATTTATGCATTTATGGCTGATAAATATGGAGATTGGATTGTATTTAAGCCCCAAGTAAACAAACAAAACTTTATACTATGGTTTTTACCATATTTAGCTCTAGTTTTAGGTGGGGTTATTATTTTTTTCTTATTTAAAAGAAGAAGAAATTAATAAAGGCATCTGTACAAATTAACCATTTAGTTGTATTTTTTTGATATGAAATTTAAAGCTCTATTATTAGCATTTACTTTTTTATGGAACGTAAGCCTAGTTAATGCTGATGAGGGAAATAAAGATATTTCTTTTTATACTGGAACATTTGATTTAATCGATAAAGAAGGTGATGATCAAACAAATTTGTTTGGCATTGAACACAAAAACCCAAATTTATTTAGAGATACCTTTCTTGGAAAATTTAAGCCTGTAACTGGAGCATTTATGACAGGCAAAAGTTCAGTTTATCTTTACACTGGAATTGAAGGTCAATATGGAATTGGCCCACTAAAAATTTTACCAAGTTTTGCTCCAGGTTATTATGAAAAAGGTGATGGCAAAGATCTTGGTGATGTTCTAGAGTTTAAAAGTGAAATTAAATTTGGTCTAGATATTTTTGAAAATTCAAAATTAAGTTATAGTTACAGCCACATTTCTAATAATGATTGGGGAGCAACTAATCCGGGAACAGATAACCAGCAAATCACTTTTTCTAAAAACTTTTAATTATAATGAAACTTAACNATTGTTATAGTTTTAATGATTTTCGAAAATTAGCAAAAAAGAATCTTCCAGCACCTATTTTTCATTATATTGATGGGGGTTCGGACGATGAAGTTACTTTAAAAAGAAATACTGAGTCATTTTTAAAATGTGATTTGGTTCCTAACATTTTAGCTAGCGTAGGAGAACCAGATCTTTCAACAACTGTTTTTGGTCAAAAAATAGATATGCCATTATTTTTGTCCCCAGTTGCAATGCAAAGACTCTTTCACCATGAAGGTGACATAGCTAGCGCTAAAGCAGCGGAAAAATTTGGAACTTTTTACAGTATGTCCACAATGGCAAATTCTTCAATAGAGGAAATATCAAATATATCAGGTGGACCAAAAATGTTTCAAATATACATTCATAAATTAAAAGGACTTACTGATAACTTAATTGATAGATGTAAAAGTTCTGGTTTTAAATCAATGTGTCTTACAGTTGATACGGTAACTGCAGGCAATCGAGAACGAGATCACTATTGGGGATTTGCAACACCACCCAAGCTAAATATAAAAAGTATTTTAGGTTTTATGAAACGGCCAAAGTGGACGTTTAATTATTTAACCCATAAAAAATTTGAGATGGCTAATGTTAANNCTTTTACAAAAAAAGGAACCAGTATAGCTACGAATGTTATGGAATATATTAACGAACAATATGATCCTGCAATGAGTTGGAAAGATGCNGAATATTGTATCAAAAGATGGGGNGGTCCATTTGCAATAAAAGGTTTGATGTCAGTGGAAGATGCTAAACGAGCTGTTGATATCGGTGCTTCAGCAATTTTACTTTCCAATCATGGAGGCAGGCAGCTTGATGGATCAAGATCTCCCTTTGATCAATTGCCAGCAATTAAAGATGCTGTTGGTGACAAATTAGAAATAATATTGGACGGTGGAATAAGAAGAGGGACTCATGTTTTAAAAGCTTTATCTTTAGGTGCTACAGCATGCAGTTTTGGAAAAGGCTTCTTATTTGGATTAGGTGCAGGCGGTCAAGCTGGAGTTGAACAAGTTTTAAAACGAATGAGAGATGAACTTAGAAGAGATATGATACTTTTAGGATGTAAAACCATCAAAGAATTAAATAAATCAAAAATTGCATACCGGTAATGCAACGGATGTATTTGCAGGAGTTACTTAAAAAATTTATAGTAAAATATTTATGAAATTAGCAAAAAATTTAGAAAGATTGGGAACTGAGTCTGCATTTAGTATTTTAGCTGAAGCTAAAAAACTCGAAGCTCAAGGTAAAGAAATGATCCACTTAGGTTTAGGACAGCCTGATTTTAAATCCCCTAAGCACGTAGTCGAAGCAGCAAAAAAAGCAATTGATGATGGTCATCATGGATATGTTTTAGCTAATGGAATTTTAGAATGTAGAGAGGCTGTATCAAGAAAAATTAAATCACTTTATAAAAAAGACATCAGTCCTGAAAGAGTAATGATAATGCCAGGCGGAAAGCCTACAATGTATTTCGCCATTTCAATGATTGGCGAACCGGGCGCAGAAATAATTCACCCTACACCAGGTTTCCCAATTTATGAGTCTATGATTAATTATACTGGTGCTAAACCTGTGCCTTACGATTTAACTGAAGATAAAGATTTAAAATTTGATCCAGAAAAAATTTTATCTCTAATAACAGATAAAACTAGGCTACTTGTTTTAATTAATCCTAACAATCCAACTGGAAGTTTTGTTGAAAAATCTAAAATTGATTTTCTTGCTGAAGAATTAAAAAAACATCCACATGTAGCAATTTTAAGTGATGAAATTTATAGTCGACAAATTTATGACGGCAAAGAAATGCCTACGTTTTTTAACTACCCAAGCCTTCAAGATAGATTAATTGTTTTAGATGGATGGAGCAAAGCCTACTCAATGACAGGATGGCGAATGGGTTGGAGCGTTTGGCCAGAAAAATTAATTCCGCATATTACTAAGTTAGCAATAAATAGTTTTTCTTGTGTTAATGCACCATCACAATTTGCTGGCATAGCTGCACTTGATGGTCCGGACGATCCTATTCATGAAATGATGAAAAAGTTTGATCAAAGACGCAAGCTAATTCATAAAGGTTTAAATGATTTACCGGGAGTAACGTGTAGTCTACCTGGCGGAGCTTTTTATGCTTTTCCAAATGTAAAAGGAACAGGAATGAACGGGTCGGAATTTTCAAAAAAATGCATGCATGAAGCAGGAGTAGCAATAGTTCCTGGAACAGCATTTGGGAAAACATCAATAGATTATGTTAGATTTAGCTTTGCTGCATCACAGGATAATATTCAAAAAGCCCTAGAAAAAATTGGAAAAATGCTAAAGTAGGTCATTTAAGCGTTTTGACCAAAAACAATTTAAAATATAAAGTATTGGTATGAGTAGTTTACAAATGCCCAAAGTTGATAATTCTATTTTATCTAAAAGAGATCAGATTGTCTCTGACGTTGAAAAAATAATAGATCCTAAAAATGTTCTTTCACATATTGACGAGATTAAGCCTTATGAAACAGACGCTCTTGCCGCTTACAAACAAGTGCCGTTAATGGTGGTTTTACCTGAGACAGTTAAAGAAGTAAGTAAAATTTTAAAATATTGTAACGAGAACAAAATAAAAGTTGTTCCAAGAGGAGCAGGAACAGGTTTGTCAGGAGGATCATTGCCATTGCAGGATTGCATTCTTCTAGCTATGGGAAAATTTAATAAAGTTTTAGAACTAGACTTTGAAAATAGATGCGTAGTCACTCAACCTTGTGTAACTAATTTAGCAATAACTCAAGCTGTACAAGATAAAGGTTTTTATTATGCTCCAGATCCATCGAGCCAAATTGCGTGTTCCATAGGAGGTAATGTTGCAGAAAATTCTGGGGGGGTTCATTCATTAAAGTATGGAGCTACAACAAATAATTTATTAGGCATAGAAGTTGTTTTGATGGATGGAACTATAACTAGATTTGGCGGCAAAGCCATGGATGCAGAAGGATATGATTTTTTAGGTTTAATGACAGGTTCCGAAGGTTTGTTAGGAGTCATCACCGAGGTAACAGTAAAAATTTTAAAAACCCCAGAGGTTGTTAAAGCGGCTTTAGTTGGGTTTCCAACAATTGAGGATGCCGGTAATTGTGTTGCAGAAATTATTGCAGGTGGTTGCATACCAGCAGGAATGGAAATAATGGACAAGGCATTAACAAAAGCTACAAATGATTATTCAAAAGCAGGTTATCCAACAGATGCTGAAGCCATGATGATCGTTGAATTCGATGGTACAGAACATGAAGTCGAAGCATATATTGAAAAAGTAAAAAAAATTTCTGAAAAAAATAATTCTTCAAGTTTAAAAATAAGCAAAAGCAATGAAGAGAGGTTAAAATTTTGGGCTGGAAGAAAAGCTGCTTTCCCTGCATGTGGAGTGCTAGCTCCAGACTATATGTGCATGGATGGATCGATACCAAGAGGCAAACTTGCAGAAGTATTAAAAGAAATTACAAGACTTTCTAAAAAATATGATCTTCCTGTAGCGAATGCTTTTCACGCTGGTGATGGAAATCTTCATCCTTTAATTATGTTTGATGCAAATAATAAAGAATCGTTAAAAAAATGTGAAGAATTTGGAGCAGACATATTGAAGTATTGCGTTAAAGTAGGCGGTGCATTAACTGGCGAACATGGTGTTGGCATAGAAAAACGTGAATTAATGTGCGAAGCTTTTAACGATAAAGATATTCAACAACAATTAACTATAAAGGTAGCACTAGATCCTAATTCTCTGTTAAATCCTGGTAAAGTATATCCAATTCTTAGAAAATGTGCTGAGGAAGGAAGGGTTCATGTCCATGGAGGAAAAACAAAATTCCCAGACATTCCAAGATTTTAATCAAAATACTTTTAAACCAAATTCTAGAGAAGAAATCACTCAGATTGTAAAAAATTGTTATAAAAAAAACATTCCCTTAGAAATTAATGGATTAAAATCTAAGCATAAAATCGGAAGAAATTTTCAATCTGAAAAAACTTTGAATTTGTCTAACTACTCAGGAATAATTGAATATAAACCTGAAGAACTTTACATAAAAGCCAAAGCAGGAACTCCACTAAAGACTATAATTAATGAATTAGATAAAAATAATCAACAACTAGCATTTGAGCCTATCGATTTTGGTTTTTTATTTAAAGGGGAGAGTAATTTAGGAACTATAGGAGGTGTTATTTCGTGTAATTTTGCAGGACCAAGAAGATTTAAAGTAGGTAGTGCTAGAGATCATTTGTTAGGCTTTCAAGGTTTAAATGGAAAAGGAGAAACAATAAAATCGGGGGGGACAGTTGTAAAAAATGTAACAGGGTATGATTTGTGTAAATTACTGTCTGGTTCTTTTGGAACTCTCTCTATACTGACTGAATTATCTATAAAAGTTTTACCTAAACCAGAAATGAGCAAAACTTTAATAATCAATAATCCTCATTTAAAAAAAACAATTGAATATTTGGGTTCTGCTTTATCGTCTTCAACTGATCCATCTGGTGGAGTATTTTATCCTGAGTATTTTGAAAAAAATTTTATTTTTAACGATCTCACTCACAAGGGTGCCTTAATAGGAATAAGAATTGAGGGACCTACAAATTCTGTTGATCAAAGAGTAGCGAGGTTATGTAAAGAATTAAATCTTTTGAGAGATGAATACTCAATACTTGAGCATGAGCAGTCTAGTATATTTTGGAATAAAACAAAAAATTTAGAGGTATTCTCTAACTCAAAAGGTAACTTATTAAGGGTTGTTGTTCCAATGAGTGAAACTGTAAACATGATACAAAAATTAAAAGCTTATGATATAAATTATTTTTTAGATTGGGGAGGAAGTTTGATTTGGCTTCAGATTGAAGACTTGAATTTAAAAATTCTAAAAGAAATTAGAGATATCACACAAAAACATTCAGGTTACTTTACAATTATTAAGATAGAAGAGGATCTAAAAGCATCGGCGGATATTTTTACTATTGATCCCATTAAGTATAAGATATCTGAAAAAATTAAAAAAAGTTTTGATCCAAAAAGGATTTTTAACCCAGGTAAAATGTATTCAGGAATATAATGCAAACATCGTTCACAGAAAAGCAATTAGAAAATAAAGAAAATAAAACAAGTGAAACTATTTTAAGAAAATGTGTTCATTGTGGAATGTGCAACGCCACTTGCCCTACATACGGAATTAATGGTGATGAGCTAGAAGGCCCAAGAGGACGAATTTATCTTATTAAAGATATGCTTGAGAATAATAAACCTGCAAATAAAAAAATAGCACAACATATAGATAGTTGCCTATCTTGTTATTCGTGTATGACGACTTGTCCCTCAGGTGTAAATTATATGCANTTAATCGATCATGGTAGAAATTACGTAGAGGAAACTTACAAAAGACCATTTATAGAAAGAACTTTTAGAAATATTTTATCATTCGTTTTACCAAGACCAAAAGTTTTTTTAACTTTAGCAATTTTAACAAAATTTATTAAACCTCTTAGTTTTTTAATGCCAAAATTTTTAAAAAATTCACTCAATTTAATGCCTGATAAGATCCCATCAAAAAAAATTAAAACACAAAAAATTTATAGTCCACTTAATGGAAAAAAAATTTCAAGAGTCGCTTTATTAACCGGGTGCGTACAAAGAGTAATATCTCCAGAAATAAATGAAGCAACGATAAGACTTCTTAATAGACATAATGTGGAAGTAGTCGTAATGCCAGATATTGATTGCTGCGGGTCTCTAAATCATCATTTAGGAAAGAAAGAAAAAGCTAAATTGTCTTTTGTTAAAAATATAGAAAGCTGGCACGAAGAATATTTATTAAATGGATTAGACGCTATTATAAGCAATACNTCGGGTTGCGGCACAACTTTGAAAGACTATGGTCATATTTTTAAAAATGANAAAGAAATGAAAAAAAAAGCAAAAAAAATTTCAGAACTCACAAAAGATATCACTGAATATTTAGATGAAAATTTAAAATTAGATATAAAAAAAAATGAAGAAAAAAAATATAAAATTGCTTATCATTCTGCATGCTCTATGCAGCACGGTCAAAAAATACATGATCAACCAAAGGAACTTATTTCTAAAACTGGAAATGAAGTATTAGATATTCCTGATGGCCATTTATGTTGCGGTTCAGCCGGCACATATAATATTCTCCACCAAAAAATGGCTAAGTCTTTGTTAAGAAACAAAGTAAATAATATTGAAAAAATTACACCAGACTTTATTTCAACTGGAAATATTGGATGCATGACTCANATTTCTACAGGCACAAGAATACCTATAATACATACTGTGGAACTTTTAGATTGGTTTACTGGTGGTCCAAAGCCTTATAAGCTTAAAGACTTTTAAAAATGAAAAAAAAGATATTTGTAACTCGAAAACTCCTAAAAGAAAATGAAGAAAAATTAAAAGAGTTATTTGATGCAAAACTTAATCTCAATGATCAGATTTATACTGCTAAAGAAATAATAGGTGGATCAAAAGATTTTGATGGAATTTTAAGCTCTGTTACTGATCCTATTAACTCAGATACCATTTCAAAACTTTCAAGCAGCATAAAAATTATTGCAAACGGTGCTGTAGGCTTTGGTAATATAGACATAAAAGCAGCTAAAGAAAAAGGTATCACAATCACAAACACTCCAGATGTTTTAACAGATGCAACAGCTGACATTCAGATTTTACTTTTGTTGGGCGCATCTAGAAAAGCATATGAAGGAAGAATTGCAGCAGAAACACAAAGTTGGAAATGGTCGTGGGATTTTTTATTAGGAAAACAAATGTCAAATAAAAGACTTGGAATACTTGGAATGGGCAGAATTGGACGAGCAGTAGCTAAGAGAGCCAAAGCATTTGGTATGGAAATTCATTACCATAATAGATCAAAACTTTCAGCAGAGTTAGAAGATGGAGCAATTTACCATGATAATATAAAAGATCTTTTTGCTAAAAGTGAATTTTTATCAATCAATTGTCCTGCCACGCCTGAAACTAAAAATATTATTAACAAGAACACTTTAAGTTATTTAAAAGAAAATACTGTTGTAGGTAATGCTGCCAGAGGAGATGTAGTTGATGATGACGCAATGGTGGAAGCTTTAAAAAATGGTACAGTGTTTGCTTATGGTCTTGACGTTTATAACGGTGAACCAAAAATACATCCAGAATACTTAAAATTGAAGAATATTTTTTTATTACCTCATCTTGGTAGCGCAACTAAAAGAACAAGGTGGGATATGGCATATCGTGCGACTAAAAATCTAGAAGATTTTTTTTCAGGTAAAAAACCAAAAGACCAAGTAAATTAATACACCTTAAGATTGAATCTAATCAATTTAACTTAAAATAATTCTAAAATATAAGAAGACTCCTCAGGACGTTTGTGCTTAAATATTTCTAATTTATTAATAAATGGAGGACATATGTCAAAAAATAAAAACATAAAAGGAGTTAAAACTCCTTCAAGACGTAAGTTCTTTAAAGCAGCTGCAGCTACGGGTGCAGCAGCGGCAGCAACAGTTGCAATGCCAAACATTGCTCTTGGAGCTCCGATAACTTTAAAGATGCAAGCGGCTTGGCCGTCAGGTGCTAACATTTTCTTTGAAATGGCTGGCGACTACGCAAAAATGGTAAGCGACATGTCAGGTGGAGAACTTAAGATTGATCTTCAACCGGTTGGCGCAATTGTAAAGACTTCAGAAGTTGGACAAGCAGTAAGTTCAGGCGTTGTTGATATGGGTCACTGGGTGACTGCATATTGGTACGGTAAAAATGCTGCTGCTTCACTTTTTGGAACTGGACCATCATACGGAATGTCATCTCAAGAAGTAATGGGATGGATGGAGTACGGTGGAGGTAGAAAACTTTATGAGGAAACTCTAGCGAAAGTTGGATTTGACTACATAGGGTTCTTTCACATGCCTATGCCAGCACAACCTTTTGGTTGGTTCAAAAAGAACGTAACTAAAGTATCTGATGTTAAAGGGATGAAATATAGAACAGTTGGTTTAGCGACTAACGTTTTAACTGCTATGGGAATGGTTGTAAGACAATTACCCGGCGGTGAAATTCAGCCAGCGATGAAAACAGGTTTGATCGAAGCTGCTGAGTTTAATAACCCAACATCTGACTCACAGTTTGGTATGCAAGATGTATCTAAGCACTATCACTTAGGTAGTTTTCACCAATCTCAAGAGATGTTTGAAATACCAATGAATAAAAAGAAATATAATTCATTGTCACCAGCACACCAAGCGATCTTAAAAAACGCTGCATATGCTGCGAACACAGACAACTATTTCAAAGCATTGGTTAGATACTCAGCTGACTTATCTAAGTTGATGAATGAGCACAAAGTAAATGTGTATCAAACATCAGATGCAATATTAGCTCAACAGTTAAAAGGTTGGGATAAAATTGTTAAAGAGTTCTCAGATAAAGATGCTCACTTTAAGAAAATCATAAATTCTCAAAAAACATACGCTAAGAGAGTTATGAAATACTTATTGATGAATCAGCCTAACTATAAACTTGCTTATGAAAACGAGTTTGGAAATATTGAAAAAGTTAAAATTTAGTTAACTTTTTGATTTATTGAAAAAAGAGGGGGTTTAATCGCCCCCTTTTTTTTATAGAATTTTTGAAAAATTTATAATACTTTTAAACTATGAGAAGCTTCATTTCATTTGCAGATCATTTAAGTACTTCGATAGGAAAAGCATTTTCTTGGTGCATTGTTATTTTAATGGGAGGAACAGTTTACGAAGTAATAATGGCATACGTATTTAATGCTCCAACCCTTTGGAATTTTGATTTTAGTATGCAAATGTATGGTGCAATACTTATGATGTCAGGCGCATATTGCTTGGCAACAGAATCTCACGTACGAGGTGATGTAATTTACAGACTTTTCAAACCAAAAACACAAGGCTGGATAGATTTGGTTCTTTATTTTATTTTCTTTTTCCCAGGTGTTTTAGCTTTAACTTTTTATGGTTACGATTATGCAGCCTTAGCTTGGAAGATAAAAGAAACAAGTTGGAGCAGTCCGGCACAAATACAAATTTACATGGTTAAAGCTATGATACCTGCAGCAGGGGTAACTTTAACTATTCAAGGTATTAGTGAAGTTTTTAGATCTATCATTTGTATTCAAACCGGTCATTGGCCTGCTAGAATGGTAGTTGCAGAAGAAACAGAAAAAATTTTAATGAGAACTTCACAAGACGAGGATCAAAAAGATGCTATTTAGTTTAACAAATCCTGAAGTGGCCATCATGATGATGGGTATATTTTTATTTGCGGTGCTATTAGGTTTTCCAATTGCGTTCACATTAATGGCAATGGGTATAGGTTTTGGTTATTACGCTTATTATGATCCAGCAGTCATGGAACACTTCCTTGACAATAGAATATTTCAACTTTTTGTCCAAAATACTTACACAGTAATGGACAACAATGTGCTTACGGCTGTCCCCTTATTTTTATTCATGGGATACTTAGTTGAGCGAGCAGGAATTGTATCAAAATTATTTTTTGCAATAAGATTGGCTGCACATAGATTGCCAGCTTCAATGGCGGTAGCTGCATTAATTACTTGTACTTTATTTTCTACAGCTACAGGAATTATCGGGGCTGTGGTTACATTAATGGGATTNCTTGCTTGGCCGGCAATGGTTAAAGCAGGATATGATAAAAAATTTGCATCAGGCATAATTTGCGCCGGGGGATGTTTAGGAATTTTAATACCTCCAAGCATTATGTTAATTGTTTATTCGGTAATTGCTCAACTTTCACCTTTAAGGTTGTTTGCAGCAGCTATTTTTCCAGGACTAATGTTGGCTGGCTTGTATATTGTTTATGCAGTAACCCGAGCATATTTAAATCCATCGATTGCACCAAAACCACCAGCTGAAGATATTCCACCAACAGGAGCTATTTTACTTGAGGTGCTTGTATCTTTTGTTCCGTTATTCGGTTTGATTATGTTAGTGCTTGGAACAATTCTAGCAGGTATAGCAACACCTGCAGAAGCAGCAGCAGCCGGAGCGTTTGGTGCACTAGTATTATCTTATTTTTATAAAACACTTAAATGGAAAAACTTTAAAGAGTCAGTTTTTTTAACCGCAAAAACAACGGCGATGATCATGTGGTTATTTATAGGATCTTGGACTTTTTCCTCTGTGTTTTCTTATTTAGGAGGCCATGAAGTTTTCGAACATTTTTTTAAATCAATGGATTTAGCTCCTTGGCAATTTTTAGTTATTACTCAAATAATAATTTTTCTTCTAGGTTGGCCTTTGGAGTGGACTGAAATTTTAATAATATTTGTACCAATATTTTTACCTCTATTAGTATTGTTTGATGTAAATCCATATTTCTTTGCAATGTTAATAGCTTTAAATCTACAAACTTCTTTTTTAACTCCGCCTATGGCCATGTCCGCCTATTACTTAAAAGGCGTCCAGTCTAAAAATGTTGAACTAATGGAAATATTTGCCGGAATAATGCCGTTCTTAGGTATAGTAATTTTTGCCATGGTCTTAATGTATTGGTTCCCTGGAATAGCTTTATGGTTACCAGAAACACTTTTCGCTGAATAGAAAATAATCATGATAAATATTTTTTCACTTTCAACTAATGAATTAGTTGCTCAATTACGAGAAGGCCAAATTTCTTCCGTAGAAGTATGCAAAGCTTATTTAGGAAGAGTAGAAAAGTTTGAAAAGGATGTGAAGGCATGGACATTTCTAGATAAAAAGATTCTTTTAGAAAAAGCAGAGGAAGCCGATGAATATAGAAAGACCGGGAAACCTTTAGGACCACTTCACGGTTTGCCAATAGCGGTTAAAGATATTTTTGGAACATATGATATGCCAACTGAATGTGGCACTGTATTTAGAAAAAAAATGTCCGCCTCACAAGATTCAGAAGTAGTAAATTTATTAAAAAATGCTGGAGCTATAATCATGGGAAAAACNGTAACTGCTGAGCTGGCTTATATTCATCCCGGCAAAACAACAAACCCGCATGATTATTCAAGAACACCAGGTGGTTCTTCAAGTGGATCAGCAGCAGTAATAGCTTCACAAATGGCACCACTATCTATTGGCTCACAAACAGGTGGATCAATTGTACGACCAGCTTCATACTGTGGAGTAGTTGGATACAAACCTTCTTATGGATTAATTTCGAGGAGTGGAGTGCTCAAGACTTCTGAAAAATTAGATACTATCGGTGTATACGGAAAATCAGTTGAAGATGTGGCTTTGTTAGCAAAGTCTCTAATAAAAAAAGATCTTTATGATCCTGCGACAATCCATTTTGCTGCTGACAATATGCTAGAAATTTGTAAACAAGAACCAATTTTTGAACCAAAATTTATTTTTTATAAAACAGATAAATGGAAAAACATTCATAAAGATTCAAGAGATGCTTTCGAATTTTTTATAAAAAAATTTAAAAAAAATATTGAAATTTTTGATACTCCTTCATACTTTAAGAATATACCAAAACATCATCAGATTATTCACGAAACAGACTTAGCTAATAACTTCCAAGCTTATTATAAGAAAGATAAAAAGAAGCTTTCCAAAGAAATGAGAGATGCTATTGAAAAAGGACTTAAACATTCCGCTTATGATTATGCTAATGCTATAGATTTTATGAAACAAAGTTATGAGTCTTTCAAAGAAGTTTTTGAAGATTACCATGGAATAATTTCACCCTCAGCAAGCGGTGTAGCTGATAAAGGATTAAAATCTACAGGTAGCGCAGATTTTCAAAAGACGTGGACCTATCTAGGTTTGCCAACTATTTCACTTCCTTTACTAACAGGAGAAAATAATTTACCATTAGGCGTCCAGTTAACAGGTAATAAGCTGGATGATTTAAGGTTTTTAAGTATAGCTAATTGGTTGGAGAAAAATTGCAAAGATGAATAAATTAACAACAATTATTGGTTTAGCTTTAGCAGCATCTTTTTTAATTGGATTNGCTACAACACTCACAAGATCATCAATGATTGGTTTTTTTGATATATTACCTGTTTATATATTAATGATTATTGCAATTGGAATGATGTTTTATGATGCTTTTAGCAATAAAAAATAACTCTTTAACTTGCTAAACAAAAGNTCACCCTATCTTCCTTATATTTTNCTTTTTGTTCAGCCAATCTTTATGGCTACCAACATAATTGTAGCAAGAGGAGGAGTAGANTANGTNCCTCCNGTGTCGCTTGCTTTNTGGAGATGGGTTACTGTTTTTNTAATCTTACTACCTTTTTTNTATAANGAGATTGTTAAAAATAAACANAGTTTNAATAAAGAATTTTGGAAATTATTTTTTTTAGGTTCGATGGGATGCGGTGTTTGTGGTGCATTTCCTTTTATTGCTGGAATGTCAACAACGATGGCCAATATGGGAATCATTTATACCTCTTCGCCTATTTTTATAATTATTCTTTCAGTTATGTTTTTTCAAGATAAGATAAATGTATCAAGAATAATTGGTTTGCTTTTATGTTTAATTGGAGTTTTAGCAATAATTAGTAAGGGTAAAATTGATTTATTATTAAATTTCAAATTCACATCAGGAGACTTATGGATGGTTGGTGCTGCTATAGGATGGGCTATTTATTCTATTTATCTTTTAAACTGGAAAAGTAACTTTAGTTTAATGGCGAGATTTACATTGATAGCTTTATTTGGAGCTATAACATTATTTCCATTTTATATTTTAGAAGAAATTTTTTATTTTAAAACAGTATTTAATAACAATTTCTTTTTCTGGGTATTGTTTGCAGCTATATCACCTGGAATAATAGCCTTTACACTTTATACAAAAGTTCAAAAATATGTTGGAGCATCTCTTGCTGGATTTACTCTATATATATTTTCAATTTATTCAGCTATTTATGGAATTATAATATTTGATGAGGAGCTTTTAAATTTTCATTACTTTGGAGCAATTTTTGTTTTTTCCGGAGTATATTTAGCTAGAAAGATTAAATAATGAAATATTTATACTTAGCAGTATCATCGGTTGTTCTTGCCTATTTTATAATAATTTTATTTGTTTATTTTTATCAAAGAAACTTGCTTTACCACCCAAGTGAAAATAATTATTTAAATGACAAAATAACTTTTAATTATGAAGAAATTTTTATAGAAACCGATAAAAAAATTAAATTAAAATCTTGGTTCATAAAAAAAGATCTAGATAAATTTAAAACTATTTTAATTTTTCATGGCAATGCAGGTAATTTATTTAATAGAGTTTATAAGTTAAACGAACTTAATAAACTGGATGTAAATATTTTATTAATTTCATGGAGAGGTTTTAGTGGTAACAAAGGTAAACCAACTGAAAAAAATTTATATCGTGATGCAGATGAATCGGTTAAATGGCTTAATAATCAGGGTGTAATCAGCAAAAATATAATTCTGTATGGAGAGTCACTAGGAACAGGTGTTGCTACAGAACTAGGAACAAGTAATGCATTTGGTGGCATTATATTAGAGTCTCCGTTTACATCTATAGCTAATGCAGCAAAGATTTATTATCCATACCTTCCAGTAAGTATTATATTAAAAGACAGGTACGACTCTATCGGTAAGATTAAAAACATTAATACTCCAATTTTTATAATGCATGGTAAAATGGATAATATTGTTCCACAACAAATGGGCCTAGAACTTTTTGAAAAAGCTAACAACCCAAAATATAGCTATTTTCCAGAGGACGATGATCATATGATGAATTATAATAAACAATTGCTGAATGAGATTAAGCTATTCATTAATAAAATTTAATTTTCAATACCCAATAAGGCTTTTGAAAAATATTCAGCATTAAAAGGATGCAAGTCGGTTTCTTTTTCTCCCATCCCAATTGCTACTATTGGTAATCCATATTTTTTACAAATAGCTAGCACCACACCGCCTTTAGCTGTGCTATCTAGTTTTGTAATTATTAACCCAGTTAGATCATGTATTTTACTAAATTCTTCAACTTGATTCAAAGCGTTTTGACCAGTTGTTGCGTCTAACACTAAAATTACTTCATTTGGATAAGAGGGATCAATTTTTTTTAAAACGTTTATAATTTTTTTATACTCTTCCATTAAATTTTTTTTATTTTGAAGGCGTCCCGCCGTTTTTGAAGGCGTCCCGCCGTATCAATTAATGCAATATCAATTTGATTTTTTTTTGCGAATTCTGCTGTTTTAAAGGCCACAGAAGCTGGATCGCTATTTATTTCTGATTTTATAATATCAACCTTAACTTTAGCTGCCCAAACCTGTAACTGGTCAATGGCTGCAGCTCTAAAAGTATCTGCAGCACCAAATACGACTGATCTATTATTGTCCTTAAAGTATTTTCCAAGTTTTCCTATGCTAGTTGTTTTACCAGCACCGTTTACTCCTGAAACTACAATTACAGAAGACTTTGCNTTTCCCATTAAACTTAAATCCTTTTCATATTTAAGAAGATTGATTGCCATTTTATCAGCTATTAATTTTAAAATTTCATTATGATCTTCTATTTTTTTATCTATTTTAAAATTTTCAAAATCTTTTCTAAGTTCCCTGGCAACATCAACACCTGCATCTGAAGATATAATTAACTCTTCAAACTCTGTGAGTATATCTTCATCAATATTTTTCTTTGAAAATATATTTTTAAAACCGTCTGTCAGACCGGAGGAGCTCTTTCCGAGACCTATTTTAAATTTATTAAATAAACTCATTTTAGATTTCAAGCTTAGTATATTTTATATCTGAAACCGGACCTCGCATAAAGATATTCAGATCTTTGTCTATTTTTAGATTTAAAGTTCCTTCTTTGAATTTAATATTAATATCATTTTCTGTTAGTTTTTTAATCACAGCAGCAACCGCGGTNGCGCAAGCAGCTGTTCCACAAGCCTTTGTTAATCCAGCTCCACGCTCCCAAACATTAACCGTTATATTGTTTCTGTCGTTTACTTGCGCAAATGTAACATTTGTTCTCTCNGGAAAAAGTTCGTTATTTTCAATTTTAGGACCTAAAACTTTTAGATCATGTTCAAAGCAATCCTTAACAAAAAAAATTATATGTGGATTTCCCACATTCAAACAAAAACCATCCATGAATACTTCATCTTCAATATTAAGAGTTATATTACTATGGTCTAAATTTTTTGATAAAGGAATTTTATTCCATTCAAATATAGGTTTCCCCATCGCAAGCTCGACTTCAAGATCTCCAACTATTTTAGCATTAAGTAACCTATTATTTGTTTTTAGTTTGACTTCTTTCGTATCTAAATCTTTGCCTAATAAATATGCTATACATCTACTTCCATTCCCGCATGCACTTACCTCACCTCCATCTGAATTAAAAATAGTAATTGGAAAAGCTTTATCAACTTCTTTTTCAATAAAGATTATTTGATCAAATCCAATATCACGATGAAAAGACTCTAGGTTACCTAAATGAATTATTTTTTCTTTAGATATATTTACAAAATCTTTTCTTCTATCAACAATGACAAATTTGTTGCCCAAACCATCCATTCTAAAAGCTTTAATTGTTGGCATAATAATAGATTAGTATAATTATTCGTTGACTTTTAAAACCCCAAATTGTAATTTGCTTGTTCTTTCCGCAAATACACATGTCTTTGCGGTGCTCTTTTAAGAAGAGTGTCGACACTAGTCAGCGAAGGTTCGCCCACTAGTGCGATAGGTGTTGGGTGTTTAAAAATGTTTGAAAATTTAACAAATAAATTAGAAAAAATATTTTCTAAACTTAAAAGTGCTCCTTCCTTAACGGAAGAGCAAGTTGACTCTGGTTTAAAGGAAATTCGTTTAGCTTTGCTCGAAGCCGATGTTGCATTACCAGTTGTTAAAAACTTTATTACAAACATAAAACCTAAAGCGATTGGCCAAGAAATAATTAGATCGACTTCACCTGGCCAAATGATCGTTAAAATAGTTTATGACGAATTAGTTTCGATTCTTGGTTCTAAAAATGAAGAACTTAACTTTAAAGCTGTTCCTCCCGTTTCAATATTATTAGTTGGTTTACAAGGATCAGGAAAAACTACATCAGCCGCCAAGCTTGCTAAATTGATAGAAGAAAAATATAAAAAAAAAGTTATGCTTGTTAGTTTAGACGTTTATCGCCCCGCAGCCCAGGAGCAGTTAAAATTATTAGCTGAAAGCAACGGAATACAAAATTTACCAATTATTGAAAAACAGCAACCACTCGATATAACTAAACGAGCACTCAATGCTGCCAACCTTAATGGTTCAGACGTAATAATTTTTGATACAGCTGGGCGTACACAGATTGATCTACCCATGATG
>JGI26381J51731_1000674_pt1 | contig 17441 bp, 10 predicted proteins | sample SaaInlV_165m_DNA_3_FD_51731 | JGI IMG/M metagenome (IMG submission 51731) | reverse complement strand
TTAGTTCAAAAACATGGAGGAATGTGGGGGGCCTTCGAAAGGAATGTGGATTCAAAGCCTTATTCTTTTCACGGAATGCAACTCGATAGCAACATAAATAAGATGATTTTTAGCTTGCGTTATTTGTGTAAAACGTCAGAAGGAGTACCTTTAAATAAGGTGGCTATTGAATTTAAAAAAATGCTACAAGACTATGGACGTGAAGAGACAAAAAAAATACTGATCTCCCGCGGAGAACATCCTGAAGATATTGAAAATTATCTCAATTATGAGGAGTTTGCTCGCAAGATAAACGCACGAAAAATAGATTTTAAAACGATTAGTCTGCGCGTGGATCAGTCGGAGCGTCTAATGAATCTTTATGAAGAGTTGTCAAAAAAATCTATCAACGACCAGACTATTGATGCATTTCTTTCCAACTCTGTTACTTTACTAAAAGTAATGAATGAATTTATTCATACGGATCAGGTAATGGCTATGGTTTTAAATGAAGATGCATTAGTTCCCTATCACCATATAGACCAAGACATGTAGCTTCCCTCCTTGAGTTGGTGAGGCAGGAGGTTTTAAAGTTTTTTTAGTCATGTGGTAGAAATGCAAAACACCACACGTAGCTTGAGAGAATGAAAAGTTAGTTCAGCGTGGTTGCAGGTTGTTGGCGAGAGCTGGCTTGCTTTTTTCTGATTTTTATTTTAGCTGGTTTTTTCCCAGGGCTTAATTTTTTTTCAAACGCTTCTTNAATGGCTTCATCCATAGTAGAAACTGGATAAAAAATCATTTTTTTTCTAATTTTATCCGNAATTTCAGGGATGTCTTTTTCATTTTCCTTTGGCAGAATGATTTTAAAAATGCCCCCTCGNTGAGCGGCCAGAGATTTCTCTTTGAGCCCACCGATAGGTAAAANNTTTCCAGTTAATGTTAATTCACCCGTCATTGCAATGCCGTGTCGTAGAGGATTTTTTGTCAAGGCGGATACCATTGCGATGGCCATAGTGATTCCAGCTGAGGGCCCATCTTTAGGGACTGCTCCTTCGGGGATATGTATATGGATGTCAGTCTTCTGATAGAAATCATTTTTAAGCCCGAAATCTTTCGCTCTTGATCGAACATAACTAAGGGCTGCGTGAGCAGACTCTTTCATAACATCACCTAGCGTACCTGTAGGCGAAAGTTTCCCGCTACCAGGCAAAACAGTTACCTCTATTGATAGTAGTTCGCCTCCAACCTCCGTCCAAGCNAATCCAGTGGCAACACCNACCGGAAGTGGTTTGTTCGCAGGCAAGCGTTGGTATTTAGGAATGCCTAAAAATTCTTTAAGATCGTCAACTCCAACTTTAGTAGAATATTTTTTCCCCTTGTCTACAACTTTTCTGGCGACTTTACGACAGATGGTAGCTATTTCACGCTCTAAATTACGAACTCCTGATTCGCGGGTATAACTATCCACAATTCGGTTTAAGATTGTTTTTTTGAATTTAACGTTGTTTTTTGTTAATCCGTGNTCTTTTATTTTTTTAGGGATAAGAAACTTTTCGGCAATCCCGACTTTTTCCTCATCCGTATAGCCATGTAAGCGGATTACCTCCATTCNGTCCAAAAGGGGTTTGGGTATGGTGTGGAGAACGTTAGCAGTACAGATGAATAGAACTTGCGATAGGTCGTAATCCGCCTCAAGATAATGGTCGTTGAAGTTAAAGTTTTGCTCAGGATCGAGTACTTCTAGTAACGCAGAGGAAGGGTCACCACGGAAATCAGAATTCATTTTATCAACTTCATCCAGCATAAATACAGGATCCATAGTGCCAGCTTTTTTTATTCCCTGGATAATTTTTCCCGGAAGTGCTCCAATGTAAGTTCTTCGATGACCCCTGATTTCTGCTTCATCACGGACTCCACCCAAAGAAGCACGAATGAATTTTTTCCCAGTGGCCCTGGCAATGGACTGCCCTAGGGAAGTTTTACCAACCCCCGGTGGACCTGCTAAACATAAAATCGGTCCTTTAATTTTTTTGACTAGTTTGAGTACTGCTAAGTGCTCGATGATACGCTCCTTAACTTTTGCTAGCCCATAATGATCTTTGTCGAGTATTTTTATCGCTTCTGAAATTTTAATTTTTTCAGAGCCTGTCCCCTGTTTCCAAGGTAGNTCGATGAACCACTCAATATAGGTTCGTGAAACGGTTGCCTCGGCTGACATTGGTTGCATGAGCTCAAGTCGCCTCAGTTCTTTTGATATTTTTTCATTAATGTCCTTTGGCAAGCCAACTTTTTTTATTTTTTCCGTCAATTCATCGATATCTGTTTTAAACTCATCACGTTTCCCTAATTCCTTCTGTATAGCCTTGAGTTGTTCGTTTAGATAAAATTCTTTTTGACTGCTTTCCATCTGTTTCCGAACACGTCCATGGACCTTTTTTTCGATTTTAAGAATCTCAACTTCGGACTTTAGAGTACTAAGTAATTTGTTTAAGCGATCGCCAGGGTTGAAGGTTTCTAAAAGGGCTTGCTTTTCATTGGATTGAAAAACCATATAGGCTGCAATGGTGTCAGCGTAACGATGTGGTTCAATAATGTTCGTTGTTGCAGAAACTGCTTCCAGTGGTATTTTCTGATTCAGTTTGACATACTGTTCGAATACACTGCCAACACTTCTCATAAGTGCCTTAAGTTCAGACGTGACTTGCTCATTTTCTTGAACACGCTCGATTTCTACTTGATAAAAATCGGTGCTTTTACTGAATTTAATGATGCGCCCGCGTTGCAGGCCTTCAACTAGAACCTTTATTGTGCCATCGGTTAATTTTAGAATTTGCAGAATATTGGCGATAGTACCAGTTTCGTAAATATCCTTTGGAGTTGGGTCGTTAGAATTTGGGTTACGCTGGGAAGCCAGAAAAATATTTTTTTGTTCGGACATAGATTTTTCCAAAGCGCAAACAGACTTCTCTCGCCCAACAAAAAGCGGGATTACCATGAAGGGAAAAACAACTATGTCTCTTAGTGGGAGTAGAGGTAACAAGGGGTGGCCTGAACTCATTTAACTTGCCTTTTTTTGTTTGTGATATACGAGAAGTGGTTCTTCACTATTTTTGATTACTTCTTCATTGACTACAACTTCTTGAATATCATCTCGTGATGGTAGTTCAAACATGATATCAAGCATGTGTTCTTCTAGTACTGAGCGCAACCCACGTGCACCTGTTTTGTGGGCGATCGCTTTTTCTGCGATCGCTCGAATGGCATTTTCTGTAAACTTTAATTTAACATTTTCGAATTCAAAAAGTTTCTGAAATTGTTTTGTTATTGCATTTTTGGGTTCTGAAAGTACTTTCATTAAAGCAGTTGTGTCGAGCTCATTAAGAGTCGCAACGATAGAAAACCGCCCTACAAATTCTGGGATGAGTCCGTACTTGAGAAGATCTTCCGGTTGTACCTTTTCGAGAAGATCTTCCGTTTCTATTTTTCCTGTTGAGATGGGTTCTTGGCTAAATCCAAGTGTTTTTTTTCCTACACGGCTACGGATGACACTGTCGAGGCCAACAAAAGCGCCACCACAGACAAACAAGATATTAGATGTGTTAACTTGTAAAAATTCCTGGTGAGGGTGTTTTCTTCCGCCTTGTGGTGGAACGCTGGCAGTGGTGCCCTCAATAATTTTAAGTAAGGCTTGTTGTACGCCTTCCCCTGACACATCACGAGTGATTGATGGGTTTTCTGTTTTGCGAGATATTTTATCAATCTCATCAATATAAATAATTCCTCGCTCCGCTTTTTCCACATCGTAGTCTGCAGCTTGTAATAGTTTGAGGATGATATTTTCTACATCTTCTCCAACATAACCGGCTTCGGTAAGTGTTGTGGCGTCAACAATAGTAAATGGCACGTCAAGAATTTTTGCCAACGTTTGAGCCATTAAAGTTTTCCCAGAACCGGTAGGACCAATAAGCAGCACATTGCTTTTTTGAAGTTCTACTTCGTCCATATTTATATTAGCTTCTATCCGCTTGAAATGGTTGTGAACGGCGACTGAAAGTATGCGCTTGCAACGGTTTTGCCCGATAATATAATTTTCGAGGTGATTGTAGATATCTTTTGGTTTTAATAAGTGTTGTACATCCTCGGACTTTGCTTGAGCCCATTCTTCTACCATGATTTCGTTACATAGTTCGATGCACTCATCACATATAAAGACAGTTGGGCCAGCGATCAGCTTTTTAACCTCATCTTGGCTCTTGCCACAAAAGGAACATCTGTAGGTATTGTTCTTTGGGGACTTTTTTTTACTCATAGGATTCCTCTATTGGGTGATCAAGAGAAAAGGTAGCTCATATTCTCGGTCAAAATTTATTGCTTCTTCTTTTCTGCCTCTTCGCGTTTAGTGATTAGCTTATCAATTAAACCATATTTTAAAGCTTCCTCACCAGTCATATAGTGATCCCGCTCGGTATCCTTGCGAACCTTTTTAGCATCCTGCCCGGAGTGCGTTGCGAGTATTCCGTCAAGAATGTCTCGAATACGGGAGATTTCTTTGGCCTGAATTTCAATGTCTGTATGTTGACCTTGAAACCCACCGCTTGGCTGATGGATCATTATCCTTGCATGTGGAAGAGAAAATCGTTTTCCATTGGCTCCAGCTGCTAATAGCAAGGCACCCATACTGGCTGCCTGTCCAATACAAATTGTCTGCACGTCTGGCTTGATATATTGCATGGTATCGTAGATAGCCATTCCCGAACTTACCTGTCCACCAGGAGTATTGACGTATAGATAAATATCTTGATCGGGTTCATCTGATTCTAAAAAAAGCATTTGGGCTATAATGGCGTTGGCTACATTATCGTCAACTCCGGTACCAAGGAATATGATTCTGTCTTTAAGTAGGCGCGAATAAATATCGTAAGAGCGCTCTCCGCGACTGGTTTGTTCAATTACAATTGGTATCAACTGATTATAAGTATCCGTCATATACGTTCTTTCTTTTTCAATTATAGAATAATGAGAAGGCTAAGTCATATCCCCCTAGCCTATGTGGGGCTTAAGAACTGCTTGGAGCAATGCAAAAAATAAGCTAAGACGTGTTACTTTAATTATTGTCAATATCTTCTTTTCTGTCAACAACTTCTTCTTTTACCTGGACTTCCTTCATCACTGCATCGAGCGTCTTATCACGCTTAATTCGGCTTTGTAATCTAGCTAAGACACCATTTTGTTCCCATTGTTTTTTCATTTTGTGGGCATTCGTTTCGCCCAACATACGAACCATATTGTTGACCTCCGCATTGAGTTCACTTTCACCAATCTTAATATTAAGGTTAGAGGCCAATTGATCAAGTACCAGCTCCTGTTGTAAGAGTTGGGTGGCATTTTCTCTGTGTTCTTTCTTTTGTGAGTCTGTTACATGTATTTCTTCTTCGTTGATAGGTTCTGTTTTGTTTTGGGCCTGTTGTCCCTTTTTTAAAGCCTGAATGACCATATGCTTGATTTGTTCTTCCACTAAGCCCTCGGGGACTTCGATAGGATTCATTTCAGTGATTTTTTTTGCGACTATTTTTTTAGCCTCCCTATGAGCATCTCCGCGAGCATGCTCTTCCAGTTGAGACCTAATTTGTAGCTTCATGTCTTCTAAGCTAGCGAACTTATCTTTAGGCTCAATATTTTTAGCAAAGTCGTCATTCAGTTCGGGAAGTTGGTTTTTCTGGATTCCTTTTAGAGAGACATGAAAAANAACCTCTTTGCCTGCGATGGATTTGTTAGAGGAGTAATTTTCAGGGATTTGAACAGGGATATCTTTTTCTTCATCCACGGACATACCTATGAGTTGCCTTCCCATGTCCTTCAACAGGTACTCAGAGCCGATTTGAACTATATGGTCACTGCCCTTCCCGCCTTCAAATGCTTCGCCGTTCAGAGTTCCATTAAAGTCAAGCTTAACAAAGTCCTTGTCTTCAACAGGCCTGTCTAATACTTGNANTTTGGTGCCCTGACGTTCGCGTTGATAATTAATAGCTTGATTCACATCCTCATCAGTCACTCGTGTGATTTCAATGGGAATTTCTACTTTGGAGTAGTCGTTAATTTTAAAGTCAGGAACAATTTCTACTGAAGCTGAAACACTTATATCAGTTCCTTCTTCAGCTTCGACTTCTAGAATTTTTGGTGGACTTACAGAGCGGAACCCTTTTTCTTCTATCACTTCAGCGAGTCTTTCGCTGACGAGTTGGGTCATGACCTCCTTCTTAACATTTGGTCCAAATCGTTTTTCTAACATTGACATTGGTGCTTTCCCCGGACGGAACCCCGGAACCTTGACTTGCCGAGCGAGAGTAAGGTAAGAGCTTTNAACCTTTGCTTGGTAGTCTTTATAGGCAATATCAAATTTTATTTTCTTTTTACAGGAGTCAATATCCTCTATTTTCGTATTCATGTTTTGTGCGAAGGTAAAGGTTATTAATGTAGACGGAAGATTTTAGATTTCTGTTTATTTTTAAAATACAATTCTAAATCAAGTTCTCACCAAATTCCTCTCGCACAAACCATTATGTTTAAAAATTTAGTGCGAGTTATCTTTAATGAAAGATGCCTCCAGCTATGCGCTAATATTTTTCTTTTTAACCATCGATACAACGCCATTTTAGCATACGTTATATGATTCTTTTCTACGAGGTGAAAAGTAATCCATGACCCAAAATACACCTCAAAAAATTTCAATCAAATAAATATCCCGCAGGAAACTTACAAAGCTGATTCGGGAATTAGTCCAGATCAAACATTTCTGTATAGTTTTCTTTTAAATGAGGTGGTTGAGCTTCTTTTCTTAAAAAGCAGTTTCCTATAGCAAGCGCTTCAATCCCGGTTCCCATAAAGCATCGGAAAGCATCTTCAGGAGTACAGACTATGGGTTCTCCTCGCACGTTAAAGCTGGTATTGACCAGAACCGGGCAACCGGTTCGCGACTTGAATGCCGAAAGTAATTTATGATAGCGTGGATTGGTTTCTCTGTGCACCGTTTGAATGCGAGCGGAATAATCCACATGAGTGATTGCTGGAATATCAGAACGCGGCACATTTAACTTTTCTATTCCAAACAACTGTTTCTGCTCGTCCGTCATGGGTCGCTGGTATTTTTTTGAAATATCGGCTACCAGTAACATATAAGGACTATCGGTATCCAGATCAAACCATTCAGAAACGTCTTCTCTTAATACTGACGGGGCAAATGGTCTGAATGATTCACGAAACTTGACCTTTAAATTAAGAACCGATTGCATTTGTGGTGATCTGGCATCGCCGAGAATAGAGCGAGCTCCCAGTGACCGGGGACCAAACTCCATCCTTCCTTGAAACCAGCCGACAGCTTTGCCCTCTTGAAGAATTTCGACACAGGAACGAATGAGCTCATCCTCTTCAAGAACTTCAAATCGTGCGCTCATCCCTTCTAGTCGTTTAGCAATTTCCTCATCCGGGAACATAGGTCCGAGATAACTTCCCTCCATGGAGTCACCTGAAGAAGACAGTTGTCTTGGTTGCTCCAGATGCAGGTGATAGGCTGCTAGGGCCGCCCCAAGGGCTCCACCCGCATCACCGCTAGCGGGTTGAATCCAAAGGTGATTTTGACCTCCTTCACGAAGTACTTTTCCATTAGCGACACAGTTCAGTGCTACCCCGCCTGCTAGACAAAGGTTTTTTTCCCCGGTTTCTTTTATGAGTGAACGAGCAAGTCTAAGAACCACTTCCTCAGTCACTTTTTGGATGGAGGCTGCAATATCCATATGTTTCTGAGTCAATTGTGATTCCGCAGAACGGGGAGGGCCCTCAAATAAATCGTGAAACCGGGTACTGGTCATAGTGAGTCCAGTGCAATAATTAAAATAGGAGAGGTCGAGTCTGAACGATCCGTCGGCTTTCAGATCAATCAGATGATCTAATATTTGCTGCGCATACTTTGGTTCACCATACGGAGCGAGTCCCATAAGTTTATATTCACCTGAGTTAACCTTGAACCCAGTGTAATAAGTGAAAGCCGAATACAGGAGTCCGATAGAATGAGGGAAATGGATTTCTTTGAGGATCTCTATCTTGTTTTCCTTTCCTAAAGCAAGTGAAGTTGTTGCCCATTCGCCCACCCCATCCATTGTTAGTATGGCAGCCTTGGAAAAAGGGGAAGGAAAAAACGCACTCGCTGCATGGCTCAAGTGATGCTCTGAAAATAAAAGCCTGTTTGCTAGGTTGCCCTCAAATCCGAACTTATGCAGCTCGTCACATAGCATTTTTTTCTGAAACAGTTTCTCTTTGAGCCATAAGGGGACGGCTTTTCTGAAGGAGTTGAATCCTCTCGGAGCAAAGGCCAAGTAGGTTTCCAGTAACCGCTCGAACTTTAAAAACGGCTTGTCATAGAAAACCACATAGTCAATTTCTTTAGGAGAGATCCTGGCTTCACTCAAGCAATATCCGATGGCGTTGATGGGAAATCGAGCATCGTGTTTTATTCGTGTAAACCGCTCCTCTTGAGCAGCGGCGAGAATGCAACCATTTTGAATGAGCGCTGCCGCGCTATCATGGTAGTAGGCCGAGAGGCCCAGAATTTGTATTGGTTTCTGNGTCAAAATAGGGTGTAGACAAAGGGAGCAACAGCAGAACCCTGAGTTAAGACAATTAACCCACCCATCAACAAGAGAACAAAAATAATAGGTAACAACCAGAACTTCTTTCGCTCACGAAGAAATTCCCAAAACTCATTTAAAAANGACATATATGCCTCAGGTTTAATTAAAACTGTTTAGTCATCGNACCGATTTTTTGGCCTGCAGAACTGCGATCGATCCAGTAACTNTTGAGACCGGGTTTAGATTTTAGGTGAAGGAAATCCTTGCCCCATAGTCTCATGACAACTGCTATCGGGGTGACAACCAGAAAAAAAACGACTCCTAATAGGAGGGGATTGAACACCTGACCAAGGAGAAGTCCAAATTTTGTCCATGCTCTATTGAGAGGACCTAAAATGCAGGGGCGTGCTATGGCAACAACCAAAAAAAGGGCGGCAATTACAAAAAAAAGCCATCCCTTAGACTGCCCTTCAGAGACTACCCATACCCCCATAGCTAAAAATACGAGGGTGAATACTATACCGAAAGATCGGTCAGGAGGCACCTTGATTTCTTCTTCTCTGTTTAAGTTTTCATGCATATTTTTTCAGCCTAGAATCTGGAATGAGCTGGAAATCATTAACATAACTGGTGCGGATGAGAGGACTTGAACCTCCACGGGTTGCCCCACATGATCCTAAATCATGCGCGTCTGCCAGTTCCGCCACATCCGCAATTTTGTATTTAAATTAATTATCTAAGTTACAATAGTAGCATTCCAAAAAGGAAACTGTACGAGAGTGGACTAGAAAAATCAATATTTCAAAATCTATTTTACACCAGACAATAAATCTTTTGAAGAAGATTTATTTTTTGCGAGATTTTGACTTGTGTTCCGAAGGAGTTATGAAATGCCCAGGAGGGTGAAAGCCTTTGGAGACAGTACAGTTTGGATAAATCCAGTTGTCTTTACCAATCAAAGTTCCAGGAGATAATACTGCGTTACAGCCGATTTCGACGTTGTCACCTATGATTGAACCAAGCTTGGAAAAACCGGTTGAAATTAGTTTGTTTTCTATGGGTATCTTAATATCGTTGATAGTATCGTCCATCTTTTCTTTTAACCCACGAAACTGGACGTTAGCAAGTCGTGAACCCGCTCCCATATTGACAAAACTTCCTAAAATGCTATCTCCAATGTAGTTAAAATGGCCCGCTTCCACATGATTCATTAGTATGGAGTTTTTAATTTCCGTGCAGTGACCTATTACACAATTATTTCCTACCACGATATTACCTCTTAGGTATGATCCTTGACGAATGTCATTATTTTTTCCTATGACTGATGGGCCTTTGATGATAGCCGTAGGCTCTAAAACAGTTCCACTATCAATTCTAATCTCAAGTGCCTGGGATATGATGGGAGTTTTAAGTTTTATCCAGCGTTTCACAACGATGCTCTTAACGGAACTACTCGTATCAATTGTAAGACCGGAAACGGATTCGATTTGGTCACCTGTAGGGTCTTCCGCTAAGATTCTGGTAATAACTTTATCAAGGTTTTTAAGGGGATCCCAAACTTGATTGATATTTTTAAAAATATCATTATGTGCAAAGTTGTTTAGTTGTGGAAAATAAGTGTCTAAAAAATGCCTCATGATGATAAATGTAAAGAGAAAGTAGAGTCTTTCATGCTTACCCCTTGAAGATAACGGTTGTTTGCAGGAGAAATAATATTTTGTGTTCCCGGAGTTAAAAGTTCTATTTTAACCATCCTGCTTCTTTATAGATAGGTACCATTTCCCAAGGGCAGTAAGGGTATGGCCATCCCTGGTTAGTCGAATTAGGCCCTGTTTCGCCATTTCCGAAAGAACCCTTTCCCCCGCAGGTTTTTTTAACTTTAGCTTAGTATTTAAAACCGNTCCAAAAATTAGTTGATTGAGAATACTTTTCTCTAATTTGCAAAGGTGGTTTTCAAAGTCCTTCATAGAATATAATAATATTTTAATACATTTTTCACCGATGGACTTCAACTTTGCAGCACTCTTCATCGATCCTCTCAAATTAACCCCTATTTTATTTTCAGTTCCTGAGTTTCGGACAAAAATGGCGGCGTTCTCATTTTTTTTTGAACTAAGTTTAATGTACAACATGTCAGGCTCTGCACTAAAACTAGTGAACCGAGGACTAAAGCCTTTGTTCCGTCCTTCTTGATATATTGATGTTTTTACTTGGTTCCATAGTTGTGAATTTTTATGGAAAAGTTTTTTGTTCACGTAGTAAGTATAGAAAGTTTGCTTATATCCGGGGGGGAACGGGCGAGTAAGGTTAGCAAAGTAGGCCCGCGTTGGTTTTGATTCTAATAAAAATTGGGTAGCAACGAATGTGTTTATGGCACTTTTGACTCCATTGCCAAAAAAAACCGACACTTGTGTTTCATTTTTGAAAGTGAGGTAGCCTTCAGTGATACAGTGTCCGGTTTCCTCGCTACCAATAGAAAAGAGATCATTTTTGTTACTATTAGCGACATACCCCTCAGCTTTGTTAATTTTAAAAAATTGGTTCAACTCTGACTCTAGTTCTTCTATATTTAAAACGTTTAGAGAATCTTTATTTTGAATGTTTTTCCACTTTTCTAGTATGCTGGTTGCTAGTACTTTCGCTCCTTTTAATTTTTTTCCCGCACGAATTTTTTTTTCCGCTGTGAGTAAAGCAATTTTTAGCAAAATCCATTTATCTCCCACAGGTGTGAGCACGGGAAGAAAGCCCAGTTTTTTAGCCGCGACCGATGCATTAAAGTCACTTTCAACGGTGTTAATGTATGTGGTTCCTTTGTATTGTTTGGGGTTAGAGGTTATGAGGTGTTTGGCTTGAAAGAAAGCAGCTTCGTCTCCACTCATAACAATTAAGGCGTCCTTAGATGCATCATAATCCAGTCGATAGAATCGATCTCCGTCGGCATCAAAAACAGCTCCACAAATTTTTTTATCTCCCTTAGCAACCAAAGTTCTATTTTTTTGGCCAAGGTCTAGCAACTTTGTAATAGCCAAATGTTTTGAAAATATCCCAGTTCCTTTCTCGATCATTTCTCTTGTTATTATGGCTTTGCCCTCTAAGTCGGCCACGCCGCTTTTTAGATTTACATCGCCGTTTAACTTGGAATTTATTTCTATTACATTTCCGAACCCGAGTTGGTGAAATATTTTTGCTGCGATGTCAGAAAGCGACCCGTTAGCGGGATCGACTACTAAGGTAATATTTTTAAAAAGATTCTTCTCAAATTCTGGTGGGATCCATGTATTTTTTGGCGCGAGAGAAAAGTTATGAAACAATTCCAAGGCCTCTTTTCGAGAGTCAATACATTTTCCCTTAAGAGTAAGCTTTTCTAGAGTTGAAGGTTTTACTTCAAGGACAGCATGCGTCAAGGTTAAGTCATTATCAGGTAGTAGCTTTAGCCCTTGGAAAGAAGAAAAAATTTTAATGCCATTCTGATCTCTTGGATTATGAGAAGCGGTTACCATCAAACCGCCGCGGGCATTTTTGTAAAGCATATACATTGGAACCAATGGGGTGGGAACTACACCTAAAACCAGTGCATTTACGCCTGCTTTACATATCCCGCTAACGACGGCAGAAGTATAATTCCCTTTTGGATCTCTAGGGTCCCACCCAACAATAACACTGTCCCCAGTCTGAATTTTTCCTGTAGACATTAACTGCTTGATATGGGCATAGGCATATATTTCCATGAATTCTTCTGTGATAAATCCAAGCTTCAAGAAGACTTCTTGGGGAGTTAAATTTGTGGTTTCTTGTGAGGAGGAGAGCTTTACTTCACGGCGGATGCCATCTGTTCCCTGCAAACGAAGCTCGCGAACGAAGGTTTTTTTATTTAAACTTGGTTTTGGATGTTCTTGAGGGGACAATAGTAATAAACCTGACAATTAGGGTTGGTTGTTTTGACAATCAGAATTAACTCCTTGAATGAGACTCCTGATATTAACACAAAGAAATTAGATTATTTTAGACTCGGCTTTCTACGACAATAGTTGTTCCGTAGAATGACAGGGCTGCTGACTTTCGAAGATAAACCTTCCAAAGTGCTTTTTGGTAATTACTAATTTTTGGAATTGAGCCAATCGCTTCAGCCTCCCACAGCTTAGTTAGCGGTAACTTAGTAGCTTTAATACGCCCTCCCGCAATATTGTCCTTTTCCAGTTCAAAGTTCTCATATCGACACTTTAAAAAGGAAGATACTTCCCGATTTGCATTCAACCCCTTTTGATCTAAGTACTTTAAAATTAAGTACAATATTATAAATAAAGGAGTTTAGCTCCCACTGGGGTAGTCCCATATTTGGCACAGTCTTTGCTTTTTATCGAGCAATAGTGTGTCCAAGTCATTACAGACTATGAGTTTTATAGTTTTTTTGCGGGTTTGGGACAACGAGCATTCATCTGCCCGCGGCACCATGAAATACCTTTTCTCCTGAACATCTTATTCAATAAAGAGTTACGGGTCATCAAATGTTTTTGAAACTCGCTTGTAAAACTTAATACATAGCTAAATTTATCCGATAGGAAACTATGGTGGAGAATTCTAGAGCCCTTATTGGCTCAAATCATTTTAGAGTACTAATCTTGTTTCTAGTGGGGATGTTCAGCTGGCCGATCCAAGGTGGTGAAGTTCAGGCTCAGATTTCTCCAGAGGGGCGTGATCGTACGTATAAACAGGCCGCGCCCCATCGGTTTGACCGTAGGTTTGGGCAACAGCCTAGTCCAAAATCTTCTGTCATTCCCATCAAGCCTAAAACTATGGTACCTGTGTTTCCCGAAGATCTAAAAGGAGTCAAGTTTGTTTTAAAGCAATTATTCATTCAAGGAACAACCATTTATGACAAGAAGGCTTTCAAACATTTATATAGCAACTATTTGAAGAAAGAGCTAACCCTTAAGGATATTTATGAAATAGCTCAATCAATAACGAATAAGTATCGAAATGATGGTTATATCTTGTCTAAGGCCATTGTCCCACCGCAGAAAATAAACAATGGGGTAGTTTACCTAAAAATTATTGAAGGTTATATCGACAAAATAAAAATCCAAGGGCCTGTCCGCGGTCCTAGAAAATTAATCAATCAGTACAAGAAAAAAATCCTAAAATCTCGTCCATTGCGCGCGCTCGACCTCGAACGGTACTTGTTGCTGATTGATGATTTGCCTGGAGTAGCGGCTAAGTCTGTCTTGACACCGTCGGAAGATAAACCGAGCGCTACAACTATGACATTAATTTTAGCGGATAAGGCTTTCGAGGGTCACGTGGGAGCTGATAACCGAGGTTCAAAATTTAATGGCCCGTACCAGTTTTCAGGTGGAGTTACAGCAAATTCACTGTTAGGCAGTTACGATCGCACGGGTTTGCAGGGAGTGGTTACCAGTCAAACGGAAGAGTTGCTTTTTATGAATGCGTTTTATGACCTCCCAGTAAACCAGGAAGGTACGAGGTTATTTTTCTCAGGTTCAGTAAGTGAGTCAGAACCGGGTTCTAGTCTTAAGCAATTTGATATTAATGGAGACAGTACGAGCATTACTCTTCGGTTGACACACCCATTTCTTCGGTCTCGAGGAAAAAACCTGACTGGGTATTTGGGTTTCACAGGAAGAAACTCAACAACAAAAATTCTCGGGTCGCTAGATTCAGAAGATCGTTTACGAGTGATGACTATGGGATTTTCTTATGATTTTGCCGACACGAACAAGGGGGTAAACCTTATCCGGTTAAACCTGAGCCAAGGGCTAAATGTTTTTGATGCAACGGAATCAGGCTCGTCTAACCTTTCACGGTCACAGGGTAAAAGTAATTTTACAAAACTAACCGGAAGTTTCATGAGAATACAAAGCATGGCACCCAGTTGGAACTTGTTAGGTGCTGCTTCGTGGCAATACTCCTTTGACAAATTACTAGCATCTGAAGAATTTGGCGTGGGCGGTTCTCAGTATGCTCGAGCGTATGACTCTTCTGAAATTACTGGTGATCATGGAATTGCCTTTAAAGTTGAATTGCAAAAAGCATTTCGTCCTGCATGGGATTATTTATCAGACTTCCAGCTCTATAGTTTTCTAGATTATGGGTCAGTTTGGAATAAGGTGCAAACGTCCACAGGTGCTAAACGGCAGGATCTAACCTCAATAGGTTTGGGGGTGAGGTTTAATGTTACCGATTCGATTTCCGGTTATCTAGAAATGAATAAGCCCGTGTCAGATAATGTGGCTGCAGAAGGGAATAAGGATCCGAGATTCTTTTTTAGTTTGTCTAATAGATTTTAATCGCAGTGTGTCTATTGGGTAGTCTTTTTTACAGAGAATTTTTGGAAATTATATATTTGGATATTGTTTTAGCCTGAGAGTTGCAAGGGAATCATTATGAATATAATGAAAATGGGACAACGGGTTTTTATGCAGTCGGTTCGTCCGGTCGTGGAAGAAAATAAACCGTTTATCCAAATGGGTAATTCTACCCTTAACCATCATTTAATTCGCCAAATGAGGAGGCCTGGAAGAGGTCTTATTTTTCTAGTTTCATTTCTTACGTACCTTTTAGGCATTTTCCCATCCTTGATTTATGCCTTGCCAACTAATGGTAGCGTGCAGGGGGGTTCAGCGACAATTAATCAGGTTTCAGATAGCAGGCTCAATATTTCTCAGAGCAGTGATAAATCGATCATTGACTGGAGCTCATTTAGTATTGCGGGGGGGGAGCATGTCAATTTTCAAGTACCATCTGCAGGTTCAGTAACTTTGAATCGCGTGACAGGGAACGACCCGTCTTCAATATTCGGGAAGCTAACATCAAACGGAAACCTAATGTTGATAAACCGCAATGGTATTCTTTTTGGGAATGGAGCTGAAATTGATGTTCATGGTTTGGTCGCGACGACAAGCGATATATCGGATACAAATTTCATAAATGGACAGTACAACTTTAATATCTCTCCTGAGTTTTCAAATACAATTACCAATCGTGGAACTATTACTGCCTCAGAAGGGGGGCTGATCGCATTTGTCGCACCAGGAGTTCAAAATACAGGAATCATCAGTGCCCGGTTAGGNAAAGTAAGCCTTGCTGCTGGAAATACTTTCACTCTAGACCTATATGGCGATCAACTGGTCAACTTGGGTGTGGACAGTCAGGTCATGCAAAGCGTGACNGGATTCAACGGAGAACAATTAACCTCTCTTGTATCCAACAGTGGAAATATTTTTGCCGATGGTGGGACGGTGGCAATGGATGTTCGGTCTGCACAGGGTTTAATAGACAATGTTATCAATATGTCTGGGTATATCCAGGCTCAATCCATAACAGAAAAAAATGGTTCCATTTATCTTACGGGTGACAGTAACGGATTAGTTAGTGTTTCAGGAGCTATTGATGCGACGGGTTTAGGGACCAACGAGACCGGCGGCGTTGTTCATATTTTGGGTAACAGAGTCGGCCTTTATGATAATGCCTTTATTGATGTTTCCGGTGATGCTGGGGGTGGCCTTGTGCTCGTTGGTGGCGATTATCAGGGTTTAGGTTCAATTCCAACAGCGTTAGAAAACTATGTAGGTGCCAATGTTTCCATTTTTGCTGATGCGATGACAGGAGGTAATGGAGGAAGAACTATTTTCTGGGCTGATCGTCGTACAGATTTTTTTGGAACCATAAGGTCGCGTGGTGGAAGACTATTTGGTGATGGCGGATTCGCAGAAGTTTCTGGGAAAGAAGAGCTTTACTTTTCTGGTCGTGTGGATACAACTGCTGCAAACGGGAAATCAGGGACTCTTTTGCTGGATCCGGACTATATAACTATTTCGGGAGGTTCAGGCACAGCATCTGCTAGTGCAGCGAGCTCTTTCACAACCTATGAAAACATTCTTGAGTCAGTTGCTTCCACTACAAACATCGATATGGTTGCTACCAGTTCCATCACTCTCAATAACAGTTTGACATTTGCTCAGACAAGTGGACAAAGCGTTACCTTCACTGCAACTACTGGAAATATATCTTTTACAGACACGTCGGATACAATTGAAACCTCTGGCGGAAGTATTGTTATGAGTGCTGGTGGAACTGTGTCAGTTGGAGCCATGGATACCAACGGAGGCGATATTACCCTTACAGGAACAGACTTTACTTTGTCGGGGGCATTGGATGCCGGAGCTGGAACATTAACCATTCTGGGTGGAAGTGGTGAAACTATTGGGTTGGATGGCACAACGGCAAGCACAACTGCATCAACAGTCTCGACTATTTGTAATGGTTCTGCCTGCGGGTTGACATTGATACAGAGCGAATTAAGCGACATCACCGCGGGGAAATTAGTGATTGGCGACAGTTCAAGTGGCAATATCTATGTCGATGGGGTGACGCTTTCGCATATTTCAGGTGGTGTTACATTAAATTCAAGTGGTTCTAACGGGTCAGTAGAGTTTGGTACCACTGCTTCGACAATTAAACAAGTTACGGTAAATGCAGGGAATGGAATCACTGTTAACGGTGACCTGACGATAGCATCGTCTGTGACTTTCAACCCCGACTCTGATGAAAGTGGTACGGGTACATTTACCATGGCTTCCGGCAAGGCCCTTACAACTGAAGATAATGCGAGCATTACAATTGAGGCAGATGATGTTGATATTGCAGGTACGATTTCAAGTGGAACAGGTTCGACAACGATCGCTGTATCCGATGGTGGAACGATTGGTTTAGGAGGTACGTCGGGGAATATGACAATAACCGGCACAGAACTAGGGAATATAACAGCGGGCACTTTGAATATTGGTGACAGTTCGACGGGTAATATTACGGTTGATGGTA
>JGI26381J51731_1000670_pt1 | contig 17505 bp, 9 predicted proteins | sample SaaInlV_165m_DNA_3_FD_51731 | JGI IMG/M metagenome (IMG submission 51731) | reverse complement strand
AGAAAGACAACACTACCTCTACAGCTATAGCGGTATCACTAGTTAGCAGCAATGTAAGAAACAACAGTATTTCTTCAGGCTCAAGTGTAACTCTTAATTCAAATACAGGTACCGAGACGTTTACACTTCAGTTTACAGGTAACGGCACAAATACCGTTTCAGGAAACACATATTCGACAACAATAGGTATTACAGAAATAAATCTTACTGCTACTCCGACTGGGGGAACAGCTCAAACATTTAGTGCTATAAGATTTAGTAATGTATCGAGTTAATATTTAAATAATAAACGTAATAATAATAATATGGCAGTAACGCTGGAAATCAAATACTTTAATACCTTCTTAATAAAGAATGGAGAGACTATTCATCAAGTAGTAGGGGCAGGTAATGATAGCACTACTGCATTTACTATTGCAGAGAGTAGTGGTGATACTATATATGCTATACCAAACTCAGAATCAGACTTTCAAGTATATTTTGACAATGTACTTAAAGCAGCTTCTCTTTATGTTTATTCAAATAAAACAAGAATAATTACTTTTGCATCTGCACCTGCAGCTTCTGTTAGTTCGATATTAGTAGTAGTTAAAAATTGGCATGTAGAGGAGTCTAGGATAAAAGGGGCGTATAATGGTAAAACTATAGATTTCGGGGTAAGAGCAGCTATAACTGATAGCGAATATACTCCTGAAACAAGAGAAGCATCACTTATATATTCAGGTATATATAATGGAAGAACAAGGGTAAATGAAATAAATCAATTTAACCCTTCTATTCCAAATACAAAATCAATTGATTCATCATTTGGATCAATACAAAAATTATATGCGGAGGATAATAATATGGTTATTTTCCAAGAAAATAAAACACATAATATACTTATAGATAAAGATATAATATATACAGCAGAAGGAGAGACAAATGTTACTGCGTCTAATCAAGTATTAGGAGAAGTTGTCGCTTATCAAGGTAATTATGGTATTAGTAAAAATCCGGAAAGTTTTGCAGTACATGCTGGAAGAAAATATTTTGTAGATAAAAATAATGGGGCTGTTCTTAGACTATCAAGAGATGGTATAACAGAAATATCAAATTTTGGTATGAGAGATTGGTTTAAAACAAATCTTAAATTAACTGATTCTGTTATAGGAATATGGGATAATAACAGGAAAAAATATATTTTATCTCTTCAAGAGGACGAAATAAAAAATACATTTGCATGCAACGGAAGTACTAGTACATTCTCGCTAGCATTTAGTTATGTGGATAGTGATTTTGCAACAATTAGTTTACCAGACCCAACAAATATATCGCAAATAGAAGTTTTTCAACAAAACTTTAGTGCGACAACAGCTTTAACAGCAGGGACTGAATATACATATAACACAAGCACAGGGGTTGTAACATTAACTCAAACACCTTTAACTGGAGATGTAATAACTGTATATTTAAGAGATTATGCGGGAGGATATAAAACTGTAACATTTGATGAAGATATAAATGGGTGGTCATCATTTTATAGTTATAAACCAGAATTCGGAGGAAGTATTGATGCAAACTTTTATACATATGGTATAAATGATTTATATAAACATTATGATTTAGATACTAATAGAAATTCATTCTATGGGGCGTCTACTGCAGAATCTACTATAGATATAATATTTAATAATCCTCCTTCTGTATCAAAATATTTTAAAACAATAAATTATGAAGGGGATACTGGTTGGGCTGTAGATTCTATTGAAACAGATACAGATACAGGAGCACCAATTTCAGTTTATAATATAACAAGTGCAGCTGTCGAAAATATTTGGCAAGACTTACTTGTATCAGGATTTAAGAAAAAAAATAATAAATATTATTCTAATATTATAAATGAAACTGCACCAAAAAGAAACGAAATAGCATCAGGGGAAGTAATATCTGGGGTAAAAGGATTCTTTAATAAAGTAAAATTAAAAACATTGGATACAGCACAAAAAGAATTATTTGCAGTATCCAGTGATTACGAACTATTAACAAATTAAATGGAATTAGTAAAAAAAACAATTGAATATAGAAATGCTATAGTTGAGTTTGAAGAACAAATAAAAAATACAGAAGGAGCTTTAGTTGGTGAAGAATTAGATAAATACAATCCATTAAAACATACTTTTGCAAATGGTTATTATATAAGAGAAATAAATACACCTGCAGGTCAAATTTTAATTACTAAAATACATAAAGAAGAACATCCGTTTTTTCTTATGAAAGGTGAGTGCTCAATTTTAACAGAAGATGGTCCAAAAAGAATAAAGGCACCATATTATGATATAACAAAGCCAGGGACTAAAAGAATAATATATATTCATAGTGATGTTACATGGGTTACAGTACATGCAACAGATCTAAAGGATATTGATAAAATAGAAGAAAAGATTATAGCTAAGGATTTTAATGATCCAAAAATAAGTATTGATAATTTAAAAGAAATAAAAAAGAAGTTTAACATTAAATAATAATAATATGAGTTTTTTAGTAACAGGTATAGGTGTAGGGCTAACTGCTATTGCAGGGGGCATTAAATACGGAAGCGCAAGAAAAGCTGAGCTAAAAGCTAATAAAGCTAGTAATAAAGCAGCAGATCAAGCGAATCTTAAAAATGCAGAGTTAGCTGCAAGAGAAAGAAGAAGTTTTGTTCCAGGGTTTGGGGATAGTGATAATATCCCTGGATATACTAATGATATGATGGGACCTCAGCCAGGATCAGCTGGAATAATGAGAAGCCGTGAAGGTGGGGGAATTTATACTACTGGTAACTATGGCGGAGGTGGTTTTCAAGGATTGAATCCTTATAAAAATCCTGCAGGTTTTTATGGGGATGATGATAGTGGGCTTGGTGCACCAAGGAATGAAATAAAATTTGATCCAGCTGGAAACATGATATTTAATGAAGCCGCTATAACTCGTAGTGTACAAAAAAAGTTAACAGCAAATAAAGAATTTATGAAATACACCCAAGGCTTACCTAGATCAGAAGATGATAAACCAATATTTCCAGATCCAAATACTGCGGCTGGTAGTAAATTTTATAAGCAATTACCAAAGTCTGTGGCGGCAATGGCCGGAAACCCTAAATTTGCGCAAATGTATAAAGGTAGTAATATAGTAAACCCTTATGCTAACATACAAGATTTAAGTGCTGTATTAGAAGATGTAAGTGATATATATCAAGATAGAACTGGTTTATTAAAAGATAGAAGTGATATGTTTAGAGGCACTGCTGAATTAGGAGTAGACTTAAGTGACCAAGAAGATTTATCAAAAAGATTTGGAGACTTAACAACAGGTATGGAAGACTTAAGTGGTAGAGTTGCTGATCTTAGACAAGGGGCACAAGACTACTCAGGGTTAGCTACAGACTCTAGTATATTAGCATCTAACCCATATGCAAATTTGCAAGTAGCCACACAAGCGGCTGACTTAAAAGCACAACAATCAGATCAAGCACTTGCTAATACACTGTCAACAATTAGAGCTACGGGAGCCGGCGCGGGTGGTGCTACAGCAATTGCACAAGCAGCACTTCAAAGTAAACTTGGGATTGCGGCTACTATAGAACAGCAAGAAACTCGTAATGTTCAAGCAAGAGCAGAGGGACAACAACAAATAGAGCAAATAAGAATGAGTGAGTCTCAAAGACTTCAAAATATTTCTTTAACAGAAAAATTAAGATTAGAAAGTTTAAGACAAACAGAGGGTCGTAGAATAGATGAAACAAAATTAACTGAAGGCCGAACATTAAGACAATTAGGATTAGAAGAAGGGAGAAGTTTAAGACAATTAGAAGTAGACGAAGGGCGAGCATTAAGAGGTTTAGCTGTTTCTGAAGGCCAAAGAATGCAAGGTCTAGGAATTTCAGATAGATTAAGAGAACAAGAACTGCAACAAGGTGAATCTCTTAGATTACAAAACGCTGAATTTAACGAAGCACAAAGGCTACAAGATATGGATTATAACGAAGCAATTAGGATTCAAAGTGCTAGGTTTAATGAGCAGCAAAGGCTTCAAGAGGCTGATTCAATGGCTAGAGAATATCAATTTAGAGTTGCTGAAACTCGTGAACAAAATAGGCTTAATAGATTACATAACATGGCAACCCAAGCTGTACAAACTTCAGCTGATTTAGAAGCTAGTAAAATTGCCGCAAAAGCACAAAGACAAGGCGCATTAGTAGGGGCAATAGGTGGGGTTGCATCTGCGGTAGTATCGGCAGTACCAACAAAAGCAGCTACAAGCGCAGCTACAGGGTCGTCATCAGACTTTAGCAAATTTCTTATCGCGCAAAAACCAGAACTTGGACCTAATTAAAAAATAATTAAAACAATGGCATTACCAAAATTTACAACAACTCCAACACCGCTGTATCAGCAGCAGCCGATAATTAGAACACAAAACTATGGGGATTTATATATGCGAAACTTTGCAGCAGCAGAGGCAAGTACATATAAAACATTTGCCGGTATAGGTGTAGCTTTAGAGAAGAAAAGAGAAAAAAGAGAGAAAGAATTAGAATTAGAATTAGAAAGAGATTCTATAAAATGGAAAGCTAAAAGCCAAGGCAGAAAAGACCGAGACTATGCAGAGGTTATAGATAGATTAAAAACATTAAATGCACAAACAGAAGGTAGCGAAGGTGGGGATGTAACTAGTAAAGTATATAGTGAATTACAAAGGATGCGAGATGGGGTATCTGCTTTACCACAACAAATAAGAGATGGGTTAATTACAAGAGACGATGCACAAGTAATTGAAGATTCATATAATGTAGCTATAGGCACCTATAAACCAGCTTTACAGGTTTTAGATACATTTAAAACTAGGTTAAGAGATAAAAGCCGTGGGCATTTATTAGATAATTATACAAAAGGTTTAAAAGATGGTAATTTTAAGGCAGCAAGTCTTGCACATGAATTAGAAGATAAAGATGGTTATGATTTAAAATTTAGCCTAGGCGGTAGTAATGGATTACAACCTATAGTATCATGGACAGATGATACAAAAAAAGATGATGATGGAAAATTTCTGGAATATGAATATACTTTAACAGAATTAAAAGATATAGATTTTTTTAATGATTGGGATGAAGAGTTTAATTATGAGAATGAGGATTATAAAAAAACACAAACCGTTATAAATGAAGAATTACAAAAAAATCCTGATTTTATAGAGGCCTCAAAACCACCGCCATATTTTACAAGTACGGTAAAGGATGATTATTCTACAGGAGTCAAGAGGACAGGAAAAGAAACTCGCCAAGAAAGAAGCATGGGGAATTATAATAGAATGAGGAAAGAATATGCAAAAGAATGGTTAAAATTGAATCCAGGAAATTCATATGAAAAATGGAAACAATTTCAAGATATTATAGTTATAGGTGCACCTGAAGATGAATATTATGATATAGCAATGGAAATAGTATCACAAAATCCAGACCAATATAAAAGTACAGCAGATGGGGATGAAGACGGAATCCCCGATAATGTAGAAGAGCTTATAAGAGTAATTGGTAGTTTTAATACCTGGGAAGATGGATGGGAACAGGAAAAAGATAATATAAATGTAATGCGTGAATTTGATAGGATTTTAAGTAAAGATTCATTTAAAAATTTCTATGCAAATCAAACATATGGTAGAACAAATAAAGCATATAATTCATGGGATAAAGCGCCAACATTCCAAGAAGGTTTAACTACAAATTTAACAGATATTCAAGAGAATAAGAAACGTAATTTAGAAACAATTAATTATTTACCTACAATAATAAAAATGATTGATAATACTTTAAACAGAGATCCTGCGCTTGCTAATATGGCGTCGTATAATGAAATGAAAACTACAATAATTAATAATTTTCCACATATGAAAGATGTTTTGAAGACAAAAGACGCGGTATGGGGGACTTTAGGTGATGCTGATGTCTCAACTGCAACTGATATATCGATGGGTGAAGTTAATATTCCGGTTAATGCTCCCCCGGGAATAATAAACGATAAGAAGAGGGATATACTTACGAGAATAATCGAAAACGACCCAGCTTTTGCAGGAATGGAATTTGATAATGTAAAATTCTGGAAAGGATACAAATTTAGTGAAATGGACTTTTTAAGTGAAGAATCAGAGAAAGCTGTACAATATTATACAAATTGGCTAAAAAAAGCAGCTTTGCCTTGGGAAGAAGCTAAATTACCTTAAAATTAATAACAATAAAAAAATAAATTTAATAAAGCATTATGGAAGAAATCTATATACACAATGGTAATGAATTTTCAAGAGCTCAGGTTGAGGACGCTGCTTTTGAAAAAGGTATAACCGTTGAAGAGTACTTAGCAAAATATGGGGTAACTCTTAAAGATCAAGTCCCTGAGCCAGAGCCAGAGCCAGAGCTAGAGCCACAGAAAAAACCTACACTCGACTTGGAAGCGGTGGGAAAGAAGGGGGGTGTTGCAGGTCAGACGGTTGCAGATGTAACACCGGAAGTAAGTGCAACAGATACGGATTTACTATCGGAAGATACTTTATCGGAATCACAAAAATTTGTAACTGCTGATTTATTCTCAGAAAATGAAGAAGAAGTTGCAAAGGAACTTAATGGACTCCTTGCTACTTATGGGGGATATATAAAAGAAAGTGGGGTTTTTCAAAATGGTATAGAAGTACTCATAGGGGAGGAGCCTACTTTTGAGGGGAAATTTGTACATGGTGAGGAACAATATCTACCTAGATCAGGGAAGCTAATGACTGGGAAGAAAACTACTCCTGAGCAAAGAGAAGAGAACGCAAGGATTTTAAATTCTTTTTTAGCAACCTATGGTGATAAGGGTTATTTAGATAGCGCTCTCGCTGATGGCGAAACCATGGAAATGGTAAATGATTTTAAAAACAAAGCAACGGTGCCTGCTTCGGGACTTACTAATGAGCAAATAATGTTTGATGTGTTTGAAAAATTCGAGCACTATGTAGATCGTGAAAATTCTATAATAGAATTAGAACAGAAAGAAAGGGTAGGATTTATGACTGATGAACAATTAACAAACGAATTAGAAGCGGCAAAAAAAGCAGTTTCAAAGCAACTTGTTTTTAAAGATGAAAAGGAAGAGGAGCGTTATAAAAAATTTAAGGAAGGTGGTGTTATACCGGATTTTACAGAAGAAGAATACGAGGAAATGAGGCATGAAAAAAAATGGAAGAAGTATGATGAAGTAGCGAGGGATTATTCGTATGACTTATCTCAAGAAGAAAGAAATAAGATGCATGCTGTACTTTGGTCAGAGAAAAACGAGGTAGATAAAACAAGAAAAAAATTTGAAACAGATGTTGATGAGCATGTAAAAAAAACTGATACATTAGAAAAAAGAATACAGGATTATAAAGATAATCCAACTTCATACGAACTATATAAGGAAGTAAAAGAACTTCAACTAGCCTTTATAGAAGAATCCAACAGATTACAAGAACAACAAATTATTTTACAAAGAGAGTTAAAAGAAACAGAATTTTTGCCAATAGCAATAAAAGATTTTGGATCTAATTATAGAAGATTACAACAGTTAGGCACATCTTTTAAATCTTTAGGTACAGATATAGCATACTCTATATTACAAATAGGACAACTTACAGGATTTGGCCAACCTGCTGCTGCTGTTCATGCCGTATCTAAGTGGTCATTAACCCCTGAACAAAGAAATAAAGCGCTTGATGAATCAACAGGTATAATTACTATGCGCGAAAGAATGAATGTAGAAACAGAATCTTATCAAAGATCAATTGGGGTTGATGAAATAAAAACTCTTAGTGATCTTGGCAGATGGACCGCTAGTTCTACTACTAATTTAATACCATCTTTAGCAATGGCTTTTACTGGGCCTGCTGCATTACCTTTATTTGCATTATCTGGATGGGGTTCTGCTGGAACAGATGTAGCAATTAAACAAAAGAATGCAGCTGAAAGAATGATTGTAAATAAAAAAGAATTAGTAGAAAACCCTGATATGGATATGATTAGAAAAGTTGAGCTTGAAAATCAAATGGATGAAGATTCTAAAATTCTTAAAATATCAAATTGGGAACAGTTAAGTTTACAGGCATTATATGGAGTATCTGAAGTAGTATTTGAAAGACTAGGTACAATGTCATTAATAAAAGGGGCTAGGGCAGCAATAAGATCTTTACCCCCAGCAACTGTAAAAGAAGGCTTTGAATTTGCCGGAAAACAACTTTTTAAAGGTATTACAGTAGAAGGAGGTTCAGAATTTGGTACCACAATTGCTCAAAATTTTGGGGATATATATATTTTAGGGGAAGATAAAAATATTTTTGAAGACAGTTTAGAATCATTTGCACAAGGGGCTTTAATGGGAGCTGGAATTACGAGTGTAGCTGGGGGTAGAGCAATAAAGCATACTATATCAAGTGAATTAGCCACTAGAGCAGAAGATAGAAGAATGAGAGAAATAGTTATTCAATTAAGAGAATTAACTGGTATAACATCTTTACAAAATATTCCTGATGGTAATATAAAAATGCCTAATCAAAGTCCTGAAGTACAAACATTAATTGCAGAACTAACCCAAGAAAAAGAAAATATTACAAATGACATAATTGCTAAATTAGATAATGGCGATATAAGTATTCAACAGGCATATGAAATAGGGGGGATAAACAGAGAATTACGTAAAATTGGGGAAAGGTATAATGCGTTAATGCATGATAAGAATTTATCACCTCAACAATTAGAAGCTGCTGAAAAAGAACTTGGGCAACAATATGAAGCCTTAAAAGAAAAAAGAGAGAATATATTAACAGACCCTAGTATATTAAAAGAAAATCAAGATTTAGCAATTAATGATAATATACGAAAAGACTGGGAGATGGGGAATAGTATGTATAGCATGAGAATGTCTAATAATACTGCACTTAATCTTCTTGACCAATGGGGAGGACTTAATAATAGTGTAAAGCAAGGGTATTATGAAGAAGCTAAAAAAGCTTTAAGAAAAGGTGCTGAAAAATATAAAAGATTTTCAGAAAAAGAAATACAAGATAAAGCAGTAGAGCTTTATATTGAAAAAAGTTATAGGAGAAAAATTGAAGAAGGTGAGAGAAACGCTAGAACCTATGCTACTACAAGAGGAGAAGATTTAAATATATACAAAGGAGAAACCATAGAAGAAACAATAGGTTTAATGAAAACCCACGGGGTTATGGAATCAATAGCTGAATCCTTGAAAAAACAAATATTAGAAGAAGGTGGAAAACCTCCATCAATGGAAGAATTATTGCGGATAGCTGAAACAAAGGCAAGAGCAGATATTAAAAATGGGATTTATGAAGCTAGTAATACTGGAGATAATATAATAGTACATATGCCAAATGCAATAAAAAATGGTAGAACCGGGATATTTGCTCATGAAGTATTACATAGTATAGCTAAGAAAAAATATGGCAGTGAAGCGGGCCTTAAGCAAGCGGGTATGGATTTATTAGATTATTTGGAAGAAAATGATAAAGATTTATATACGTTAGTTAAACATAGAATCGACCAAAGTTATGTGAAAAGAGACCCAAAAACAAGGGAGGTAATGAAAGATGAAAAGGGTAAAACATTAAAAGAAGATGCTTATTGGGAAGAAGCAATGAACGCTATGTCAGATATTATAGCTGATGGGCAAGCTATTAAAACAAGTTCTTTAAATACAATAAGAAGATTTGTAAATAAATTATTACCTGATAATTTTAAATTTAAAGAAACAGACCAAGAAGCTGTTTTTAATTTTATAAAAGATTTTAATAAAGAAGCACATTTTGGAAAAAAACCTATAAAGTTTGAAGATGTTTTAGGTATAGCAAAACCCGAAGATGAAGGTAAAACAACTACCCTTAAAGATGAAGATGAAGAAGCACCTAGTACTAAATTTAGTAAAACTATAAACGAATCATATAATACCCTTACAGCTGAACAGCTTAAAACTATTAAATCTTTAAAAAGTAAAGACGCGCTTAAAGAACTTGCTGATAAAGATAATACCCTTACAGCGAAACTTAAAGAACTTGCCCAGGAAGGCAAAGGTAAAACTAAAGAATTTACAGATTTAAACTCGCAATTAAATAAAATAAAAGATACAAAGGATGCTTGGTTTAGTGTTCAGGAATCTATACGACCTTTAGTTACAGGTTTAGTTAATAATAAATACTTCAAAGCTTTTAAAACCATGGACAAAAAAGAAGCGGAAGAGAAGAAAAGGGATATAATAGAAAATACGCTTACAAATCAGGTATTAAATTTAGTACAAAAATATGACCCTTCAAAGATAAAAGGCGGTGAAAGTACATTACATGGGTATTTAATGCAAAAATTAAATAGATTTGATGCTACAGGAAAAAGAATGTCTTTAATAGAGGTTAAAGTAATAGGTGAGGCAAATAAAGTGGGCCTTGATATTTCAAAAGATGTAGACGAAACAAAACAAACTATTGAACAACCTGAAATTGAAAAAGGCAAAGAAAGTGTAAAGAAAAAATTGTTTACGAAAAAATTAGATTTTGATAAAGAAGCAATAGAAGGGGAATTTAAAGTCGATAAAGATGGTAAAAAAGTTCCTAAGACATTTGCTGATATTTTTATCGATGCTGTAGCTAAAACATTCGGTACAAAATTACCAGCGGTAACTAATAAGAATTTTGTTAAAGTATTTAGTAAAAATAATATAGCTGAATTAATGCCTTTTGTTAGAAGTTTTACAAAAATAGATCGTAAAAAAGGAATAGATAAGTTTAAACCTTTTGTTATTAAACATTTCAAAGCTATATTAGATCAATTACCAGCTAGTGTTATTAATAAAAAATATGACATGCTGCGTAAACCTGTTTTAAAAGAATCTGGTCAGCAAAAAAGAGAAGAAACTAAAGAAGGTAAAGGGGAATTTGAATATTTAAACATAGATAGAAAAGATTTTGTAGATTATTTTACTAATCCTAATCCTAATGTAATTGCAACTGTAGCAGGAAAAATAACTATTAAAGATAAAAATGGAGATGTAAAAACATATAGAATTGTAAAACCAAAAAAAGGAGAAACATTAGGGGAAAATGAAATTGATGGAACTCGATATATAGGTAAAAGAATTGGGGACACAGTTATAGTAAAAGGAGAAGAAGTACAACTTACTAATATTGAAATAGCAAGTAACACATTAAGTGATAGAAGAACATCGTTATTAGAAACTTTAATTAATGAATTATCCGCCGATGCAGCATTAGAAGTTGTTAAAGATAAAACAATAATGCAGAAGTTTAGGGATATTCAAGAAATTGAGGGTCAAGCGGTACCTGATAATTTCCTTGATGTTATTGTTGAAAAACTTGACAGAGGAATAGATTACTTAAATAACTTGCAAAAAAATAATGGTGAGTTATACGCAAGGCTAGGTCTACCTGAAATAATAGTACAAGCTATTAAGGTGTTTATGCAAACACTAAGTACTACTTTAAAAGCAACAAATAATTTTGGGAAAGCTTTAAAAGCTGGTATAAAAGCAGCGCAAAATCTTTTTGAAACAAAAGATGAAAAAGATATAATTAAAAAAGTTCTTGAAGAGACTTTTACTAGCGCTAAAAGTATAACCAAAGAAAAAATAGAATCAGCAGTAGAAAAAAGCGATCGTGTATTATTTACAAATGCTGGGCAAAAAATTATTGATTCTGAAATCACTAGAATTAAAGGGCTTAAAGGTAGGACTAAATTACAAGCTACTAAAGATTTTATTAAACACATATTACCTTCTTATATTAACAATGAACATTTAAAAAAGATAACTGGAAGTAGTAATGAACAGGCGTTTAATTATTTAAATAAGCCACTCGGACTAAAAGAGAATGGTTTTGATGTAGAAAAAGTGGGTAATAAAACAAGTATAGTTCATTATGCTAAAGATGGTACAAAAACTTCATTTAGACCCTTAGCTGATACAAGACCCTCTACTATAAACGGAAAATATTTAGCTAAAAAGTATAAGACTGTTGATGATTTTTTATCAAATTTAAATGATAATAGGTATGATATAGATAAACAATCTAAAGATTCAGCTAATGCTGTCGTTAGAGAAGTAAGCAGGATAGCCGCTACAGGAGATATACAAGGGGCTAAAGATTTATTAATGATTCTAGGTGAATATAGTGACTCTATATTAAGATTAGCGGGTAAATTAAGAGACATCGAAACTAATCTAGAAGTTAAACGTAATAAAGACGGCACACTTAAACGTGATAAAAAAAATAAAAATAAAGTTATTTCAGGTATTACATATGAACATACTTTAACTATTAAGAATTTAAGAACACAAATAGAAGCTTTATTAGATGTTTATGAAAAAGATGGTAATTTAAATAAACTCGAAAAAAATATGGAAGGTGTATTAAATAGGAGCTATGTTGATTTGATTGATAAAAAATGGAAAAGTAAGATGGACACTACCGAAACGCCTAAAGATTTACAACCCAGTGATGATAGTAGAGTTAGGCTTAAAAAAGCAGGTATAAAAACTACACCTATTTTTAGTGAAACTAAATTTAGTAAAACAAATAATAGCACCGAGCTTAATGAAATGATAGAAAGGACTAAAGGTATTCCAGCAAAAGAAAGAATTTCAATAGCAAAAGCTAAAATAGAAGGTTTTAAATCAGATAAGTTCCAACTTTTTATGCGAAATTCAGCTGAAGATTTATTAGGTTTATTATATCAGTTTGCTGGTAAAAAAGAACAAGGAAATGCAGATTTAAAATGGATTAAAGAAACTTTTACAAGGCCTTTAACAAGAGCTAATTTAGAATTTGAAGCACACCAAATTAAATCACATAAAACTTTACAAGAAGCGAAAGTTTTAATGGGTGAACAAAAAATTGATTTAACAGCAGAAGTTATAGATGGTTATACAGTAGAACAAGCTATTAGAGTACATCTTTGGACTAAAAGAGGGTATGTTGTTCCAGGTATGGATGAATTCACAGGTACAAAGAAAAGAACAAAACCTGGTCCTGAACAAGAAAAAGTAAATAAGTGGGTCAGACAAAATTTTGATTCATTAGAATTTACTGACGCTATTGAGGAAGCGTATTTTAGGGATGATAAAAAATATCCAGAACCAAATGAAGATTGGGTATCAGGGACTCTTACAACTGATTTATTAGAACATACTAATGAGGTAACTAGAGCTGAAATATTCCAGCCATTCTTTGATAATGTAAATGTGGTGTTCGGAAAATTTGATAAATATCATGGTAAATTATCTGGGGTAAATGTAAACAAAGTAAGAGGTATTTATGGTAATAGTTTTGTTGAAGCATTAGAAAGTTCTTTTTATAGAATTGGTACAGGTAGAAATAGGAGTTTCCAATTAGATGAGCAAGGTACTGGAATACTTGATTGGGTAAATAATGCTATTGGTAATACGATGTTTATTCACACTAGATCAGCTTTACTTCAAACAATATCATCGGTAAACTTTATTAACCTAGGAGACAACAACCCTATAGCTGCGGCAAAAGCATTTAAGAACCAACCAAAATTTTGGGGTTACTTTAATAAAATATTCTTTTCAGATTATTTAAAACAAAGAAGAGCAGGTTTAAGAACAGATGTTAACGAACAAGAAATAGCGTCTGCTGCTTCAAATTCTAAAAATCCAACAAGAGCAGTAATAGCTACAATATTAAAGAGAGGGTTTTGGCCTACACAAATGGCTGATAGTTTTGCTATTGCTTTTGGAGGATCCTCGTTTTTAAGTAACAGAGAGGCTAAATACAAAAAAGACGGGTTGTCTGACCAAGACGCTTTTGATCAAGCTTTTGAAGACATGCGTGAAATTGCAGAAGACACACAACAATCAGGTAGACCTGAAAAAATATCGCAAGAACAGGCTGGGTTTGGAGGAAGGCTTATATTAGCTTTTCAAAATACCCCAATGCAGTACAACAGACAAATAAAAAAAGCATTCTTAGATTTAAAAAACGGAAGAGGTGATTGGAAAACTAATGTTATGAAAATATCTAATTATTTAATTATTCAAAATGTTATATTCCACTCCATGCAACAAGCTTTATTTGCTATTTTATTTGATGAGCCGGAAAATGACAAAGAAGAGAAAAGAGAAAAAACCAGAAAAATAAGAGTGATGAACGGTATGGCTGATTCTGTATTAAGAGGTACCGGTGTATTTGGGGCATTACTAGCTACTGTAAAAAATACAATAATGAAAATTGTTGAAAGAGAGGGTTTTGATGAGAAAGCAATTGAAGAAATATTTAATATGTCGCCGCCTATTGGTAGGAAGACAAGACAATTATTTGATATGAAAGATAGGTTTACATATAAACAAAATCTTAAGAAAATGAAAGAAATGGGTCTTGATACGGAAAATCCTGCTGTATTAGCCGCAGCAGATGCACTTTCTTTTGGTATTAACTTACCAGCTGATAGAGTTCTAAGGAAAATTAATAACATAAAAGCCGCTTCAGATAAAGAAAATGAAATGTGGCAAAGAATGGCATTGTCACTTGGTTGGAGTAAATGGGAGGTTAATATTCCGTTTGAAGACGCAAAAGATACTGATTATGTTCAAAAACCTAAAAAAAATAAACCAAGAGCGAATAAACCTAGAAAAAATTAATATGGAAAGGATTAGTGAACATATATCATACAGAGAAGCTACTAAATCTAATACAGCGATGAGATTAGATATAGATAATACACCAGGGCTTTATGAGATAACTAATATGAATGGGGTNNCACATAATATATTTGAACCATTAAGAGAATGGGTTGGTGGACCAATAAAAATTAATTCTTTTTATAGATCTGTTGCTTTGAATAAAGCTATAGGTGGAAGTTCTAGATCACAGCATTGTGAAGGTAGAGCTATGGATATTGATGATACATTTAGATACAAGACTAACGCTGAGATGTATGAATATATAAAAGAAAACTTAAACTTTGATCAAATGATTTGGGAATTTGGTACAGATAAAAACCCTGATTGGGTACATATAAGTTATGTATCTGAAGAACAAAATAGAAATAGATGTTTAAAAGCCACAAGAGTCAATGGAAAAGCAATGTATAGCATTATATAAAAGACTTTTATTAGCTTTACTTGTTTTAACATTTGTTTCGTGTTACACTATAAAATCTACAGTTGTAAATAAGTTAGATAAAACTTGGCCTTGGAATACTATAAAATACAAAGGGAACCCAAACTTAGATTCCCTTCATATTTATAAACAAAACAAAACTAACCATCGCAACTTAAGCAGTCTGGATTCATTGCCTCCGCTGCAATATCGCCTCTGAGAACACTCTCTGTTCTCATATAATATAAAGTTTTAATTCCTCGCTTCCAAGCTTCCATATGAACTTTATTAATCCATCTAGGTTCAGCCTGTGATGGAAACGCAAGATTTAAACTTACAGATTGATCGACATAAGTTTGTCTTATACCTGCCTGATTAACTAATTCTAGTTGATTTATTTCCTTAAACGTTTTGAAAACATTTTTAACCGGCTCGCCGCCTTCTTCCTGAGTAAGCTTGCCAGTATTATCGTAATAGTAACCATCTAATTTTTTTATACCCTGTATAGATCCTTTATCTTTTAAGACTTTATCCCAAGTCTTTTGATTATCTATACCTATTTTTTTAAACAATTTTTTTAATTCTAAATTCTTTCTTATAAATGTACCTTTAGCAGATTGCTCTGTAAATACATTAGCAGCCCAGGGTTCAATTCCTGGTGATACATTACCAGATAATTTACTATTTGATACTGTTGGTGCTACGGCTCTTAAGTGTGTGTTTCGCATTCCTGTACCTACACACCATAATGGTTCACCATATACATCGGCTAAGTCTCTACTAGCCCTTTCAGTTTCTAATTTTAACTGAGAAAATATTTCTCTTGTTTTAAAAAATGCAAGTAATCCTTCAAAAGCAATACCTTTTTGCTGAAGCAACGTATGCCAACCTAATACCCCAAGGCCTAGCGCTCTACCTTTCTCAGCTGATCTAACAGCATTATCAAAACCTTTCATGTTCTTAGCTCTTTGTATAAACTCAGATAACACTCCATCTAAAAACCACGTAGCATCATATATTAAATCACTATTCTTCCATTCATCATACTTAGCTAAATTAACAGAAGATAAACAACATACAAAAGAATGTGACTCATCCGTATGTAGTGTAATCTCAGAACATATATTAGTCATATGAACTTTTAAACTATTAGCTTTGTATGCTTTAGGATTTACTTTATTAATATTTCCTTTAAACATTATATAAGGTTCACCTGTAGCTTTTCTTTTCTGTAATAGTTTACTCCATTTTTTTCTTGCCTCTGGTTGTCCTTCATCGAGTCTTCTCATAAACTTATCACCAACAACTGCACATTGATGTAAATTTAAAGACTGTCTATTAACATCGCCTTTAGGTTCTCTTATTTCTAACCAATCTAAAAAATCAGGGTGATCAATGTTTATATTAACAGATGCTGCACCTCTTCTAACCGATCCTTGATTAGTAGCTAATATAGTTGAATCATATATTTTACAAAATGGTACAACACCATCTGAAGTTCCGTTGCCTGCAATGGTAGCACCTGCTGGTCTAATCATATTTACGCCGAGGCCAACACCGCCACCGTGTTTTGCAAGCAACATCATTTCAAGATTTTTATTACCTATATCCATAATGCTATCAGCAACATCAATACCAAAACAACTAATAGGTAAACCCCTGTCAGTTCCAGTATTAGATAATACAGGCGAAGCTAAACAAAGCCACCCTTTCCATATATAATCAAAAAACTTATCTGCAAGTTCAGGTTTATACAATCTTCTAGCAACTGCGTTAGAAACTCTCCTGTAAGCGTCTTTAGGTGATTCGCCTTGTAATAGATAACCACCAGCTATAGTCTTCTTATATACGTCCGTATCGCCCCAGGAGGGGTAGTCTACGCCTTTCTTCCAATCATTATTCCACATCTTCTTGTTTTTCTTTTAATTCTTTAGTTAATTTTGTTATTGCTTTTTTATATCCAGGTAATCTTTTTACAGTTTCTAACGTGCCTACAGATAGATCTCTAAGATTATTTAATTCCTGAAGAACACCTTGCATTAATCCTCCAAGCTGCTCTATTTTTTTTCTCATTATAATTAATTCTGATTCTTTCATATTTATTATTTAATTCCACAAGATGTAGTTATTAAGTGAACTACTTCATTTATACACTCCCCGTTAGGTGTTTGGCCATTGCATTTTTCAATAGCATACGCCTCAATTATTTTTGAGTTACACTCAACTTCTGTTTTACTACAGCTTATTAAAGCTAATAGTAATAAACTACCAAATATCCTCAAAGTCTTCACCTTCATTTGCTTTAGAATAATCAGTAGGTCTGATAGCAAAAAAATC
>JGI26381J51731_1000657_pt1 | contig 17756 bp, 15 predicted proteins | sample SaaInlV_165m_DNA_3_FD_51731 | JGI IMG/M metagenome (IMG submission 51731) | reverse complement strand
AATTTCACCAATTATAGATTCGCCTACTTCTCTTACAACCATAGGAGTCTCCTCTAAAAAAGAGATAACCATGTCTTCACCTTTTCCCATTGCATGAAGAGCCCCGGCACCATCTAAATAAACCTTGAGACCATTGGGCGTCATTACCTTTGAGGCCTCTAAAAAACTTCCATTTAGAGCATCATGGAGAACATCAGAAGGGTTTCTAAATTTATCCTCGAAATCTGATAGTTGGACGGCACTCATCGTGATTATTAATCAAAAAAAGTATCTATTGCAGCATTTAGAGTATCAACAATATCTAAGTCATCAGTAATTGGATTAACCATAGCAATTTTGCAAGCAGACTTTTCACTTACTTTATCAGCAATAAGTTGTCCAGCATAAACGCATAATCTGGTTGATATACCTTCATCAAGNCCATGACCAACAAGATTTCTAGCTCTTTGTGCAATTTGAACCAACTTAAGCGCTATTTCCTCACTTACGCCAGACTCTTTCGCAATAATATGCGCCTCAGTTTTTTCATCTGGATATTGAAAATTAAAGCCACAAAATCTTTGTTTAGTTGACTGCTTAAGGTCTTTCATTAGATTTTGATAACCAGGGTTGTAGGAAATAACCAACTGGAAATCAGGATGTGCGTCAATTAGTTCTCCCTTCTTATCAAGCGGCAGTGTTCGGCGATAATCGGTTAATGGGTGAATAACAACTGTTGTATCTTGCCTCGCTTCTACCACCTCATCCAAATAACAAATACCACCATATCGGGCTGCCATTGCCAAAGGGCCATCTTGCCATATCGTACCCTCTTTATCTAATAAAAAACGGCCAACTAGATCACTTGCAGACATATCCTCATTGCAAGCAACTGTGATTAATGGCTTATCCAATTTATAGGCCATGTATTCAACAAATCTAGATTTACCACAGCCAGTGGGTCCTTTTAACATTACTGGCATACGATTTGTATAAGCAGCAGTGTACATTTCAATTTCATCATCCTGTGGCTGATAAAAAGGTTCTTTAGTTATTTTGTATTGATCTAATTCATTCATTTTTTAGTCCTTTTGAAAAAAAACCCCTGCACTTAGACAGGGGTTTATCCAATCAAGCTAACTTAATTTTACTTGATTATTTAAAACCTTTGCCTCTGTAAATAACCATTGATGCCCCTTGAGACTGCGCATAGTTATCATAACCAATTAAGCGAACATGATTCTCTGGATTGGCATCGTGACAGGCTTTACACTCTGCAAGAATGGTATCAACATCAGTCTCTCCAAATAAAGGAAGTTTCCACATATACCAGTAGTTTCCCATTGCATTTTCTACTTCTGTATGCTCTACTCCAGGATTATAACCTTGATCAACAATGTATTGAACTTGCTCACGAATTTGCTTGTCAGTCATTGCTGGTAAGTACGAAAATGTCTCAAATTTTCTACTCGCATTATCACTTAAACGTGAAGGATAGTCTTGAACTTTACTCATAATAGTTTCCTTATATATATTTTGTATTTAAAAGAGATAGATTACTTATGCTGAATGTCTAGCTTATCAACAGTATCAAACTCAAATTTAATTTCTTTCCATGTTTCCATTGCAACCTTGAGTTCAGGCGAATGTTTGGCCGCATTTGTAAGAATATCTTTAGACTCCTTCTCTAACTCTCTTCCAGCGTTTCGAGCCTCAACACATGCCTCAACAGCAACACGGTTTGCAGCAGCACCAGCTGCATTTCCCCATGGATGTCCTAGTGTTCCACCACCAAACTGAAGAACTGAATCATCGCCAAAGATATTTACAAGTGCTGGCATGTGCCATACATGTATACCACCAGATGCAACTGGCAACATTCCTGGCATTGAACCAAAATCTTGATCAAAGAAAATACCTCTAGAGCGATCCTCTTTAATGAAGCTATCACGCATACAATCAATCCAGCCTAGAGTTGATTCGCGATCGCCTTCAAGTTTTCCTACTACAGTTCCAGAATGCATATGATCACCACCAGAAAGACGTAAACACTTAGCTAACACTCTAAAATGGATACCATGATTAGGGTTTCTGTCTACAACTGCATGCATTGCTCTATGAATATGAAGCAATAAGCCATTATCTCTACACCAGTTAGCAAGTCCAGTATTTGCAGTAAATCCAGCTGTAAAGAAATCATGCATAATAATTGGAGTACCAAGCTCTTTTGCGTACTCTGCACGCTTATACATTTCTTCAGGAGTTGGAGCCGTTACATTTAAATAGTGGCCTTTACGCTCACCAGTTTCTTTTTCCGCCCTTTCAATTGCGTCCTGAACAAAACCAAAACGATCTCTCCAGCGCATAAAAGGTTGTGAATTAACATTTTCGTCATCTTTTGTAAAGTCTAGACCGCCACGCAAACCTTCATAGCAAGCACGGCCATAATTTTTAGCTGACAAGCCCAACTTAGGTTTAATAGTACAACCTAGCATTGGCCTTCCATATTTATTCATTTTATCTCTTTCAACTTGTATACCGTTTGGCGGCCCTCCACAAGTCATAACGTATGCTATAGGAAAGCGAATGTCTTCAAGTCTAAGTGCTCTTAAAGCCTTAAAGCCAAATACATTTCCAACTAAAGAGGTTAATACATTTACAATTGACCCCTCTTCAAATAAATCTATTGGGTAAGCAATGAAGGCATAGATTGCATCATCAGACCCTGGAACGTCCTCAATTCTATAGGCACGACCTTTATAGTGATCAAGATCCGTTAACAAATCTGTCCAAACCGTTGTCCAAGTTCCCGTTGAGGACTCAGCTGCAACAGCTGCAGCAACCTCTTCTCTTGGAACACCTGGTTGCGGCGTGATTTTAAAACATGCAAGAATATCAGTATCTTTCGGCTCATATTCTGGCATCCAATAAGTATCGCGATATTCTTTTACACCTGCGTCATAACCTTTCTTCGCCATAGTCTAACTCCTTTAGTGGGTATTTATAAAAATGATTTCATTATAGAAGCTACTTTAAATAATGTAAAATAATATTTATTTATATAATCATAAGTTTTTATTATGATAAATTACACTTTAAAACAGCTCTATAGCTTCGAAGCTGTTATTAGACTGGGAGGCTTTACAAGTGCCAGCAAAGAACTTCACATCACTCAGCCTGCTGTCTATATGCAAGTGCAACAACTCCAGGAAAATATTGGTGTTAAATTATTTGATATTAATGGAAAAAAAATTAGTCCAACATTCATTGGGGGGAAAATTTATGAAAATGCCATAAAAACCATAAACACACTTGAGAGCTCAAAACTTGAAATTGATGAAATTATGAATCCAAATTCTGGGCATCTTCAAATAGCAGTTGCAACAACTGCAAATTCATTTATTAGCTCCTTGCTTGCAAAGTTTAAAAAAGAGTTTCCTAGAATGACTTTTTATATCGATGTTACTAACAGGCATGATCTACTTGATAACCTTAAGAACAACAAGGCAGACCTTGTAATCATGGGAGAGCCTCCAAAAAATATTCCATTAATTTCTCAGGCTTTCATGAAAAATCCATTAATTGCAATTGCGCATCCTGAAAATGAGCTTCTTAAAAAAGAAAAGGTCACAATTAAAGATCTAAAAAAAGAAACCTTACTTACTAGAGAAGTTGGCTCTGGTACCCGCATCACAGTGGAAAGGTTTACTGGATTGAATTTTAATTCAGATATTCAAATCAACTCAAATGAAGCCATTGTAGAGGCTGTTCAAGCTGGCCTTGGGATTGGTTTCGTTTCGATGCATTCAGTCAATCTTCAACTCAAAAATAAAATCATTAAACAGCTTGATGTAGAACCCTTCCCTATCGTTAGGCAATGGCATATTGTTCATCATGCTGAAGCTGGGCTATCACCAATTGCAAGGAGATTTAAGCAGTTCGTTATTAATAACACTAGAGTTAAGAAATATTTATAAAAACCTAACTGCGGTATTCCGCATTAATCTTTACATAGTCATATGAAAGGTCAGTTGTCCAAACACTCTCAGTAGTCTTTGCATTACCTAAGTCAATTCTAATAATAATTTCTGATTTTTGCATCTCCATACTGCCAGCTGCTTCTGTGTAGGAACTGCTGACCTCTCCAGAAGAAATGATTTGTAAATCATTTAAGAATATATCAATATTATTAATACTCATCCCATCAACCTTTGATCGTCCTACTGCAGCTAAAATTCGACCCCAATTTGCATCACTGGCAAACAATGCTGTCTTGACTAGCGGGGAGTGAGCTACCGTATAAGCTACCTCTAAACACTCTTTATTAGAATCCAATCCACCTACTCTTATTTCTACAAACTTAGTTGCGCCCTCTCCATCCTTAACGATCATTTGCGCTAATGCTTTTGTTAACTCATTAAGTGCTAGTTGAAATTCATTTTTACAATCTTTGAGCTTAACCTTAGATTGATTAGTAGCGCTCAAAGTGCAAGCATCATTTGTGGAAGTATCTCCATCTACCGTAATGCGATTAAAAGATTGATTAACTGCAATAGTTAAACAATCTTGAAGTTCATCTGAAGATGCACCAATATCACTCACTATAAAACTAAGCATTGTTGCCATGTCTGGCCTAATCATTCCAGAACCTTTTGCAATCCCAGAAAGAGTGACAATATTCCCGCCAACTCTAAAAGAAGTAGAATATGACTTTTCAACTAGGTCAGTAGTTAAAATCCCTTTTGCAACTTGACTAATGCCATCCTTGGAAAGTGAGCTAACAAGAAGATTTGCATTAGTTTTAAATACCTCTAAAGGCAATAATTCACCAATTACACCTGTTGAGCATGGTAATACCTGTTCAGGCTCAATAAGAAGCTCTTTGGCTATAATTTCACAAGATTCATAAGCGTCCTCTAAACCCTTCTTACCAGTTCCTGCATTGGCATTTCCACTATTAATTAATAGTGCTTCTACATGGGAGTTTAAATGATTTTTTGCGACCAAAACTGGAGCTGCACAAAAAATATTTTGCGTAAAAACAGCAACCGTTTTACTTCCCTTTATAAGTGAAATTAAGGAAAGATCTAGAGCGTTATTTTTCTTTATGCCAGAACTAATAGAGGAGCATTTAACGCCCTGCACTTCAAGTAAATTAATACTCATACAAACAATTTTGAAGGGTAAATAATAAAAATATTTTACCTAATTCAACTAACAGCTATTCTTTTTTAAGAATTCAGCTTTAAAGCTTTAATATGATTTACTACAAAGCTGATCAAATAAAAGCATAATAATCACAGAAAATAAAATTACTTTTANTATTTAACTNGAAGTAATTTTTTTATTATGCCAAAACCAATAACCAAACATACAAAAAGTAAATAGATACTGCACAATAAACTGAATCCACTCAGGTTTAGAGTACCATCCAAATAGCACATGAAGTGGAATACCAAAAACGCCATCTTTATGACTAAGAAAAGTATTGGAAAAATTAAATGCCCGTTCAAAAATATAATTATCCGGCGAAATTAAGCTATAACTTTTTAGTGCCGAAAAGCCTTCATGAATAGAATAACCCAATAAAAATCCAGCTTGCAGAATAAGGTAAGCCAATGTGATTTTAAATAATAGTGATATATTAACTTTGACAAGCGAATAAAAAATAAATATTGATAAGATTAGCGACGTTAGAACCCCCATACCAACAAATTCGTATGGAAATTTCCCAGCAAAGGAAAAAATTGCAATTTCAGTGCCTTCTCGAGCAATAATTATACAAGAGATCCAAAACAAGGCACTTTTTGAGATGCTTTTACTGAGTTCATTTTCTAAAAATTTTGACATGTTGGTCCCATGACGAATCATCCAAACGATAAAGACTGACACAAGTAATAATGCAACTAAACTTGCAGCACTCTCCCAAAGTTTTGTTAAGCTAGAAACGCCTCCAAGATATTCAGCAAATTGACTTAATAATAGACCAAATAAAATAGAGATGATTAATCCAACAACCGCTCCCTGTGCAACTATATTTTTTAAATGCCCTTTGTCTATTTTTGAAATATATTTCAGAGTTATAGTTATCAAAAGAAAAGCCTCTAAGCCTTCTCTGAATCCCATAATAAAACTTGGTAATTGCGTCATTTTCTTGCCCTTAAATAATTTATATAATAAATCACTTTTATTGCATTTTTATCTAAATCATAATACAAATAAGAATGATTCGCATTATTATATAGAATAAAATAATTGTTTGCAATTAAATATATAGAATATTTAAGAGAAAGGAAAATTGCACTAATAAATGAATATTTAATGAATGATTGGAAGCTCCTCAGACGCCCTTATACTCAACCATTCAGGGCCATCTTCGGTAATCACAATATTTTCTTCGTGAACCATTTCTTTTCCAGGAAGGAATGTCAAACCAGGTTCCAAAGTTAAAACAACGCCAGGCTCAAGAGGTGTATTATCATTCGCTGTATTTGAGGGCCACTCTGTTAACTGCATACCCAGGCCATGTCCAAGCCTTCCAACAGTATTTCCAAGAGCGCCGCCCTTTTGCAAAACACTGTTCATCGCATTAAATATATCTGACGTAGTATTTCCAACTTGGGCAGCATTGAAACCAGCTTCAGTCGCCTCATAAGCAACCCTGTAAGCTTTTTTAGCCTCATCTCCTATCGACCCAAAAGCATAATTTCTATCAAAATCACAGAAGTAACTATCGAACACTGAGCCAGTATCAATAATGAACAGATCGCCCTTTTCAATAATCTTATCTGTTGGCCCCATTATGATTGAACCATAGCCCTCTTGTCCTGATCCTGAAACGATATAAGGAGAATCGTCAACACCTAAAGTCAGCAAATGCTGCTTGAAACGTCGACAATTTTCTTGCTCACTCTCACCCGCACGAAGAAAACCTTCCAAGTCAATAAAGCCTTGAGAGGTTATTTGACATATGTGTCTAATCTTAGCAATTTCAGCTTCAGATTTAACAAATCGAACTCTGCGCATGATCTTGTTAGCATCTTTAATCTCAATTCCAGTCAGGTTATTAATAAGGTACTCGTAGTCCTCCAGCGGCATTCTCAAAGTGCTTTCAAGCGTTTTTGGAACTCCTAATGACTTATGATTCACCATCAATAATTTAATAGTTGAAAGCAGTATGCTTATTCCATCATCGTCTGGGTTTGGGGATGTCCAAGTTTGAATATCATCGATCCATGTTCCCCTCATTCCAGACTCCCCAATTGTTGGAATAATCGCTTTAGGTTTGCCTGAACTAGGATCAACACATACCAGGGCCTAGTTGGACTCTGAAAAAATTGAGATTTGAAGCCTGTGTAATACTCAATATCAACTTGCGTGGTTAATAAAATGGCATCCATTTTTGCTTCAAACATAAGCTTCTGAATACTTTCAAGTCTANTCTCGTATTCACTAATTTCAAAACCTCTTTNTGGGATATTCATTCCGCTTCCTTTTATCAAAGACTATTCAAAACCTGTTCAGATGACCTTCCAACTAATTGCTCATACATTTCTTCATCAGTATCACCCTCAGTTCCAAAAAATAATACTTTTGAATTTTCATTAATCATGAGTTTTGATTTTAAATCGCTATCATTACAAGCTATTAAATATCCAGCCAAGCCTGTTATGGCTGACTCGCCTGCGACTATAGGTGTTTTTCGATTGGCAAGAAGCTGCATTGCTTTTGGAACTGATTCATCAGTGATCGACATGAAGTGAGTGACATGGCTTTCAAGAATTGACCATGCCAAAACTGAAACCTCACCACAAGCTAGGCCTGCCATAATTGTATCTAAATCACCATGAATTGGTGTTGGCTCTCCATTGACAGCACTTTGAAATAAACAGTCTGCATTGACAGGCTCTACCACTACAAATATTGGTGGACAGTCAAGACTCTCTTGTAAAAAAGAGACAACAGCAGATGGAAATCCTCCAACGCCGCCCTGCAAAAAAACATGGGTCGGAGTAACATTCATCTGCTTCATCGCCTCATCTACCATAACGGTGTAACCCTGCATAACATCTTTTGGTATGTCAGTATAACCCTCATAAGATGTATCTGAAACGACGGTATAACCGTTTAATTCAGCAACTTCAGCAGCAATTCTCACAGATTCATCATAGTTTCCATCAATTCTATTGACGAGAGCCCCATACTTTGCAATCGCCTTTTCTCTTCCAGGACTGACATTTTGATGAATATATATCTCGCAGTTACATCCAAATTGTTGAGCCCCCCACGCCACTGACCTGCCATGATTTCCATCGGTCGCACAGCACACGGTAAGTTTTGAGGTGTAGTCTTTATAGGTTCCTAAAATTAAGTCTGATGAATTAGCTTTGATACCCTCATCTTTCAGCTTCTTAATTAAAAGATTCGCGACTGCATATGCGCCGCCGAGCGCTTTAAAACTTTTCAAATTAAAGCGAGTATTTTCATCTTTATAAAAGACCGATGAGACACCTGTTTCTTGAGCTATATCATCAAAGGAGTGAAGAGGTGTTGGCTTATAGTTATCCCAAGATGTAATTTCTTTACTTGCTAGTTCAAATCCCTCTAGACTTAATATATCCTGATATTTATATTCAGAACCCAGTTGAACTTTTGGATTTACAAAATGAGAGAATGATAAAGAAAATTCACTGTAACGATTTGCCATAATTTNTCCTTTTAACTTAATAGGGCAATAAAATACTNTATACCNTAGAAATATTATTTTGTGTTAGTTGTCTCTTTTCAATTGAAATAGANGCNGCTGCTACCATTATGACTCCCAAACTTTGAATTATACTGATTGTATCAAGGTAAGCAACAAAACCAAAAATTAAAACAAGTAGTGGCTCAGTATATCCAATATTAGCAGTTCTAACTGGTCCATATTTTTTTACGGATATATGATAGAACATCATTCCTATTGCAAAAAAAGTTCCAGAGATTAGAGATAGTACTAATGCTTCTTTTTGAGGCCAGTAAAAACCCGTTTGATTAAAAAATAAATATAAGAATCCTAGTGCTGGGATCAGCGTTGTATATTTAACTATTTCCCAATTTCCTAGTTGGCTTATTCTGGGAGTAATAATCAAAATTAAAGAATAGGATAAGGCTGAGAGTAATGCCAAAACTATGCCAATAGTCATTGTGTAAAAACCTTCTTCACTTTGAGATATCGCAGCAATACCAATTATTGCTATGAAAAACATTAGTATCGTTGTCATATCAAGTGTTCTTCTATTAGTTAATGAAACAATTAAATAGGTTATCAAAGGATAAGTAAACAAAACAACGCTTGCTAAGCCAACTGACATATATTTTACTGCCTCAACATATAACCAAGACTGGATACCAAACAAAAAAGAAAGTACAAGTAGCCAAAGTCCTAATCGCTGATGTGTAATTTTTTTAAATGAAAAGAAACTTTTGGTTACAAATAGAGAAGTAGAGAAAGTTGTTGCAAAACGAATAAACAAAAAAAGAAAAGCGCTCACCTCAAAAGTATATATTAGAGGAATCATGCTGACATTTAGTGCATAAAAAAGTGATGATAAAAGTGCAAATCGAATTACAAACATTTGTTCATTAAACGGCAATAATTATTAAATCTGATTTTATAAGATAAATTTCAAGTAAATTTAGTTCATTTCACTTCAAATTAAAGTTTTTTTTTCCACTTTTTAAGCACTTTAGGATATCATTGCCGCTTCATTTTATTTAAAGGAGAAAAAATGAATTTTGATCAAAACTTAATAGCGCCTGCGCTTGGTGTTTTAGGCTTGTTTATCGTAGTAATTATCTACCAATGGATAACTAAACAAGACGGTGGCAGCGGCGCCGTTAAAAAAATTGGTGAACAAATTCATATTGGCGCAATTGTTTTTATGAAGCGTGAATATAAAATGCTCAGCATCTTTGCACTCGTTCTTCTAGTTCTTCTTTATATCTTTCTTGGAGCAGCCAGTGCTCTTTGTTTTCTTGTTGGAGCTGTAACCTCTGCTACTGCAGGATATATTGGCATGAATACAGCCACTATAGCTAATGTAAGAACAGCTCAAGCAGCTCATGACAACGGAAGTGCTTCTGCACTTACTGTTGCATTCTTTGGTGGCGCAGTAATGGGTTTATCTGTTGCTGCTCTTGGTCTTTTAGGTCTAGGCGGTCTTTATTACTTTTTTGGTGCAGAACACTCTGAGGCGCTTCATGGTTTTGCAATGGGTGGCTCAGTTGTAGCATTATTTTCTCGTGTTGGTGGCGGTATCTTTACTAAGAGTGCTGATGTTGGTGCCGATCTCGTTGGAAAGCTTGAAGCAGGAATTCCAGAGGATGACCCTCGTAATCCAGCGGTAATTGCTGACAACGTAGGTGATAATGTTGGTGATATCGCGGGAATGGGTTCAGATATCTTTGAGTCNTATTGCGGCTCTATGATTGCAACCATTGCTATTGCCTCAACACTATCAGCAATGGCTTTAGATATGCTTGGAGGAAATAGNAGCGAACTTATGTTTCTCCCTCTTGCACTTGCATCTCTTGGACTTGTTTGCTCAGTAATTGGAATCATATTTGTTAAGCTATCTTCTAACAAATCTCCTGAATCGGCTTTAAGAATGGGAACTATTGGTTCAGCATTATTATTTATTGTGACTTCATTTTTTCTTATCAGTTCGTTAGATGTTTCAAATAATATTTGGGCAGCTGTATTAATGGGAAGTATTGGTGGAATTATTATTGGACTAGTGACTGAATACTATACAGCAGGAAAACCAATTAGAGATATTGCTGAATCTGGCAAAACTGGTGCTGCTACAGTAATGATCAAAGGCTTAGCAGTTGGTATGCAGTCGGTAGTCATTCCTGTCTTAATGATTTGTGTAATTATCTACGTATCAAACCTATATGTAGGTTTATATGGAGTTGGTATTGCAGCTATTGGAATGCTTGCAACTGTCGGCATGACTATGGCAATTGATGCTTATGGCCCAATCGCTGATAATGCTGGTGGAATTGCAGAGATGGCTGGTCTGGGTGAAGATACTCGTAAGATTACAGATTCTCTTGATGAGCTTGGAAATACTACTGCAGCAATTGGAAAAGGTTTTGCAATTGGAGCGGCGGCTCTTGCGGCTCTTGCAATCATAACTGCTTATACGGAAACTGTTAGTGCTAACTCAGATAACTTTTTGCTTCAACTGAACAGTGCTGAAGTTTTGATTGGCTTATTTATTGGTGGAACCATTCCATTTTTAATTGCTTCTTTAACTATGACTGCTGTTGGTGATGCTGCTTTTGAAATGATTGAAGAAGTCAGAAGACAATTCAAAGAAATTAAAGGNCTTTTAGAAGGTAAGGCTGAACCTGACACTGCTAAATGCGTTGACATTGCAACAACTGCAGCACTTAAAAAAATGATTCTTCCAGGTGTTATTGCTGTTGCAGCACCAGTATTAGTTGGCTTTTTAATTAGTCCTGAGGCGCTTGGCGGAATGCTTGGGGGTGCACTTCTTGGATGTGTTCTAATGGCTCTAATGATGGCTAATGCAGGTGGCGCTTGGGACAATGCTAAAAAGCATGTTGAAAAAGGCAACTTTGGTGGCAAAGGAACTGAAGTTCACACTGCGACTGTTGTAGGTGATACTGTAGGTGATCCGTTCAAAGACACTTCAGGCCCATCTATGAATATTCTTATTAACGTGATGGCAATTGTAAGTTTGGTTATTGCGCCATTATTGTAAGAAAAAAATCTCTCAGCCTCACGTAATGTGGGGCTAAAAACCTCTCTTTAATGCCTCCAGAATGCCTTGTGGAAAATGGCAATAATTGTTAATACTTCAAGCCTTCCAACAAGCATTGAAAAGCTTAGTATCCACTTAGCAGTCTCACCGAGCGATCCATAGTTTTGCGCAACATCACCCAAACCTGGCCCAAGGTTGTTCATTGTGGCTGCAGTTGCTGAATAAGCAGTAACCTGATCTAAGCCAGTAAACATGAGTAACATCAAAATAATAAAGAATGTAATTGCATAAAGTGAAAAGAAGCCAAGCACAGAAACTAAAGCTTTTTCGTTAATACTTGAACCATTTAATTTAACACTCACCTGNGCATTAGGGCGAATAAACTTATGTATTTCTTTCATTCCTAATCTAAACATTACTAGGATTCGAATAACTTTAATTCCACCACCTGTAGAGCCAACACAGGCACCAATAAAGCTCATCATTATAAGAAAAAAAGGAATCGCCGCCGGCCAGCTACTATAGTTCTGAGAAGTAAATCCAGTCGTTGTAGCGATAGATATTGTTTGAAATAAACTATACCTAATCGTTTCTATTGAAGAGCTGTACTCTGCATTTAGGGTTAAAGCAATAATTACAATAACTGAAGAACCNACAAGAACCATTACATAGGTCTTGAATTCAGAGTCTTTAATATAATCAATGAATGACTTGTTGTTCCAGGCAAGAAAGTGCAACGAAAAATTGATACCTGCTAAAAACATAAAAAATATTGCAATCATTTCGATTGAAATCGAATTGAAGTAACCAATTGAAGCATCATGAGTTGAAAATCCTCCGATTGCAACAGTGGAAAAACTATGACTCACAGCATCAAAAATAGTCATGCCTGACAAAAAATAACCTAGTGCACACAAAACTGTCAATGAAACATAAATTTTCCAAAGTGCAATTGCTGTATTTCTGAGCTTAGGTGTGAGTCTATCTTTTGCAATGCCACTTGACTCTGCATGATAAAGCTCCATTCCACCAACACCCAATAAGGGTAAGACTGCAACCGCTAAAACAATAATTCCCATACCTCCTAGCCACTGTAATTGNTGCCTATAGAATAAGATACTTTTTGGTAAATCATCCAGTTGACTCAATACAGTTGCTCCCGTTGTGGTGAGTCCAGACATGGATTCAAAGAATGCTTCAGAAAAGGAAAGNCTGCTAATAGAGTCTGTAATTAAAAATGGGAGGGTTCCGAAAAGAGATAAAACAATCCAAAAGCAAACTACGATTAAAACNCCCTCTCTCAGCCTAAAATCTTTTTTAGTNTCTTTGAAAGGCCACCAAAGAATTAAACCACCTAAAGCGGTTAAAGCAAATGATAAGATGAATGAGAAATACTCGCCTTCAGAATAAATTAAATCGACNANGATTGGAGGTACTTGGGCAAAGCTAAAAACCATTAGNAGAAGGCCAATAGTTTTTGCAACGATACTTAACTGCATTTAGTTTTCACCTTTAAAGTATGTTCTCTAGAAATTACAGCTCATTCTCTAAGAAGAGAGTTTCAACTTCATGAATCTTTCGAACGTCCATTAACACCATTAGAATATGGTCTCCTGCTTCAATAACCAATTTTTTAGAGCCCATTAAGAGCTCGTTATCTCTAACTACAGCACCGATAACAACACCTTCTGGTAGTGGTAAATCTTTAATTTTAACCCCAATAACTTCTGAAGTTTTTTCGTCACCATGAACTACGATTTCAATTGCCTCTGACTTTCCATGCTGAAGCGAATGAACCTTCATACAATCNCCCTTTCTTAGGTGNGATAAGATACCGCTAACTGTAATTTGATCTGGCGATACAATAATATCTACATCNCCACTTTGTTCTGCAAGAGAAGCATAAACATCCCTTTTAACTAGAGCAATTGTTTTATGAGCACCAAGACGTTTTGCAAGAATTGAAACAATTACATTAACTTCATCTGAGTCAGTCAAGGCTAAAAATAAATCAGTATTTTCAATACCTTCATCTTTTAGTAAATCTTCATCTGAAGCATTTCCTTGAAGAACAAGAGTGTTATTTAATTTTTCACTTAAATATTTGGCTCTCTCTTCTCCCAGCTCAATGATTCTTATATTATGAGTATCTTCAAGAAGCTTAGCAACATTAAAACCAATACTTCCGCCGCCCGCAATAAATATTTTTTGATAAGTATTTTCAGCTCTTCTAAACTCCTTTAAGGCTCTTGAAATATGATTTTTTTTCGCAAGAAAGTAAACTTGATCACCCTCTCTAACAACCGTATCACTTTGAGCAGGGATAGCTCTTTCATTTCTGTAAAGACTAACGATGCGTATTTTGACATCGGGCATATGCTCATGAAGCTCTTTAATAGGCCTATTGACAATTGGTGTTCCAATAAAAGCTCGCGTTTCTACCAATTGAACCAAACCATTCTCAAAATCAAAAACCTGAGATGCNCCAGGCTCTTCAACAATACCCTGAATGTATTCTGTAATTAGATTCTCAGGAGTAATTAAGAAATCAATTGGCAAAGCATCATTAGTGAATATTTCTGGCCTAAGAAGATACTCAGTAGTTCTTATCCTTGCAATCTTTTTCTTAACGTTATAGAGAGTATGTGCCATTCTACAAGCCACCATGTTCCTCTCATCAGAATTCATTACGGCAATGACCACGTCCATTGATTTGATGCCTGCCTTTTCTAAAACGCTTGGGTATGCACCATAACCATTAACAGTTTTAATATCTAAGTGTCTTTGTAAAGGAGTTAACATTTCTTCTTTTTGATCAACGATCGTAATATCATTATCATCGTCTAAACAAAGATACCTTGCTAGCGTTGAACCGACTTGGCCAGCACCAAGTATTAATATTTTCATTTTTTATCGATTCCTAAATCTTTGAGTTTTCTGTAAAGCGTTGTTCGCTCTAGACCAGCAATTTCAGCGACTACAGCAATATTATTGTCATTAACTGAAAGATGATGGAGCAGATACTGACTTTCAAAAATATTCCTCGCCTCTTTTAGTTTCAAAGAGTAATCAATTCCGCTAACATGCTGAATTGCTTGTTCTGGTTCTTCGCGCGTCATGATATTTCTCAATATTGGCAAGAAATCATGAAGAGGCTTTTTAAGAAAGTCAACAGCGCCTAGCTTCATTGCTCTCACTATATCACTGGGTTCTGCATGGCCTGACATCATAACTACAGGGGTATTAAAACCCTCAGAGTACCATTCAGATAGCAAGGAAATTCCATCTTGTCCTGGCATCCAAACATCCATTAGAATTAAATCAAAATCATTTGTTGAAAGGATTGCTTTTGCTTCAGCAGCACTTTTAGCTAGCATTATTGAATAACTAACATCCTCAAGGATGTCTTTTATGATTTCGGTATTATCCTTCTCATCATCAATAATCAAAATTTTTCCGAATGTAGATTCTTCTTTCATTTCGTCCCCTTTGGAGTTTCAATTATACTTAATTCAATAGTTATTCTTGCACCATGAGGTTTTATATTACTTGCAAATATTTGTCCATCATGCTGCTCAATAATATTTTGTACTATTGCAAGACCTAAGCCACCACTCTTTTCCTTTGTGGTTATGTAAGGCTCAAAAACCTGATCAATGATATCATTTGGAAAGCCCTTACCATCATCTGAAATTGTTAATTGAACCAAGCCTTCCTTTTTCTTAAAAGTTGATTTAATATTAATATTTAATTTTGTTTTTTCTTGCTTGGCCTCTATTGCATTTTTAATGAGATTGATAAGAACTCTTGAGATAGCGTCTTGATCAAGCTGAAGCTTAGGCAAGTCTCCACTTAAATCTAGATTTACTCTAACACCATCATGATTATCAAAAAGAGAAGCTGATTTATTGATAAGCGTATTTATTGATGTTAAAGTCTTTTGAATTTCTGGCGTATTCGCGTAATTTGCAAAAGCGCTAACCATTGAGTCCATTGATGCAACCTGGTCAATAATAGTTTGCGTTGTTTTATCAATAACAGCAGAATCTTTTTTTTCAAGTTTTTCTAAAAATAAATTCCTAAGCCTTTGTGCTGACAAAAGAATAGGAGTTAGTGGATTCTTAATTTCATGAGCCATTCGAACCGCCACTTCTCCCCAGGCAGCCTTCTTTTGAGCTCTATTGAGTTTTGAAATATCATTAATGATAATGACGTAACCCAGTGATTTATTCTCTATATCTAGAACAGAGCCCTGACAATATAGAAGTCGAACTCTATCATTGAGTGTTAGCTCAATCTCATGACTCCACTCCATGGAGTCTTTCTCAATCTTGGCTTGAACGTAAGAAAAAAGTGGACTTAGATTAGGGTAATCGTCAACTATAGAGTCATAAGATTGTCCATTAAAAATGGACTCATCATCAATCTGGAGCATCTTACCAATAACTGGATTAATAATTTGTATCTTCTTATCTTTATTGAGAGCAATAACACCGAAAGAATATTTAAGAATCGTTTCAAGATAAAGATTATGAGTATCAAGCCCCTCCCTGGAGAATTTTATTCGTTTACTCATCTCATTAAAATGGCCTATTAAATCATGCATATCTTTATGCTTAGGGTCCTGCTCAATTTCAACATCATAGTTACCAGAAGAAATCTCTCTTGTAGCAATCGATAAGTTATGCATTGGCCTCATAAGTTGATCAATCATCCTAAGAACAATTAAGAGTGCACTTAGAACTGACAATAAGATTGTTGAGGTAAAGTCAATCATAAACCGAGTTTTAATAATAGAAGAGTTCAGTGTTAACTCTGCATCTTTTGCTGCATCACGAAAACGTGTCATTCTGGTAGTTAAACTATCAATATTAATATCTAGAGCAAAATGAGCAATCAAAGTAAACTCATCGGTTGAGGCAGTATATCCATCCATCATGCAGTTTGCCTCTGAACGCTTACTTGAAGCTGCAAGATTCATTTGACTATCATAAAGTTTTAGCTCACAAGCCCAATAATCACTTGTTAAAAGCCCTAAAACAGATTGCATTTTTTCAGCTGAAGCCCTTGGTGCATCAAAATAGTTAACTAGTTTTCCAATATTTCGCGTTCGATCTTCATAATATTTAATTGCCACATTATTGGTATTTCGATAAAGTTCATCAACTTCACCACCGACTTTTAAATTAAACTCATCGAACTGACTTTCTGCAATTTGAAGATTATCTCGAATTGAACCAAATGAAAAAAGATAAAAAGAGAGAACTGGCAGCAAAACAAGAACTGGAACAATCTTAATAAAAGACCAAGTGAACCTAGAGCCAATGACGCCCTCTTGAGTATTTTGTTTTAACTTTCTCATTGATAGAGCAATGTAATAGATAGCCACCAAACTCATTGAAACGTTAAACCCAACTAGAAGCAGATACCATCTCTCGATTAACTCAGCATTCAGACCAAGATAAAACATTCCACAAAATGAAATCAAGAAAACGCCTATCCAAAATAAAGCGCGNGGAGACTCTCTTAAAGAAAAAGCCTGATTAAGCAACATAAATTTTGTTAACTAAATAATAAAGTCATTCGATTATCTCATAAATGAAATATTACTATCACAAGTTGTTGATAAAATACAACAACTCAATAAATATAAATCTTTTGATAAATAACGACAAACAACTAGAAAAATATATAGAAGANATTAAAGATGATACTGTTCTTGGAATNGATACTGAATTCAGGAGGATTGACTCTTATTTTCCTGAGTTATGTTTAATTCAGATTGCATCGAGAGATTATCTAGAGTGTATAGATGTTCTCTCAATAAATAATCTAGAACCTCTATTTGATAAGTTATATGATGGNAAAACATTATGGGTTATACACNCTGCAAGACAAGACATTGAAGCGCTTTACTATTTATCAAATAGAATTCCAAACTTACTATTCGACACACAAGTTGGGGCATCATTTTTAAATTATCCGCTACAAGTCTCATACCAA
>JGI26381J51731_1000631_pt1 | contig 18171 bp, 10 predicted proteins | sample SaaInlV_165m_DNA_3_FD_51731 | JGI IMG/M metagenome (IMG submission 51731) | reverse complement strand
GGTTCCTGTGGGATGAAGCCCCTGAAAAGCAGGTAGATGCACCGCAGCTTGCAAGGTTCTTATGGCGTGATGCGACGCCAACCTTATTGCCGAGTGGTCCTGAGCTTCAGTTAGAGACCTAACGGAAGAATTAGGCATCAAGATGTCTGATACATCGCAAAGTGCTGCTTTAGTCACGGGTATTAAAGAGCTTATCGGAAAGATAGAAGGTGAAAGTTGGTCAGACATAGAAGGGTCTGATTTTGTGTGGTAACTCAATAGCGCAGGGATCGCCCGTTGGGTAGAGCAAGAATGAGGGGTTATACATTTTTAAGCATTTAAGGACACTGAAGTACGCATTCTTGGTTCTAGGGTTAATTAGTGTCGGGGAAGTGTCCGCCTCTGACCTGGTAAACCGTCTGAATCCAACATTTGAGCGAATCAACACGAGAGAAGGACTATCTCAAACGACGGTAAATGTTATCACTCAAGATTCGAGTGGGCTGGTCTGGATAGGTACGACTGAAGGATTAAACATTTACGACGGAGAGAAGTTTGAAACGTTTTTTAACGTTCAAGCTGACCTGACATCCCTGTCACACGATTATGTTTCGGCGATAGTCGAGGACTCTCAAGGAAACATATGGATCGGTACTGACAACGGATTGAACGTCTTTAACGCTGCGACATCAACCTTCCGCCGCGTCGATATAGTCGATATAAGAGAAGCAACTACCCCTGTCACCGGCAGCGATAGTTCCATCCGAGCATTGTTTGTTGACGCTGATGGTAGCTTGTGGGTTGGTACAGGCGCTGGGTTGATCAAGATAACGAGCGAAAGTTCGCTAACACACTATCGGCATGAGGCTGTTGATCCCCAAACGCTGGGTCAAGGTGCAGTTCACGCTATTGAACAAGACACCCAGGGTAATATCTGGGTAGGAACCGACCCTAGTGGCCTGTCGCGGCTGAACCCTGACAGTGGTGAAATTATCCGTTTTACGCGAGGGTTCTACGATACTGACCTACCAGGCAACATGATCAGGAGCCTGATGGTAGGTCCCAAAGGTTTTCTTTGGGTAGCAACCTTCAACAATGGTTTATGGCGCGGCGACACGACGACACTACAGTTCCAATATCAACCATTAGAGTCAGTCCAAGGCACTGCGACGACTAGAACGAGAAACCTGTTAAGCGACAGCGAAGGCCGAATTTGGGTAGGCACGGATGATGGATTATTCGTTTTAGATCAGGAAGAAGGCACATCCTCAAATTTCACGCACAAAGGCAGTGATCCAAGCTCTTTATCAGATAATAAGGTGTCCGCGTTGTTTGAAGATGCGGGCAGGGTAATCTGGGTGGGTACCTATAATGGTATATCGAAATGGAATTCCGCCGCTCCCAGGTTTGCGCTTTACAAGATGGATCGCAACACAGGAGGGGAGCTGGCTGGCAACAGCATCACGTCTTTTGCTGAAGATAAAACAACCTTATGGATTGGAACTTTTACTGGCCTAACAGCCTATGACAAAACGAGTGGTGAGTTCCGCCGAATAGATGACTTTGCTCTCAGAGACAACCGAGTGATGGCCTTGGCGGTTGAAGAGCAAGAAGAGAACTCTACGGTCTGGATTGGAACGATGAACGGCGGATTGACTGCCTTCACTGTGAACACAGGGTTAACCCGACAATACACAGCAAGCAGCAAGGCATCTAGCCTGGCTAGCGACCAGGTAAGTAAAGTCTTTGTCGATAGCCAAAAGCGGATTTGGGTTGGTTTGTATGGAACCGGTCTGGATTTATACCAAGGCGGTACCTCGTTCAAGCACTACCCCAACAATAAGACTGAATTTTCCGACCTCCGAATAACTGATGTTGCAGAGGATGTACTGGGTAATATTTGGATCGCGAGCAACGGTGGTGGCTTGATGATTCTTGATCCCGAGAATGAGGTTGTGACAACGCTCAGGCACAATGCCGAGGAGCGGAGCACGATAGCTTCCGATAACCTTGTATCCGTTTCTAAAGGTGCTCGGGGGATGTGGGTAGGGGCCAGAGACGCCGGCCTGAGCCTTGTGGATCCGACAACGTTAGAAGTCACTCGTATCACTAAAGAAGACGGTCTCTCGTCGGTAGCAGCCTATGGCGTGCTCGAAGACGATAATCTCGGCGCGTGGGTGAGCGGTGGGAAAGGGTTGTCAGTTCTGAAGGAAGAGGGGCAGTGGGACATCTACGACACTAGCCATGGGCTTCAAGCGGACGATTTTAACAACGGCGCCTATCTAAGAATGATGGACGGCACCTTTTTGTACGGCGGGAATTCCGGTTTTAATGCCTTCAATCCTTTAGAAATTAAGTCGAGTACATTTTCACCCAAGGTGGAGTTAACCGGTTTTAAAAAACTGAACAAAAACTTCGCGCTCGACAGACCGTTTACTGAGTCCAGCCAGATTGAAATTGAACACGACGACTACGTGATCGAGTTTGAATACGGAGCGATGGACTACTCTAGTCCGTTACGAAACCAGTATGAATATCAGTTAGAGGGATTCGAACCTGATTGGGTAAAAGCAGGTAACGATAGGTCAGTGGCTTATACCAATCTGGACCCCGGCAGATACACCTTTAGGGTAAGGGCGACCAACGGTGATGGAATATGGTCAAGTGACCAGCTAGCGGTTGAGCTAAATGTACTTCCTCCCTGGTTTCAGAGCTGGTGGGCCTATTTGGGCTACCTTATTTTGGCGGTATTGGTTTTAACCGGCATCTATAGATTAAACGCACAGCGGATGGCGAGGATCGCTGAAGATAGTCATCGAGCACGCCTTGAAAAGTACATCCAGACGTTAGAGCAAGCCACGGACGCGATAGCAATTGCGTCGGAAGAAGGCGTCATCGAGTACCAAAATGCACTGTTTTTGGCGTTGTTTAAAACCCCAGAGCTAGACTCTGGCGTTGGTAGTCAGTTACTAGAAACGCTCTTTGATTCAGCTGACGAGAGAGCCGAAGTGGAATCTCGTGTTGTGGAGTCGGGGCGATTCTCCACCGAAGTGGTTCGCCGACTGGCGGTGGAAAAATTTTATGAGATTAGCGTTGCGCGAACTGAGTATCAGGGTGTCGTGACGTTGATTGCGATTGCGCGAGATATCACGCAGAGAAAGGAAACTGAACTTCAGCTGGAGCACTATTCAAGAAACCTTGAAACGCAGGTTATAGAAAGAACGAGTAAGTTGGAGGAAGAAGTTAGCAAAAGCCTACTGCAACAGCAGGCTCTCGAAAATTCACTAGCTGAAAAAGAACTATTGATCAAAGAAGTCCATCATCGTGTGAAGAACAACATGCAGGTCATCTCCAGCCTGTTAAGCATCCAGGCGGAGGGTGTAGACGACGAGGTTTATTCAAGCCTGCTTAACGAAAGTCAGCAGCGAATCAAGTCGATGACGCTGATTCATGAATCGCTCTACCAATCAAAAGATCTTTTGAACATAGACTTTCAAGATTACATAGAGTTACTAACCAACAGCTTAAGTCGATCATACGTGGTTCCGGGAGTCTCAGTTTTCGTGGAAGTCAACGTAGAGAATGTAGTGTTGGACCTGGAGACTGCCGTTCCATGCGGTCTCATAATCAACGAGCTTGTATCGAATTCTTTGAAGCACGCATTTCATGATAAGGAGGAGACAGGGATTATAGATATTGATTTTGTAACCACTGATTGTAGCTTTGATCTGCGGATATCGGACAACGGTTCTGGCCTCCCGCCAGACTTTGATCTTAGTAAGAACACGTCGATGGGGCTGGAAATTGTAACAATTTTGACCGAGCAGCTTGAAGGCACGCTGTCCGCACATAATGATGATGGGGCTGTTTTCCAGATTCGCTTCCCAAGAGCGATAAATGAGTAATAGCGTTTTAATTGTTGAAGATGAGGTGCTGGTAGCAAGAGATATTCGTGCTCGTCTCGAGCGTATGGGCTACACCGTTGCTGGTACTGCTGCCAGAGGTGAGGACGCCATAAAACTTGCCTTGAGTGAAAATCCGGATTTGATCCTTATGGATATTAACCTCCGAGGTGAAATGGATGGTATTGAGGCAGCAACGAAGATTAACGAAGCCAGGTCGATCCCTGTTATTTTCTGCACCGCGTATTCGAACGATGAAGTGTTACAGCGCGCCAAGGTCACCTCTCCTTTTGGCTATGTGCTAAAGCCGTTTGATAACAGAGAACTTTCTATAAATATAGAAATTGCTCTCTTTAAGCATAAAGTAGAGCGAGACCTGGCAGACACCAAGCAAAACCTGGATGCCACTTTGAATAATGTGAGCGACGGTGTAATTGCAGCAGATGCAAGTGGCAAGATATTCCTGATTAATCCTATGGCAGAGAAGATAGTGGGTTGTGAGGCCGGGGCTGGATTTGGAATGGGCATCGATGATCTTTTCAAGCTGGAGGCGTTCGAATCCGGGCAAGGGGTCATCAACCTGATGAGTCCGGAAACTTTTGCCTACTGGAAGCAGTTCAGTGGTATTCGACAAATGCTTACGCGAGCCGATGGACGAACAGTACCGATTGAACTAAGTGCAAACTTTTTGGACAAAGATTCTAATCTTACGGTTATTACCTTTAGGGACATTTCGCAACAACTCGGTTACGAGGAAACAATTCAGAAAAACGCCTTCTTTGATGGTTTGACAGAGCTTCCCAACAGGGCCTTGTTCGTGGATCGACTTAATCGATCGATTAACCGGCGGGAAAGAGATGGCCAACAGGGGGAGTTCTCGGTTCTATTCATCGGGCTTGATGGTTTCGCAGTGATTAATGAAGGGTTTGGTCACGAGGTTGGTGATAAGGTCATCACTGAAATTGGAAAGCGAATAAGGGAAATTATTCGCGATGACGATACAGTTTCCCGGTTTAGCGGCGATATATTTGCGGTTCTGTTGGATCCAGTCGATGCAGTGGCCGAGTCGATACAGGCCTGTCAGCGAATCACGACTGCGGTCCGGGAACCTATTGCTGTCAATGATAATGCGCTGAATATTACAGCATCGGTCGGGGTCGTAGTGAATAGCGGCGATTATCATTCAGCGGATGAAATGCTGCGTGATGCCGACACCGCCCTGAATCGTGCGAAGACAGATGCTCAGGGTTCATATGTCGTGTTCGACAACGCGATGTATGAAGACGCCGTAAGGTTTATTGATCGAAAAAACGGGATGCAGAAGGCGTTAGTCGAGGGTGTTTTCGACGTTCAATACCAGCCGATCATTGACCTGGAAACAGGACAGCTTTCCAGTATGGAAGCGCTGTTGCGCTGGCCGGATCCGGAAGAAGGAATGATCGACCCCGAAGAGTTTATTCCCATTGCGGAAGCGACTGGATTGATCACGCCACTGGGTGAATATGTGCTAAGAAAAGTATGCAACCAGATCCGTAGCTGGGGAGATATGGGATTAGACGGCTTTCGAGTAGCAGTAAACTTCAGTGCGCGTCAGTTTGAAACAGATGTGTCGGCACTAGTTCAAGATGCGATGGCGACTTCAGGAATAAAGCCGTCGACTTTGACTATAGAGATCACAGAGGGCCTGGCGATGAAGAATGTGGAGCACTANACAACGATGCTCGAAGATTTACGCCGTCTCGGGGTGAACATCAGCATGGATGACTTTGGCACAGGCTATAGCTCATTGTCATACTTGAAACGATTTCCACTGACGACCTTAAAGATTGATCGCTCNTTTATCAAAGACCTTCATATAGATGAAGACGATAAAGAGATCACCAAGGCCATTATTGCTATGGGTCAGAGTTTGAATTTGACGACGCTGGCCGAAGGCGTTGAAAATGAAGAGCAGTTAGAGATTTTACGTGACTATGGCTGTGACTACATTCAAGGCTTTTACTACAGCAAACCAATGCCTGCAGCTGAAATGACCGAGTATCTGCGTAGCCTGGAATGAACTGGCCAGGGAATGCGCGCTCTAACAACATAAAAATTCGTTCATTTACTTTCTTTCAATTTCTCAAGCTAATTTTTTTGCCCTTTTTTGTCTCAATGTTGATCGCTGGTGCGTATGGCGCAAACAAAAATGTCCCTCCCATCGATGAGAAACAGGTAGTTTTTAGAAGACTGCCTCCTGAGGTGCNGTTGACACAATCTCAAGTGACAGCGATTGCTCAGGATGGTGCCGGTTTTATTTGGTTTGGAACAACGAGTGGTCTAAATCGATTTGATGGGTATAAGGTTCGGAAGTACTTGAAAGGTGATGTGGCTGAATCCATACCACATGACTTTGTTCGATCGCTGCTAGTCGATAGTTCTGGTGTTTTATGGGTTGGCACCGGTGGTGGGCTCTCGGTCTATGATCCCGGGACTCAGAGCTTCCGCCATATAGAACTGCTTCAAGGTAGTGAATTAAAAGTCTATGTCATATATGAGGCTCAATCTGGTGAAGTTCTGGTAGGAACATCGCTAGGGGTTTTCTCAGTGAAGACTGGCGCTGATAAAAGAGTTCAATATTTGGATTCTTTAAGGGAACCCGTTCGCGCGATAGTGCAAGACACCGAAGGGCAGCTTTGGGTTGGAACAGAAAGGAATGGCTTGTTCCGGCAGGAAGGCAACCGGTTTGTTGCGGCTGATGGTATGGATGAGAAGTATGGGGTAGGCCCGGATGCTTATATCCGAGAGCTTCTTTTTGATATGGAAGGTAACCTGTGGATCGCAACATACAATGATGGTCTTTCGGTTCTTTCAAAGACGGGGGTGTTCCAGAGCTTTACGGAAAGTGGCGACCTTGAAGACAAGCGGGTTCGTGCCCTGCTCGAGGACAATCTAGGAAACATTTGGATTGGTTCAGATAAGGGCCTGCATAAATGGAATAGAGATAAGCAGAAGCTACATTCATACTCATATGATCCCCGTAAGACTGAGGGGCTAATAGGAGATTTGGTTTACGACCTATTTCAAGATGTTGGCGGTGTCATTTGGGTGAGCACATTTAAAGGGGTAAGTTCATTCAATACCCAAACTACTCAATTCCCCATCTATGGACTGGAAGGTCTGGATGTTGATGATTCCATTTCTTCGTTAGCAGTAGATTCGTTGGGTAAGGTCGCAGTCGGGACCCATTCGGGGGTGGTGATTTGGGATCCACTAGCGGGAACCATGCAAGATTTTCGGGATTCTGCTGGGGAATTGTTTTCAGACCATGTGATGAATATTTTGTTTGATAATTTCGATCAGTTGTGGATTGGAACTTATTCGAATGGGGTCTACCTTTATTCTAACCAGATATTGGTTGCACATTTTGTTCACGAGGAGGATAGGGAGGCTTCTTTGAGCTCAAATGCGATAACTGATTTGTATCTGTCGAGTACTGGTGATGTTTGGACGTCTACTTTCGGGGGAGGTGTAAATAGATTCGTATCGATTGAAGAGGGTTTTGAAAGATATCCTGAACTGAGCAATCTTTCGGGTCAGTTTCCTGATCTTAGGTGTTATGAAATTGACGAATATGCATTAGGAACCTTGTGGATAGGTACCGCCGAAGGTGTTTTCGGCTTGGATCCTGTTACTGGGGATACGGCTCGACTGGGTACAGGTGAAGCTGAATTGGTTGTTAGCGGTGATATTATCAGCGTTCTGGCGACGCAGAATGGCATTTGGTTTGGGGGTCTGGAAGGAGGTCTGTTTTATTTCGATTTCAGTAGCAACGAGTTAGAACGCAAGGTTGGATTAAATCTAACTGAAGGAGCAGCGGTTTATGGGCTCTTGAGCGCGGCTGATGAGAGTGTCTGGATCGCTAGCGCGGGTTCAATATTGAGGTTAGACGGTACCGATAAGGTGTTGAAATTTGACCATGAGCACGGTGTTCAAGTTGGTGAGCTAAATTTTAATGCGGACCTAAACTTGACTCCAGAGATACTTTTATTTGGAGGAAACGAGGGAGTTAATGTAGTACGAACAGAGCAGGTTCGACGAAACGATTATGTTCCCCCGGTTCGCGTTACACAGCTTCTTCTAAACAATAAGAAAGCTGAATTATCCAACGGGGGAATGTTACAGCTTGAGTATGGCGTTAACGGGCTGTCAGTCGAAGTAGCAGCGTTAGATTACACCTATCCCCAGAAAAATCGTTATCAATACAAACTGGAGGGCTATGATGCCCGGTGGATCGACAACGGTACCAATCGAAACATCACCTATACAAACCTCCACCCTGGATCGTATCTGTTACGAGTCCAGGGGGCTAACAGTGATGGAGTGTGGAATGAGGATGGACTTAGCATTCCCATAACCATCAATCCGCCTCTGTGGGCTACGTGGTGGGCGTATTGTGTATATGTTGCTTTAGCACTGTTTTCGCTCTATCAGCTGATGATATTCAGCTCGAAAAGAATCAACCGGCAGGCAGAGGACCGTTTCAATAGACGATTGAGAGGCTATGTTGAATCCCTGGATGACACGGCTGAATGCGTACTAAATGCCAATCAACAGGGGAATGTGATGTTCTCTAATAATGCGGTAGCCGGTGTTCTTGGTAAACGTCCGTCCGAGGTGGGTGGCTACCCGCTTTTTGAAATACTGTTCCAGCAAGCGGGTCAGCGTCATGAGGCAAAAGAGTACGTTGATAGCGGTAATAACTTCCGGGAGGAGGTTCCCTACCTGATGTCTGATGGGACCGGAAAAATACTCGAAATTAGCGTCTCTCCGGCGTTGGAAACCCCTGAAGACGGCGTGGCATACGTCAGTATCGTGAGGGATGTCACAGAGCGAAGCCGAGAGCAGGAAGCACTTAGGGTTAGCCACGGCCAGCTCACAGTAGAATTAAATAATCTGCACAATCAGCTAGATATTACCTTGGTAAAAAATGCTGATCAAAGAACTGACTTCAGTGCCGTACTGGCGGAGAAAGATGTACTCCTNCGTGAAATCCATGATCGCGTCTATGACAACCTTGGAACGCTAACGAGTTTGTTAAGTATTCAATCCGCTAAATGTTCTGATCCAGTGATATTGAATATCCTGGGTGAGAATGAGCGAAGGATCAGTTCCATTGCGTTAGTTCACGAACGCCTTTATCAGTCAAGAGAGGTTAGACGGGTCGCAATGGGCGAGTATGTCGACGTACTCTTGTCGACGCTGTACCGAAAATTGGTTTCTGAAGAGCTGGAAATTAATTTGCTGAAGGAGTTGGGAGAGTTCGATCTTGCGATCGACCTTGCAGTCCCGTGCGGGCTTATTATCAATGAGTTGTTCAGTAACGCGCTGATTCATGGTTTTGAAGGTAGGCAGCATGGTTCAGGGACCGTAGAAGTAAAGTTATATCTGCTTGCAAAAGAGTGTGTAATTTTCGTTTCCGACAGCGGTCGCGGCTTGCCTATAGAGGTCAATACGGAAGCTGGATCCATGGGGTTCGAGATCGTGTCGATCCTGGTAGAGCAACTCGAGGGTTCGTTTCGATTGATTGGTGGGCAAGGAACCACGTTTGAGGTTAGATTTCCGGTATTGCGAGATGGGATTGTCGGTTAACTTTTTATGTGCCGTTCCACATAGGAATCTAGCAGCTCGCGAATTTTTTTCTGGTAAGCCATTTGGTTCTTGGTAGGCTCATCGCTGAATAACTCGACGCTTGATCGGCTAAGCATTATTGTTACTCAATGTATGGTCGTATGGGGTGTTAGATTCTTATCGAGCTAAGGCCTTGGTGAAAATGAGGGAGTAGGCGCGCAACGCGCTTTGATGTAAGGTCTCTGCTTTGTTAAACAAACAAGGTAAGTTATGAGCGATCTTGAAGAGTCGTTTGAAGACGGCATTCTGACGTTAACCATGAATCGGCCAAAGGCGCGTAATGCGATGAGCGGCGAGATGATGTCTGCGATGCAGGCAGCGATTCCCAGGGCTGCGGTCGATCCTGCGGTGAGATGTGTCGTGTTAACGGGTGCCGGTGGTGCGTTTTGCGCCGGTGGTGACGTAAAAGGTTTTGCGTCGGACGCTGGCAGCAATGAAAATTCCTCCGGCGAGACCTCGTCGCTGGAAGCCCGCGTCCAGGGTTTGCGTCAGGGTATGGAGCTGTCACGTTTGCTGCATGTCATGCCCAAACCAACGCTTGCGATTATTCCTGGTGCTGCTGCAGGTGCAGGGCTTTCGTTGGCACTCGCTTGTGACATGCGTTTTTGTCTGGATACGGCGAAGATCACCACGGCGTTTTCCAAAATTGGCGCATCTGGTGACTACGGTGGATCGTACTTTTTGCCGCAACTCGTTGGAGCTGCAAAGGCGCGTGAGCTTTACTTCGGTGCTGATGTTGTTACAGGTCAGGAAGCCTATGACATGGGCATGATGACTAAAATCGCTGGTGCGGATACCTTTGAAGAAGAATCACGCGCCTATGCGAAGTATCTTGCAGGTTTACCAACCGTCGCGATTGGCTACATGAAGAAGAATCTGAATGCAGCCCAGAACGCAACGCTGAGTGATGTGTTTGATCTGGAGGCGGCGCATATGATGCGAACCTTCATGACAGAAGATCACAAGCGCGCTGCAGTGGCATTTGTCAATAAAGAGCAACCGGAGTTCAAAGGCCGGTAAGCCTTTTCTACAATACCTGGTAAAAAAAGACCGGCAATTGCCGGTCTTTTTTTACCATGTATTGTAGAAGTAGCTGCGGTTAAGCCGCTTTGCCAATTACCATATCGGCAAGCTTGGCTCGCTGGTATTTCGCATCACCATAAAGTACATGGTTGTGCATCTGTCTCTTAAAGAAGATATGCACGAAGCATTCCCAGGTAAAACCAATACCACCATGGAATTGTATAGCGCGACTTGACGAAAATACTGCCATGTCGCTTGCCTGTGACTTAGCCATTCGAGCGTTCAATTCTGTGCTGGCTTCGCCCGAGTCAATAGCGCATGCCGCGTTGTAAACTAATGACTTGGTTCTGTCGATATCCAGCATCACGTTAACCAGTGGGTGCTTAACTGCCTGGAAGAATCCAAGTGGCCGGTCAAACTGAACCCGTGTTTTAGCGTATTCAGTCGTGGTTTGAAGCAACCATTCGCCGGCACCTACCATGTCAGCTGAAACAATTGTCAGGATTGATGGTATAGCAGCATCGATCGCTTTGTCACCGGCGCCCTCTGCTGCGAGCTCAGTACATTTGGCTGCGTTAAAGGCGATGTGTGCCTGGTCCCGTGTCAGGTCAATAATGCCGTCAGCAATGATGTCAATGTTGGCGGCAGTTGCTTCGACTAAATACAGTCCAACACCATTTTCGCCTTTGGCGCTGACCACAAATCGATCGGCTTTCCTGGCATCCTGTACAAACCAGGCAGTACCCGTCAGCCTGCCATCGGCAACAGAAACGTCAGTGTCTGCGGACTCCCAGGAGCCTTTCTCATTGGTGATTGCGAGTGTGGTTGCAGTTCCGGTGGCGATATCGGCCAGTGCTTTGTTGGCTGAATCGGTGTCGCAGGCCATCAACGTGAAAGTTGCACAGTAAGTGCTAATGAGCGGTGATGGAAAAGCTGATTTTCCGGCTTCTTCTGCAATGGCAACTGCTGCAACGAGTGGCATACCAATACCGCCAGCGGCTTCGGGTATGCAGACTGCGGTCCATCCGAGTTCTACCACTTGTTGCCATAGGGACTTGTCCCAGATGCATTCAATGGGTCTGTGGATGCCGGGGTCATGAGCGACCTGGCCGTGGATTTTGTCTGGGCTGCAATTGTCTGCAAAGAACTTCTGTACTGAGTCTTTGAGCATGGTTTCGTCTTCACCGAAGCCAAAGTTTTTAGGTTGTTCTGTCATGTCTATCTCCTACTTCGACTTGGGCATGCCCAGGACACGTTCGCCCAGGATGTTGCGTTGAACTTCGTTGGCACCGGCTGCAATCGTAATACCGAATGAATTCATGTAAGCGAGTGGCCACTGACCACTGACGGGTGCATTGTCGTCGTTGACGTATAACGTTGCTGCTGCACCTTCTACTTCATAAGCTATCTGCTGCAGATCCTGAGCCATTTCCGTAGCGACCAGTTTGAACTGCAATGGAATACGCATGGGGTGATCGGTTAGCGAAGGGACGCTGGCTCGACGCTGATTTTGCCTGAAAGCTTCCTGGCGAATCATCATCTTGATAATATCATCGCGAATGAGCGGGTCGTCCGCCGCTGTCTTACCATTGCGGTATTGTTGTTTCGCGAGTTGTATTAATGCCATTGCGCTGTTTGTCTGTGCGCCTTCCTGCTCTTCAACTGCCATGCCGCCAGAGGCAGGTGTTGTCATTGGACCCGCGCCTCGTTCATGGGCGAGGGTAGTCATAGCCACTTTCCAGCCTGCGCCAACTTCGTCGAGTCTGTATCTGTCATCAACGACCAGGTTGTCAAAGATGACTTCGTTGAAGCCTGTTTCACCGGTTAGCTTAATAAGTGGGCGTACAGTCACCCCATTGCCGAGCGCTTTTTCAATCGGTACGACAAAGTAGGACAGCCCGTTGTATTTATCATCCTTGCTGGTTCGGCATAGCAGGATCATCCACTCCGCGAAATGCGCTAGTGACGTCCATACCTTGTGGCCATTGATTACCCAGTTGTCGCCATCGCGTTCCGCGAAAGTTTGCTGGTTAGCAAGGTCAGAACCCGCACCTGGCTCGCTGAAGCCCTGACACCAGATTTCTTCACCGGAGAGTAGCTTTGGCAGTAGTTCTGCTTTTACCTCGTCGCGGGCGTGGAACAGGACAGTCGGTGCGGCCATGCCCATACCAATAATATTGGGCAGGTAAGGGGTCTGTACCCTCTGCATTTCTGCATTGGCAATGGACTGGCAATTCTCCATTCCGCCGCCACCTACTTCCTTGGGGTAATCACAACCAATGAGTCCGGCGTCATAAGCAGACTTCTGCCATTTTTGGAGCCAGGCCAGCGCGTCCGGGTCACTGAGTTCCAATGCGCCCAGGGGTAATTTTACGGTTGGGCGACCGGGGTGATTGTTGGCAAGCCATTCCTTACAGTGGGCGCGGAATGCTGCCTGTTCGGGGGTGTCCATTTTCTGGGCTTCGGACATTGAATACTCCTGTTTTCCGGGGAATCCGGATGTTTGTGCAACTGCGTAAAATTTGAGGCACTGTTGTACCTTATAAATGACAAATTGTCACATTTGGGGTTTTGTCAATGAACCTGCAGGTATTAGAGGTGAATCATGGGGGGGCGATTATTATCAGATTGGTCAATGTCATCTGCAGCGGCCATTTTCTAAAAATAAAGGGATGTTAGGTTTAATACCCATAAAAAATATCAATAAACGGGAATGTAGATGTAATAATTCTCTATAAATAGAAAGATACGGGATAAGTAATATATAAGGCATTAAAATGATTAAAATAACAATAAGTGGGGATTATGTATCATTTAGGCGGCATATCAGGCGATGGAAATAGCGATACTAATTCCGCCAAGCTGGGTTTTTGCCTGATTCACTTTACTTAGCACATAATCCGGATAAAGCGAGGGGCCGCCGTGGTCAGCTTTTTTGCGGTTCGATTTATGACCAGGTTATTAGATGTCCTGCTCTGGTTTGATGCGCGGGATTGTCGGTGTCCTGTGCTACTAGTGCTGCCAAAGCGATGGCTGTCACCGGTGACCCGATCATAGGTGTCGTCATAGGCATCATTACGGCGGTGGCTGTCGCTACCCGTATCAGGTTACAAGGTGTCGGGTTAGTCTGGCATACAGATACCGTCAGATCTGTGACATAATTCAGTGGAACTCTAGGAATAAAAATCATGGCTATCTCAATCGAAGTGCTGCCCGGCGTAGGGGCTGAGATCCTGGGTGTCGATATTGCTGGCGGTCTGGCTTCATCGGAGCTTGAGACCATCAAACAGACCTTTTCACAGCATGGTCTGGTGTTTTTCAGGAACCAGAAAATCTCCGAGGCGGATCACATTGGCCTTGGCGAAGTGTTCGGCGACATCAACGTCAATCGGTTCTTTGCCGCGAATCCTGAATACCCTCAAATCGCGATGGTGAGTAAAGAGCCAGACCAGATCGCGAACATTGGCGGCGGGTGGCACACAGATCATTCCTATGACCAGGAACCCGCGCTTGGTTCTATTCTGGTGGCAAGGGAGTTACCAGCATCAGGTGGTGATACCTGGTTCACCAGTATGTATAAAGCCTATGACAGTCTGTCTGATGGTTTGAAAGAAACCCTTGAAGGACTGTCTGCGGTTCATTCAGCCAAGCACGTCTTTGGCCCGCGGGGAGAATACGAAACCACTGGGTCTGCAAGCAGCAGGATCGGAAATGCTGGGGCAGCGGTTGAGATGAAAGATCCGATACATCCGGTTGTCATCAGCCACCCACTAAGTGGTCGCAAGGCGCTTTATGTGAATGCCGGCTTTACGCTGCGTTTTGATGGTTGGACAGATGAAGAGTCAGCGCCACTCCTCGCATACCTGTATGAGCGGGCGATAGCCGATGAAAACATCACGCGGTTTAAATGGGAAAATGGTTCCATTGCCTTTTGGGACAATCGAGCCACGTGGCATTTCGCACAGAACGATTACCAGGGGCAGCGCAGGGTCATGCACAGAGTCACCATTGAGGGTTGTGCATTACAAGCAGCGAAACACTAGCCCGAACGCACTACTGGCCGCGACTTGTTAAAAGCTAAGGAAGCAGATGAATAGAAACCGATTGGGTCGAAGCGGCATTGTCGTCTCGGATATTTGTATGGGCACCATGACATTTGGTACTGGTGCAGACGAGAAAACAGCCTTTAAGATTATGGATAAAGCGTTTGATGCGGGTATCGACTTTTTTGATACCGCAGAGATGTATCCGGTACCTCCAGACCCTGATTATGTTGGGCGCACGGAAGAAATCGTTGGCCGGTGGCTAAAGACCAAGCCTCGGGATGCGATCATTCTGGCGACAAAAGTCGCCGGACCTAGTCATGGCTGGATACGGGCCGCCGTGCGTGAAGGAATGACGACACTTGATCGTCACAATATTGTCAGAGCCTTCGAAGGCAGCCTGAAGAAGTTGCAGACTGACTATATTGATCTGTACCAGACCCACTGGCCTGATCATGACATGCCCTACGAGGAAACCCTGGCTGCGTTAGATGAACTGATTCAGGCAGGAAAAGTCAGGATCATCGGTTGTAGTAACGAAACAACCTGGGGGCTGACGAAGAGCCTTGGGGTCTCAGAGCTGCATGGACTTGCCCGCTACGAGACGATTCAAAATAATTACAGCTTGAACAATCGCCGTTTTGAAGATGAATTGGCGCAAGCCTGTCGGCAAGAGCAGGTAAGCCTGATCCCTTATTCACCCCTGGCGGGTGGCGTGTTGACTGGTAAATACAACGACGGTGCAAGACCCGAAGGCGCAAGGTTTACCAATTACCTGAACGCAGGCGAACGGCAACAGGTGATGGCGCAGCGATTTGTTAATGATAAGTCTATCGCATCAACCAAGGCCTTTATGGACATCGCGAAGGAAGAAGGCGTTTCTGTCGTTACCCTTGCAACCGCCTGGAGTAAGCAAGCCGATTTTGTTGCCTCTACAATCGTGGGTGCGACGCACCCCGACCAGATGGATGACATTATCGAAGCCGCGTATCTGACCATTAGCACTGATGCCAACAAGAAAATAGATGAAGTGTCTCTCGAACATCGCTACCCGATGGGTTAGATCGTTACTGTTCTTGTCGCTGTTCCTTTCCTGGGCCGTTCGCGCAGACAGGGATCAGCGGGAAGAGTGGACGCTGAACCTGTATGTCGAAAACGACCTGTTCTCGGAAACTGACCAGGATTATACGAGCGGTATCCAGCTGTCCTGGGTATCTCCGGATATCAGTGATTATGTGGAAAGCGAAGAGCTCCCTGCCTGGGTTCGTCGACTGAATCAAAGTCTGACGTTCTTTCATCAATCCCACGAGGGGCTGAAAAGAAATGTCACCATGACGTTTGGGCAGCAGATCTATACACCCGAAGACCTGAATGAACCCAATCTGATAGAAGACGATCGGCCTTATGCTGCCTGGCTATTTTTAGGGCTTGGCTACCAGACCCGCGCAGAAGACCAGCTCGATACACTTGAAGTACAGCTAGGCATAGTAGGCCCCGGAGCATACGGGCAGGAGGCTCAGGATTTTATCCACGATCTTCGTGGTTTTGAGAAATTCAAAGGTTGGGATAATCAGCTCCGCAATGAACCTGGCATTGCGGCAACCTGGGAGCACAAGCAGAAGTGGAAGCGCATCAACCCTGAAACGCGATTCGGCTATGACGCAATTACTCACACCGGGTTGTCGCTGGGTAATGTTAGCACCCACCTGAATGCTGGTGCTGAAGTTCGAATTGGCTGGGCACTGCCTGATGATTTTGGGACGAGCGCCATTCGGCCTGGAGGACAAAACTCAACGCCGGATTCGACGTGGGATCCGCGTTTCATTGGAGAAAAAAAGTGGGGTCTACATGCCTTTGCTTCGTTTGATATACGCCTGGTTGGCTACGATATTTTCCTGGACGGAAATAGCTTCAAGAACAGTCACTCGGTCACGAAAGAATCGGTTGTTGCCGACGCGGCCGTAGGCATTGCCTATATTGTCGGCGGAGGGCGCCTGTCCTACGCCCAGATCTTCCGCACTAAAGAGTTCTCGGGCCAGGATTCATGCCACTCTTATGGCTCTCTCTCGTTTTCCTACACCTTTTAACTGGCTACACGCCAGATTGCTGATTTCGCAAGGCGTTATCTCGCATATTTCATTTTACGAAAAACGGGATATCAACTAGAGTACGCACCTTGAAAACCCGTCAACCTTCATCCCAGGAGTGGACCGTATCATGGCAAACTATTTCAACACACTTTCTCTCAGGCAACAGCTGGCCCAACTGGGCAAATGTGAATTTATGGATCCCGCGGAGTTCGCGGATGAAGCTAATTACCTGAAAGGAAAGAAACTGGTCGTGGTTGGTTGTGGCTCCCAGGGGCTGAACCAGGGTTTAAACCTTCGCGATAGTGGCCTGGATGTGTCCTATACGCTCAGGCAATCGGCTATCGATGAGAAAAGGGACTCCTGGAAGAATGCCACCGAGAACGGTTTCACAGTCGGTACCTATGAAGAGCTGATCCCTACAGCTGACCTTGTACTGAATTTGACTCCAGACAAGCAGCACACCGCGGTTGTAACAGAGATCATGCCGCTCATGAAAAAGAATTCCTGCCTTTCCTATTCGCATGGTTTCAACATTGTCGAAGAGGGAATGAAAGTTCGCGAAGACATTACTGTCGTTATGGTGGCGCCGAAATGTCCGGGTACAGAAGTTCGGGAAGAGTACAAGCGCGGTTTCGGCGTACCAACCCTGATTGCAGTCCATGAAGATAACGACCCTGATGGCGAAGGCATGGCGATAGCGAAAGCCTATGCTGCAGGTACCGGAGGCCACCGGGCCGGCGTCCTGTTGTCGTCATTCATTGCCGAAGTAAAGTCTGACCTCATGGGAGAGCAAACGATTCTTTGTGGCATGCTGCAGACAGGTTCGCTGCTTTGTTTTGACAAGATGGTTGAGAAGGGTGTGGATAGAGCCTATGCCTCCAAGCTTGTACAGTATGGCTGGGAAACGGTCACTGAAGCGCTCAAGTATGGTGGTGTCACCAATATGATGGACAGGCTGTCCAACCCTGCGAAGCTCCGCGCCTATGAGCTGGCGGAAGAGCTGAAAGATCTGATGCGTCCGCTCTATGAAAAGCATATGGACGATATCATGACGGGCGCTTTTTCATCTGGAATGATGGAAGACTGGGCTAATGACGATGACAAACTTCTGGGCTGGCGAGCAGATACCGGCAAGACGTCCTTTGAAACAACGGATGTCACAACGGATGAAATTTCAGAACAGGAATACTTTGATCATGGCATCCTGATGGTTGCCATGGTGAAGGCCGGTGTTGAGCTCGCTTATGAAGTGATGACTTCAGCCGGTATCAAGAAAGAGTCCGCTTACTACGAATCTCTTCATGAAACGCCTTTGATTGCCAACACCATTGCCCGAAAGAAGCTTTACGAAATGAACAGCACGATCTCAGATACCGCCGAGTACGGTTGTTATCTGTTTAATCATGCATGTTTCCCGTTACTGCAGGATTTCATGAAGGACCAGGATACGGATGTGATTGGTCG
>JGI26381J51731_1000622_pt1 | contig 18404 bp, 19 predicted proteins | sample SaaInlV_165m_DNA_3_FD_51731 | JGI IMG/M metagenome (IMG submission 51731) | reverse complement strand
GATTGTTCGAGCGTGGCGCCTTTGTTTTTCACATTTGTAAAATATGAAAGACCCTCCTCTGATTCAATAATAATTTCCGCATATTTAACTTTTCCATGNAGNACTGCAATTTCGGACTGATCNGGAAGTGCTCCGCTAAATCCNGCTTCCTTTCCGGTTGTGTTTATCAACTGATANGGTGACTGAAGTGAAAGTTCATGTAGCAAAGCGGCTCTCAGCAAATCAGCTGTGAGGTGCCCCTGTTCATTTGTTGAATTGAATTCGGAAATGGCTGGTTTTAATAATTTTTCTGTTCCGCTAAAAATTCGCTTGGATTCGGATGTTGCGTCACTTGGAAATTTGATTTGTCCTGATACAGTTTGAAAATTGCCAACCTCAATGTAGTTTATATTTTCAACAATCTGCAGCGGTGGACGCTCAATTTGAAAACTGACTTTTGGTGCACAGGCCGTGAATAAAAATGCAGAAAGGCAGAAAAGTAGAAAAACGCTGAGCTTTACTTCAGCTAAGGCTTTCCGTATTTCGGAAGAGGATACGAAATAAATATTTGAGAAGATAAGTTTCATTAAATCATTCTTAGAATAATATACATAAAATCGGCAGCAGACTAACGTGATTCAAGCTGTCGTTGTAGTTGAGGGTGTTCACGCCGAAGTCTTTCAATGCGTCCAAGTCCCTGGGCAAAAAGCAGGTTTTCCGGTTCAGCCTGCCAGGCCTCTCTGTAAGTCGTCTGGGCAAGTCCAAAATCTCCAATTGCTTCAAAGCAAAGTCCAAGGTTATAAAGATCATTTGGATCAGGATTTTCAGCAGTTGCCTGCTGCAGTTGAGCTATTGCTAAATCGTAAGCACCGGCTTCAATCAAAATTTTCGCATTTGGGAAGCTGCCCTCAGCAACAGGGTAGCTGACAACTTTTCTGTGACGGCAACTCGACGGACAAATCCGCTCGCAATTGAAAGTGCCATATCCGCAATTATTTGCTCAAAAGAAGGTAGGACATCTGCAGAGCTTTCAATGCTGTCAGTCATTGAGCTTTTCGATGGGGACAAAACTGAGGTGAAACTGTCAGCAATTTGCTGAAAACTTTCTCCGCTCCTTCCGCCAATCCGTTGAGAGTAAGTTCTAGTCTCAAAAGTTGTTGCGACCACTTCAGTCGGCAGCAAACGGGTCATCTTAATCTCAAGTCCTAATGTCCCGCTCGTTGATTTGTAAGGCCACCAAACTACTTGATCAACTGTCAGATTAAGGCCGAGACTGTTTCTGGAACGAGGAGGCCGAAAATATTCCAGACTTTCTTTGCTTAAGTCAACTCCATCTGTACGTTCAATTTCAAGCCAGAGTTTACCATTGATAACTGCGTCAACATTTTTAGTTTTGTAACCGCGTACTGAAACCAACTGTTGAAGCGCCTCGTCATTTGCCAGCTCCTCAAATTCATCACTAAAAATAACCTTGAAGTACGGAGTTGCGGTTAATAAATTTATCACCCTTGCTCTTACTGAACGGCTGATGGATTTTTGCTGTTCCTCATTCAGTAAAACAGGATGAGTTTGCCAGACGCCGTTTCGTTCGGTTTTATATTTCAGCATTATCCGGCCTATCTCAAATCCTCCTACTGCTACGTTTTTTATTTTCCGCGTATTAATTTCTGCAGGTGAGCGGACAGTAATTGTCGCTTTAGCACAACCTGAAATTAAAATCACGGAGATCAGCAACATCAACAATAAATGATTAAAGATATAGCTATTCAAAAGTTTCATTGTTGTATTTTTCTATTTTTGAGTTTGTCTAGCCAATGTTTTAGTTTCAGCAAGATAACGCCGGATCCGGCCAACTCCTTGTGCATAAAGTTTTATGCCCGGACTTTTCTCGAGTGCAGTAATGTAAAATCTACGTGCATCCTCGTAATCTTCCGGGCTTAAAGCTCCTGCTTCATAAGCCAAACCTAAATTATACCAATCTTGAGATTCTCTTTTTTCAGCCGGAATTGCCTCTATGAGCTTCCGGACTTTTTGTGATTTTCCTTCTTTGAGCAAATTCCCTGCTTTTGCTCTACCGCCTTCTGCAACCTCGGCTTCAACCATTTGCTTGTATGGAGAAATTGTGCGGATGAATGATTCCAAAGTGCGCTTCACTAATTGCTGAATCACCTTCCTTTTTTCTTTGGGAGGGAGATCGTAAATATCCGGAATGGCTAATCCTTTTGGTCCATAGAAAATTTGTTTTGGATTACTGCGTGAAGCTAAAGCAAGCTGGCGGCTAGGTATTGGGAAAATAGGAATTCTAGTGATACTGAGCAGGCTGCCTAAAGTCAAAGAAATGAGGTGGCTTTCTTTGATGTTACGGTAGGAATCTTTTTCGATAATACTGCGGCCGAAACTGGCTGAATCTGCACGTATTGCCAGAGTTTCCCTGCTTAAGCCAATCATGTTAAAACTGAAATTAGCCTGAGCAAAAAGTGAAATATTTTTGTAATCGTAAATCCGCACAACCTGGTTTTTAGGTGGAATAACGTTATTTAAACCTGCGAGCGAAAATGCGGATGAAAGTACCAGCTCCGCCGCATTACTGGCAAAAGTTCCTCTCCGGCAAACATATCCGCGCCATTTATCTAAAGTAATTGCTTCATTTGTAATTGCTGCTGCTCCCGCTGAGGACAGTCTCCCGCTGATTCCACCTGTGCAGGTGGCAAGGTCAGTAAACTGTCCGTGGTCCACCTCGCCGCCACTGATGACTTCTCCCTGAATTATTGCAACAGTTTCCTTTTCTGAATCAAACTGGCTGCCGTCTAAAGTATTCACTACACTGACTTTGAAACGTCCGAAACGATTGAGTTCATCCGCCAGTTGTTGAAGGACTTGATTTTTAATGCCAAGTTTATCATTNGTTTCATCNACCAGATCTGCNCGGATAAACACTTTTTTTACNTCACGNGGAATGGTTATTCTGGAAGGCCGCTGCACTTCAAACTGTGAAACATTAAGTCTGGTACAGGCAGAGACAAGTATTGAGGCACACAGGCATAATAAAAGAGTAAAAGATTTCTTGGAAGATAAATTTGTTTTTTCATGTCTGCATTCAGCCTGCTAAAAGTCCGGGTAATTCACAGCGTACACAACCTTGATGAAAGTTGCGGCAAAAATCATGTTGAATTTGTATCAAACCCTGCCGATTTCCAAAAGTGTTCAGCTTCAGTTTAGGTGATTTAGGCAATTCAGAAAACCATAATCGTTTTTCCATGAAACGTGTTTTGCTGTTTGATGCCTCTGCGGGTAAAATCATAAATAAGCGATAAAGCAGTTTTTCCAGTTCCGGTTCATTTTCGTATCTTGCATAGGCCAGGAAGAATGGTAAAACGGCATTTGCCCAAATAATTATTTGACGNTCCTTGCCNACAAGCTGAGATGAGTATGTCTGCTTTGATTTCCCTAAAACAAGATGCTNNTGCCAGACTTCCCAATCCGGAGTTGANAATAGTTTTTCAGTTTCAGACAGTGCCTGCCGCCGCAATTCTTTTTCATCTGCAAACTGACTCAAATTCCTGAACACCAGCAACCAGCGTTTGAGCAAACCCTCATTTGCTACACNGTATAAATGATGGAACATGCCGAGCAGCCGTCTCTCCGGAGTATTTTGTGGACGGTAAGCTTGTGAAAATTTTTGGGAAACTTGAGGTTGTTCAGGAAGTTCCTGCCAGGCAGTTTTCCACTGTAGGAATTCATGGCGTACAGACGGATCAGCAATTGTATGTTCTGTGGAAAATAATCCACATGCACCAAACCAGCGTGAAAGAACGAGCGTCCGTGTTGTCCGCTGAGACTGCCTGAACAAAGGTCGGAGTTCACTAAACTGATATTGTTTTGCAAGTTCTTCAAAAACCTGGGCAAACGGTGAATAACCTAATGATTTGAACAACAACTGAAAAAGCAATTCTTCAGAATTCTGTTCATTCCAGCGCTTAAGCAACAGCTGCATTTTCTCCTGGATTCGCTGCTCTGCAGCATGACCAATGATTTTTTTCAGCGTTTTCGCACCATGTTCAACCGCCGTCACTCCGCAACGTCCGGGAAGTTCTCCGAAAAATTTTAAGTCCGCCCGGGCTTCCGTTTCTGAGGTTGATGGTGTTTTGTTGATAACAGAAGCTAATTCCAACTCCGGAATTTCACAGTTATCCTCACGTTGAATTAACCGTTTTCCACTGTTGTAAAGAACGACGTGTAAAACCACGGAATTGTAGACCGGATTTTTTTCGTGTTGATGTGCGTACCAACCGGAAGAATCGACATGAATTTCCACTGCACCAAAAAGCGTATGTTCACCAATTTGTAGTCGTGCTTCCTTGAAGTCAGGTCCGCTTCCGGAATTGTGCCAGCCCGCAAACTCAATTTTTACTGCCTTACCGCAAACTGTACGTAGCTTTTCCTTTGCAAAATCCTGCTCTGCCCAGATTTGCTGGATTGCCATTTCTGGAATCGAGAGCTTGTTTAACATGAACCGTTAATTGACAAGATGAGAAAAAATACGTAAAATCTTAACTTAAATCATAAACCAGATAGTCCAAAGATTCAATAAAGTCCAAGATGCCCACTCAATCTATTAATCCTGATGCTTCCGGTTATTACGGTGAATACGGAGGTATGTTCATTCCTGAAATATTACGTACTACTTTTGACGAGTTAATTGCTGCTTTTAACGAAGCCAAGTCCGACCCAGGTTTTTGGCAAAGTTATCTAGATGTAATGCAGAATTATTCGTGCCGTCCTACGCCGATTACACATCTGGAAAATTTCGCAGAAGTATTAGGCGGTAAGTTTGAGGTTTTTTGCAAACGGGAAGATTTAAACCATACAGGAGCACACAAAGCGAACAATTGTATGGGGCAGGGTTTGCTCGTACAACGCATGGGTAAAAAACGGGTAATTGCTGAAACAGGTGCAGGACAGCACGGAGTGGCCACCGCAACTATGGCTGCGAGAATGGGGCTCGAATGCACAGTTTATATGGGTGCGGTTGATGTGGAACGTCAACGTCCAAATGTTTTCTGGATGGAACAACTGGGTGCGACTGTCGTTTCTGTTACTGAAGGTACGGCCACGCTTAAGGATGCCATCAATGCAGCGATGCGTGACTGGGCGGAAAGTATGGAGACCACACATTATGTTCTAGGCACGACCTGCGGTCCGCATCCTTTTCCGGAAATGGTGTCCTGGTTTCAGTCAATTATTGGTCAGGAATCACGTCAGCAAATGTTGAAAATAAATGGTAAATTACCTGACAAAATATATGCTTGTGTTGGGGGCGGTTCAAACGCCAGTGGAATTTTTCTACCGTTTCTGGAAGATAAAGATGTAGAACTGGTTGGTGTTGAAGCCGGAGGTCACGGACTTGATTCCGGACAGCACGCAGCACGTTTTTCCGGAGGCACAGTAGGAGTAGCGCAGGGATACAAAACGTATTTTTTTCAGGACGACGAAGGGCAAATGATGCATACGCATTCGATTGCGGCGGGGCTGGACTACATTGGAGTCAGTCCGATTCTGAGTCATCTTCACGATCAAAAGCGTATCCGTTTTACCGCGGCAACGGATGATGCGGTTATTTCTGCCACCAAACTGCTGATCCGTACAGAAGGCATAATCCCGGCTTTGGAGAGCGGCCATGCTTTTGCTGCAGTAGTTGAAGAAGCTCCGGACATTCCGGATGGAAGCCAGGTATTGATCAACCTTTCCGGACGTGGTGACAAAGATATTTTCAATATTGCTGAGGCCATCGGTGATGAAAAATGGGATGAGTTTTTGAGAGCAAAAGCACAAAGAAAATGAGACAAATTCCGTTTGCTAATTTCAAATTTATAATTTCATGAACCTGACAAAATATTTAAAAAACCGGCTCGCTCCTCTTTCCGGGGGAACTGAAGATTCGGAAACAAACCGCAAGATCCTGTTGATGACCCATGTCGTTGTGGGTTATCCATCTTTAGAAGCAAATTGGAAAATGCTGGAAGCGATGGGTGAAGCTGATGTGGATTTGGTTGAACTGCAGATGCCTTTCAGTGAACCAAGCGCAGACGGGCCGCTTTTTGTCAAAGCAAATCAAGAGGCTCTCAAGAATGGTATACGTTGGAAAGATTATTTTGATTTGATGCAGCGTGCCAGTGAACGCTTTGATTTTCCGCTGTTGATGATGGGTTATTTCAATACGGCATTTGCCATGGGATTTGAAAATTACTGCGCAAATATCCGCAAAAATGGCGGTGAAGGTTTTATCATTCCGGATTTGCCACTGGAAGAATATGGTGATTTATTTGAACTCAGCAGGCAGCATGAGCTTGATCCGATCATGCTCTGTACTCCGACCAACACAGAGGAGCGACTACGTAAAATATGCAGTCATGGCAGCGGTTTTATTTACTGCGTTGCCAGAAAAGGAGTTACTGGTAAAAACACGAAGTTGGACAAAAGCGCGGAAAAATTTTTTAGAACAATGCCGTCTCTACACTGATCTGCCGCTGGCTTTGGGTTTTGGTTTGTCACAAGCGGAAGATTTACGCCAGTTACATGGTAAAGCGGAAATTGCAATCGTAGGCTCTGCTTTGCTGAAAACCTGGGAAGCAGAAGGTGAAATCGGTTATCGTAAACATTTGATGTCTTTGGCTGCTGCCAGAGAATGATTTTAAAAACAATGTCTGTACAGATTAGTGACGCAGATATTCGGAATGCCACGTGTAGCTGTGAAACTTCTCCGGAGTTTGCTGGACTTCCAGCAGAATTGTCGGCGGACTTGCCGATAACGCACAAATTGTTCCCGCTTATCTGGCCTGCAAATTTGGCATAAATATTTTTTTCCTCTACAGAAATACCCATGTCTGTTCCTCAAGTTGAAACACCGATGATGCGTCAGTTCAATGCCATCAAACGGGAACATCCGGATAAACTCCTGTTTTACCGCATGGGTGATTTTTATGAAATGTTTGGAGATGACGCGATTGTAGGTGCAAAAGTTTTGCAAATTGCCCTGACTTCTCGGGATAAAAAAAAGTCATTACCGATGTGTGGTGTACCTTACCGTGCCTATGAACAATACTTAAACAAACTGACGGCTGCAGGTTACAAAGTGGCCATTTGCGAGCAAATGGAAGATCCTGCCAAAGCACAGGGTCTGGTAGCGCGGGATGTTGTCAGAGTTGTAACGCCCGGAACTACAGTTTCACCTCAATTGATTGATCCGGATCGTAATCATTATTTACTGGCAATTAACGTGGTCTTGCGTTCACAATGTCTGGGCATTGCCTTTGCTGATCTTTCTACAGGTGAGTTTGAAGTTGCAGAGTTTAATCTGCATGAAACTCACCGATTCTACGATTTCCTCGCACAACTGACACCGCAGGAAATTCTCCTCACCCAAAGCCGTTCCGCAGCAGAATCTCTCTTTCTGGAGGAGCTGGTGCAGCGTATGACACAGTTGCTAGATAGGGAAAATACCTCAGAAGGAACATCGGCAGACTTGCTGAAAAAAGAAGCAGGTTTTCCGGACGGACAGGTTTTTCCTTCAACAGGACTTTTTAATTTTATTGACCCATATTATTTTGATAAAGAAGCAACTGAGCGTAGTTTAAAAAAGCATTTTGAAACGCTGAATCTTTCCGGATTTGGAGTAGATGATTTAGCACATGGAATATCTGCCGCAGGCGCGTTATTACGTTATTTGGAGGAAACTCAAAAATGTGACTTGAGTCATTTTACTGCTTTGCGGAGGCATTCTTTTGAAAAAACTATGCTGCTGGATGAAGCAACTGTTGCGAATCTTGAACTGTTTGAAAGTCAGTCCGGAGTTAGGAAACACACTCTATTTCATATACTTAATCATACTCAGACTCCAATGGGCGCACGCCTTTTCAGGCAGTGGCTGCGGCAGCCGTTGCTTGAGATTGAAGCAATAAATGAACGTTTTGACTGTATCGAAGAGTTCAGGGTTAATTTTATGCTCTGTGAAAAATTTCGTGAAAGTTTGAACGTGATTCAGGATCTACCGCGTATCATGGGGCGTATCAATTTGCCGGTGACAGGGATAAATGACCTTGTAGCCCTACGTGAATCACTGGAACCTGTGCAGAAACTTCCACTCTATTTAGGGGAATTACAATCACCGTTGTTGAAAATAATTGCTGAAAAATTTGATCCGTTGACAGATTTGTTAACTCTGCTGCATCAACATTTACTGGATGCACCTTCAGTTAAATTGAGAGAAGGTGGATTTATAGCAGCAGGAATTTCAGCAGAATTGGATGAACTGCGTGACATTTCGAGAAATTCAAAACAATTTCTCAATGAAATGCTGTTGGAGGAACGCGAGAAAACAGGAATAAGCTCCTTAAAAATAAGTTACAACAAAGTTTTTGGTTACTACCTTGAAGTCAGTAACGCTCATAAAACGTCAGTTCCTGAAAATTATATCCGTAAACAGACTCTGGTAAATGCTGAACGTTACATTACTGCCGAGCTCAAAGAATTTGAGGAAAAAATACTCACTGCAGAAGAGCGGATAGGTGAATTGGAGTATGAACTGTTTCAACAGTTAAAAACAGAGATCAATACACACACCAGACGTGTCCAGCAAACCGCACAGGATATCGCTGTCGCGGATACATTGGCAGGACTAGCTTATGTTGCAGAACACAATCACTACGTGCGGCCAGGTCTGCTTCCATTGCAGGCACCTAGAAAATTGTTTTTGAAAGATTGCCGACATCCTGTCATTGAACAAATTGACTTGGGTGAGGTTTTTGTGCCGAATGATTTAGATTTAGCAGAAACTAAATGCCGTATCATGTTGATCACAGGACCGAACATGGCAGGTAAATCGACCTACATGCGCCAAGTCGCCTTAAATGTACTGATGGCTCAATGTGGAAGTTTTGTTCCCGCAGCGAGCGCAGAACTGTCTGTGGTTGACCGTATTTTCACCCGTGTTGGAGCTTCTGATAATCTGACTCTTGGTCAAAGCACTTTTATGCTGGAAATGAATGAAGCAGCAGCAATTTTAAATAATGCCACTGACCGTAGTTTAATAATTCTGGATGAAATCGGCAGGGGGACTAGCACTTTTGATGGTATCAGTATTGCCTGGGCAATTGTTGAACATTTACAAAAATTGAATGCTCTTACACTTTGTGCAACACATTACCATGAATTGACTGCTCTTGCACAGGAATTGGACTCTGTTGAGAATTTCAGCGTACGTGTAGAAGAAGAAGGTGAACAAATCGTTTTCCTGCGTAAAATCGTTGCCGGAGAGGCAGATAAAAGCTATGGAGTTCAAGTCGCAAGGCTGGCGGGACTGCCTAAAAGTGTGGTAAAACGCGCGCTTGATGTGATGGAACAATTGGAAGAGACGTCAATGGTCCACCATTTGCCTATACCTATAGATGAGGCAAAGAGAAAAAAAGATTTATTGACTGAGGTAAGTGATAAATCGAGTAGTTCATGGAATGTTTCTGCGGATGCAGATCCTCAATTGTCTTTGTTTCCTGAAGAATCCATCTATCTCGATGAATTGCGTACATTAAATTTGAATGAGATGACGCCTCTGCAGGCCTTAAATTATCTTCATGAACTTACTGTTAGACTGCGGCAGGAGTGAGGAACTCCNGGCAGATAATTTTAAACAACATATTTGAATAACAAAAATGAGAATTGCAGTTTACCCTACAAGTGCTAATCCTCCTACTTTTGGTCACGCAGATATTTTGGTGCGAACGAGCAAACAGTTTGATCATGTATATTGGTCTGCAGCNATGAATGCTGAAAANCAATATATGTTTAGCGAAGAAGTACGACTGCAGATGATGAATGAATATGTGCAGCATTATCAGTTAAAAAATGTCTCTGTTGAAGCTTTTAAAGGCTCAACCATACGTTACGTACAGCAACGTAAAGCGCAAGTAATTGTGAAAGGTTTAAGAAGTCTGGAAGATTTTCAGGGCGAATTTCAGCAGGCAGTAGGTAACAAAGGTATTGACCAGGAAATTGAAACATTCTGTTTATTTGGCAAACCTGATCTTTTTGCTATTAGTTCGACTCTTGTACGTGAATTAGCATTTATGGGAGAGTCGATAGAAGCATACGTACTACCTTCAGTAGCAGAAATAGTTGCAAAAGTTATTCAAAATAATCCTAAAAATTAATCTAGAGAAAACCAATTCAATGAGTGTAATCAAACTACGTATAGACTATCTTTTTTTTGGTGGATTAGGTTTTGCTTTTCTACTGTCCATAATGACGGCGGATTTTCAGGATCCCACAGTCTTTAATCAGTTATACCCCTCTGCAGGAATTAAAAACTGGATTGGCTTGATCGGCGCAATCACAGGAGGTTCTTTACTGGAAATTTTTGGCCCGTCAGTCTTATTGCTGCCATGGCTCTTTGTGCGTATATTTTTGCACCAACCACGTAGTGTTTCTGTTCTAGCAGGAACTTATTATGCGTTTGTACTCGTTTTTTTACTTTCGATATTTCATGAACTTGCTTTACAGTTTGCTCTGCTAGAATCAGTAAATTCAGCTTTTTTATGGCAAAATGGCTATGCAGCTAAATTAGCAGTAAAGTGGCTGGAGCAGNCGATGGATCTTGCTTTATTTTCAACTGCTCTGTCAGTTATGTTTATTATATCTTTAGTACGTATGTCCCAGNTGCTCTCACCACTGCCTTTATTTTCGGCGGTATTGACAGGAATCCAAAACATACTCACACTGTTGGTCAACAAAATCAGCCCTCCTCCTGTACCGGAATTTCTACCTGCTGCAGATTTAGCTAATTTCAACGCACATTCACATCTTAAAGAAAATTCAACCGTATCATAATTCTAATAGAGTGAGTAATCTTAATCCTGTGTTCTGCTAAACTTGCAGATCTTGATATTTTCGCAGGATCGAGTCAGTCTTAACTGATAACTCTGAATCCTATACCAAGTTTTTGCACAGCAGAAGTTTTAATCTTAACAATAAACAGAGATAACATGCAGATTAAGATATATTACTGTGTGGTTTGAAACTACAAACCCAGCGCGGTCAGTTTGGCTGCGGAATTAAAAGAATCATTCGATGTTGAAACCGAACTTCTTTCAGGTGAAAGAGGAGATTTTGAAGTGCTTGTGAATGAAGAAAAAGTGTTTTCTAAGAAAAAACTGGCAAGATTCCCTGAGCCTGGAGAAATAACTCAACTAATCCGGCAGTGATTGTTCCTGAAAAACCTGTGCCGTCAGTGTCTCAACCCGTAAAGGTGTTACGGATTTACACTTAAATTGAGGGTTGAGTTAATCAAATCAACCCATATTAATTAGTGTGTGATAATGTCTGGCGAAAAAAAGGCATGAAGGTCACTTAGTTAAAAACGACCTTTTGCAAATGCAGGTATAATCTTAGAAATCTGCTTTTAGCGCAGCTCGTATTTCGCGCTTGAGATCTTTGTTGCGTTGTTTTGCTGCTGCTTCACGCTTTAGACGTTTTGCTAAAGATGGTTTGCAGTGATATTTACGTTTCTTTATTTCTTTAAAAAGTCCTTCTCTGATCAAGGTGCGCTTCAATTGCATCATTGACCGACCGACGTTTCCGTCACGAACTTCTACTCTAATTGGCATGTATTACCTGTTTATGCAAAAAATAATTTGGTGATGATCTTATTAAAACTCCTTATTATGATGCACGCATCAGACAAAGGCAACATTATTTTTACTTTTTATTAGATTCTTCTTCAGGTGCAGGCAGAGCGGCGCGTTTTTTTAATTCAAGTAATTCAACATCTAAATCTGTAGAGTCATGTTCCAACTCTTCAAATTTACTTTCCAAACTATCTTTATCAGACTCAAGGCTTATTTCCTGATATGCTTCTGCACGGGCCTGCATATTTTCCACTTTTTCTTCCATCCTCTCAATCGTTTCCATAGTTCCTGAAGTATCTCCAAGCCCCTCCATGGTTTGATATATTTTTTCCTGAGCTTCAGCCTGTTTTTGTTTAGCAGATAAGATCCCTTTCTTACGTTTTATCTCATCTATTTTATCTTCCATAGTCTGGTAACTGTTCCGGAGGGCTTCCGCATTGTGCCGGTGCATTTCCAGTTGTTTTTCAAAATCTACGGCCCGTCTGAGGTATTCTGATTTTCTTGTCAGGGCTTCTTTTGCTAAATCATCTTTTTCATTTTGTACCGCGAGGATTGCCTTTTTCTCCCATTTATCTGCTTCTTTATGTTCCTTTTCAGTATCGCGTTCCAAACCTTTCTGTAAGGCTAATGCCTCAGTCATCTGCTGTTTTGCTTTTCTTTTTTGAACCTCGAGATCAGCAATCATTTGCTGAAGCATTTTTCCAGGATCTTCTGCTTTGTCCAGCAAGTCATTTGCATTTGAACGAAACAGGTTGAATAAGCGCTGTATAATTCCCATAAGTATTACGGATTGATGAATTTAGAAAAGTTGTTTGCGTTTGTTTGAGGGCAGGATATTGAGTGCTTCACGATACTTTGCGACTGTTCTGCGAGCGACTTTTATACCGCTTTGCCGCTCAAGAATATCTGCAATCTGCAGGTCAGTATAAGGTGATTTTAAGTCTTCTTTCTGTACCATTTGCATGATCATATCTTTGATACGTTTTGAAGAAACAGCATCTCCTCTACCTTGATCGATACCACTGGTGAAGAAATATTTTAGTTCAAATATTCCCTGAGGTGTATGTACATATTTGTTAGTGGTGATTCGGCTGACGGTAGACTCATGTACGTCAATATCTTCTGCAACGTCCTTTAGTACAAGCGGGCGCAAGAAGTGGATACCGTGCTCAAAGAATTTCTTTTGAAAACGCAGAATACTTTTTGTCACACGGTAAATTGTTTTTTGTCTTTGTTCGATACTTTTGAGCAACCATTGTCCTGCTTTGACTTTTTCTAAAATGTAATCTTTGGTGAGGCTGCCGTCATCCACCATCGTACTACTCAAATCCTTATAATAATTACTGATTCGCAACCGAGGCATACCTGCGGAGTTTAACGCGACTTTATATTCATTGTCCTTTTGATAGATGTAGACATCAGGAATTATGTAATGGTGTGAGGGGTTTGGAATAAACTCACGTCCCGGTTTTGGTTCAAGGGACATGATCAGACGATAAGACTCGATCACTTGTTCAAGGTCCTGTTTCTGCCTTCGCGCTATTTTTTTCAGATCCTTTGATTCCAACAAAGGCATGTCATGTTTGACAATACGAGAGCATAAGTTTTCGCTTTCACCTAAAATATCCAACTGGATCAAGAGGCATTCCTGCAAACTTCTTGCGCCTACTCCATTTGGATTAAATTGTTGAATTATTCCCAGAACATATTCCACGAATGAGCAAGCTGCTATAGAAACTTCAGGTTTTTTTGGCTCTTCTTCCAGAATTTCTTCGTATTCTTCAAAGTCAACAACATCAGTCTTTTTGTTTTTTTTCTTCTGGGTTGTTTTGCTTGTTTGAAACCGGAGGTCCAGCAAATCAGCATCAATTTCCGGAAGTTCAGGCAACTCTCCGTTTTTGACACTCTGGTTGATTTGATCGTACAAATCACGCTGTGATTCCAAAAGTTCACGTACACTAGTTACTAGAAAACCATCATCATCAATGTTGCCGATTAAGAAGGCACCAGTTCTATATTCCAGTGGAGAAAGTTCCTGCATGTCTAACTGCCAGACAAGGTGATCAGCCAGGGATTCTGTTTGTGCTGCAGTGGCCTCCAGAGAAGGGCTATCCTCGTCATCAGAAGCTATATTATAGCGTCTTTCCTGGTAACCACCGAATTGTTCGACCTGTTCTATATACTGCTGCCAGTCAATCTCATCCTGATCATTATTTTTATCTTCATTCTCACGGGCAGTTTCGAAATCTTCCGTATCTGCTACTACTTCCGGACTTTCAGGGGTTTCGGCTGTTTCAGCAGAATCGTCTGTTTTGTTGGGAAAGGTGTCCATGTCTATACCCTCCTCAAGAACTGGATTTTCGATTAGAGTTTGTTCAATTAACTCTTCCAGTTCTGTTCGTGACAATTGCAAAAGTTTGATAGCCTGCTGCAACTGTGGGGTCATGATCAGCTGCTGGCTCATCTTCATTTGCATTTTCATCTGCATTGCCATGAATCCTCGCTATCCTAATTTCACGTTTGAGAGAAGTATTTTCAAAAGATACTTTTTGTGGATGTTATTAATTTGCTTGCTAATAGTTTCGCTCCAAATTGAAGTAAAAGTCAAACCTACATCGAGAAAGACTTGCCGAGGTAAACTTTTCGTGCCTGATCATTTTCGACCAATTCATCCGGAGTACCGCCAACCAGCAACTCTCCTTCGTTCATAATATAACCATAATCGATTATACCGAATGTTTCTCTGACATTATGGTCAGTGATCAGAATACCTATATTACGTTTCGCCAACTGCTGGACAATGGTTTGAATATCTGCGACCGCAATTGGATCAACACCTGCAAATGGTTCATCGAGCAGCATGATTGCCGGCTCCAATACCAGTGCACGGGCTATTTCTGCACGTCGACTTTCTCCTCCGGATAGAGCATAACCTTTTATTTTTCGCACGTGCTGTATACCAAGTTCATTCAGCAGTGAATCTAGACGTTCCCGTTTTTCCGTACGGCTCAACGGCAGCATTTCAAGGACTGCATTCAGGTTTTCTTCAACAGTTAGTTTTCTGAAAATGGATCGTTCCTGAGAAAGATATCCAAGTCCGGCTTTTGCACGGCGGTGCATGGGATAATTGGTAATATCCTGACCGTCTAAAAGGATAGTTCCTTCGTCAGGACGCTGCACACCAACTATCATATAAAATGTGGTGGTTTTACCTGCTCCGTTAGGTCCAAGCAAACCAACTACCTGACCTTGTGCTACTTCAAGTGAGATGCCTTTGACCGCATGTCTGCCCTTGTAAGACTTTTTAAGATGAGTNGCCACTAATTTACTTGTGCTCAAACGAAGTCCCCTACTAACTCTGAATTGACAAAAATTTAAATTATTTGTATAATATTTTCTGCTTTAGTTAATTTTTGATTGTAGCAGAAAGAGAACAATATGCCAATCTATGAATATCTCTGTAAAAGTTGCGGACACGAGTTTGAGGAAGTGCAGAAGTTCAGTGACCCTTCACTGGATGAATGTCCTGATTGTGGAAAAAACACTGCAGAACGTCAAGTATCGATGAGCTCATTTCACCTTAAAGGTGGTGGTTGGTACAAAGATGGTTATTCCAGTAATAAATCAGACTCCGAAAAATCCGACAATGATAAAAGTTCTTCAAAAAAGAAGGAAACGTCAACTTCAGAAAAGTCGTCGACAGAAAAGTTGAGTAAAACGGAAAAGAAAGATTCAACTTCGAACAAAAATTCCAAAAATACCAGCAAAGAAAAAGCCGCCTAATCTTATCTCTGCTACTTCCTTTAGCGTAATTCCTGCTCATGCAATTGTTTTTCCGGCATACTTTAATATTAGTCTGGAAAGATGTGCTGATTGATTTACGACGCAAGGATAACTTATTGTCAATCCTGTTATTCTCTATTCTGACATTACTGGTTTTTCAATTTGCACTGGGCGAGGAACCTGAAGTGTTCCTGTTGGCACTTCCGGGGGTTATCTGGATTGTGTTTTTGATGAGTGGAGTACTCGGACTTGGGAAATCATATGTGCAGGAAACGGAAACAGGCTGCATGGGTGGTTTGTTAACTGCTCCTGTAGACCGCAGTGTGTTGTTTTTAGGTAAAATGTTGGCAAACACTGTTTTCCTTTTGCTGTCTCAAATGCTGTTTATACCATTATGTCTTTTTCTATTTGAGATAGAGGTACGGAACTGGCTGGAGTTGTTGCTAGTTTTACTTTTTGGAACAGTAGGATTCAGTTCATTAGGCACCTTGCTGACAGCAATGACGGCAACTGTGCGTGGGAAAGAAATGCTGTTGCCAATTTTGATTTTCCCGTTGATGGTTCCAAGTCTTTTGTGTGTTGTCCGGCTCACGGATTTTCTTTTTTTTGGATCTCATCCTGAAGAAGTCTGGTCCTGGTGGAAATTACTGTTGAGTTTTGACGTGGTTCTCTTCACTCTCTCATTGCTTGGCTTTGAGTTTGTTGTAGAGGAATAGTGAAAATACACATAAAATCTCTTGCATTTTTTCACTGTCCAGCTAGAATAAAAAGCCTTAATTACTGGTTGTTTTGGGGCGTAGCCAAGTGGTAAGGCATCGGGTTTTGATCCCGTGATTCGCAGGTTCGATCCCTGCCGCCCCAGCCAGTAAATCAGCTCAGTGCATCTGTTCTCTTCTCTTTCAGTCCACCCTGCATTGGGAAAATCCCTCCTGANACATGACTGAAATNTCCCATCTCAAATATATACAATGGCGTCCGATTGGTGTCTGTGATNCAGGTACAGGAAAGGAACGCAAGGCCAAGATGTTTTCCAGATTTGATCTGGNCTGCGTGACTGCTCCGGAAGTTAAACGAGAAAACTGGNGCGAGCATCCTAAAGTCATGGAACTTATTCAGCGCTATGCACACGATGTGGCNGAGCTTTCAAGTTTAACTAACGGCATGCAAGCACCGGAAATTNATGAAATTAAGCTCGTTGGTGCCGTNCTTGGTCATGATAAAACACCGAACCTGAATCTGGAATCGGCAGACGGTAAAGTTCAGTTTTTTCAGGTTAGTTTCAAAGATGCAAAAACAAAAAAATCTCCCAAAAATGGAAAAAATGGCTGAAATGGATTTTAATCTCAATGGTTACATTTTTAGTGATGATTTTGATATTAATGCTGATAAACCGATTGTCATTGTTATCTTTAAAAAACAATAAGTCGTCTGCTTCAGCCTGCAGTTCTAGCAGACAGAGTGCTGCATATACTGCAGATTTAGCTGAGATTCGAAAATCTCTGTTGACAGAATTAAATCGTCTTCCGGCATGGTTAACTTTTAAAGAAGCTCGTGTACATTGTACAGGAGGTAGAATGGGGGTCAAGCAACACGAACAGCGTTTACTACAGTGTTTGTTGACAGTCCGTAACCGCACCAAAAATATTCCGGTTGCTGCCAGGCCGAATCTCAATCAAATAGAAGCTTGTGCTGTTACTCTCTGCAAACGAAAACTTCCACATTTAGCTTCATCGTGCAAAAGATTGTAATCAGCAAAAATCATTTATTGTTGACAGAAAAACAAACTAAGCATAGAATTTTTTTAGCACTTTGTATTAAACTGCAACCAGAAGCTTTCCACAGAGAAAGATAAAAAAGCAAAAACTACGCTAAGCAGATCCATAAAAAATGATCGATAAAAAACACATAGGTTACAATTTTCCGCCTGTTACGATACCTGTTGAAGAAGGGCGCTTAAAATTTTTAGCAAAATCACTTGGAGAAACCAAGGCAATTTATACAGATCCGGATGCAGCAAAAGCAGCAGGATATCCTGGCTTGTTGGCTCCTCCAACCTTCCCGTTCATGCTGGAAATTGATGCCTTAGATTTGGTGGATTTTATGAGTGTTCTTGGAGAAACGCTGGAAAAATTACTGCACGGTGAAGAAAATTTCAACTACTATGCGCCAATTTACGCCGGTGACAGTATAACTGTTCGTAAAAGAATCACCGATATTATTGATAAAAAAGGAGGCGCTTTGCAATTCGTGATTTCAGACAATACTTTCACAAATCAGCACGGTAAAATTGTCGCTGAAACGAGAACCAATTATGTTTTCAGGCATCAATAAAATATCATGACTCAACCAACATACGACTCTTTAAAAGTTGGGGACGAAATTCCCACGCTGACAACTCCTTCAGTTTCCCGGCACACTCTTGCACTTTATTGCGGTGCTTCCGGAGACCATAATCCAATTCATGTTGATCTTGATTTCGCAAAAAAATCAGGACTGGATGACGTGATCGCACATGGAATGCTATCCGCGGGTTATCTCGCCCAAATGCTCACTAACTGGGTTCCTCAATCTGCTCTCAGAAGCTTTAATAACCGTTTCACCGCAATGACTCAAATAGGTGACACTGTGTCCTGCAGCGGAAAAATTGTTGAGAAATTTGAAAAAGATGATGAAAAATTTGTGCGTCTTGAACTTTACACAAATACACCGCAGGCACAGACCATCGCCGCTGAGGCAGTGGTTGTATTAGCATAAAATGTCCGCTCCGCTTACTTCATTAAAAATTCTCGACTTTTCTACTTTGCTGCCAGGACCTTATGCATCAATGATGCTGGCTGATTTAGGTGCAGAAGTATTAAGGATAGAATCACCCACACGTCCGGATTTAGTGAGAATGCTGCCGCCACGAGTTAACGGCGGCTCTGCTGCTCATGCGACACTGAATCGTTCCAAACACTCTCTGGCTTT
>JGI26381J51731_1000609_pt1 | contig 18669 bp, 18 predicted proteins | sample SaaInlV_165m_DNA_3_FD_51731 | JGI IMG/M metagenome (IMG submission 51731) | reverse complement strand
CCACATTTGGAATTTACATCTACATCAGATTCTGTTGTTTCATCAATTACTTCTGTTGGTGGAAGTATAGATTCATCATCTGAAGAAACTGTTTTGTCAAATCCACTATTCATAACAACTGTTCCGCCAATTACAGCTAAAATTGCCAATACACCCATCACTATGAGAATATTTTTTTTGTTCCCGTTGTTAGATTTTTTTTCAATAATCTCGGAGGGTATTTTGTCAGGTGTTTTTTCAACAGGGTCTTCTTTTACTTCAGGATTTTTTATGTCGCTACCACAATCAAGACAAAATTTAGAATTTACAGGAATGGACTTACCACATTTCCAGCAGTAAATGTGTTCTAATTCAACAAGTTCCTCTTCGTTATAATCATCTTCAACAGATTCAGAAGTTGTGGTTTCAGGTGTTTCTTCAAATGGAACATCATCACTAATTTTTGATAATTTTTTTTGAGTTTTAATTTGTTCGACATATTCATCAATCAAATGATCAAGATACACCCTATCGGAACCATACACGGTTCTTTTTTGTTTTAACATTAGTTTGATATGCTCTAATCGATATGGGTCTCCCACTTTCATTTTGATTAAAATATCAACCTGATCCAACAAAGATTGCAATGTCTATCTTCAAGTATAGGCAATATTTAGGAAATTAGTTGATTTTTGTGCCTGATTTGAAGAAATTATTCTAATTTTAAAAAGCGATTTCAATTTACTTTTCTATTTTGTTTCTTTCAAAAGTTTTCTGTAACCGTCACATTCTTTGCAAAGAGGTTTACCCTTGTATGCAGGATTACCATCCTTGATTTTTAATGTACCAGGGGCAACTTTACAAATACAACAAACTACCATGTAAAATTAGTAAAATATGCAACTAATAAAAATTGGCAATGTCAGAGATTGCCAATATAAAAAAATCAAAAATCATTCTCGAAGATTGTCAAGAATATCATCAAGTGTTTCAAATGTTTCATCAAGTGTTTGTATTATCCACGTAAAGTGGATTTACGCACGATTCCAAATTAATGATAGAAAAAATGGGTTTGATGAAACATTTGATGGATAAACTTAGAACTCTCTAGACTGCGTCGTATTTGTAGGCATAAGAGGGGGGATTTCCCTTTTTAGAGATTATCAGTAATTTGTTTTGTAAATTCAGAAGTAGTGCTATCCCCTCCGATATCTTTGGTTTTAATTCCAGATTTTACTAAATCAAAAATAGTAGATTCTAATTTTGCAGCTACTTCAAAACATTTTGGATCATTATGTTTTGTACCAAGCCAATCAAGCATCATTTTAATTGAAAGTAAAAAGGATGAAGGATTTGCAATATTTTTTCCAGCAATATCAAATGCAGCACCATGAACAGGTTCAAACAATGCAAAATTATCACCAATATTTGCAGCAGGTGCCATTCCCAATCCTCCAACAACTTGGGAAGATTCATCAGATAAAATGTCGCCGAAAAGATTTGTTGTAACTATTACATCAAATTGTTCAGGTTGACGAATTAAGTTCATTGCACATGCATCTACATACATTTCTTCAAAAGTGATATCAGGATAGTCTTTTGAAACTTCAGTACATGCTTTAACAAATAATCCATCAGTTATTCGCATCACATTNGATTTGTGAACACATGTTACTTTTTTCATAGAATTGCGTTGTTTTGCAGTTTCAAAAGCATATTTTGCAATTCTTTTAGATGCATCCTCAGAAATAACTCTCAAAGCTACTGCAGANTTACCNAGGCTGAATTCCTTTCCAATGTAAAGATCTTCGGTGTTTTCACGAACAATTACCATATCAATATCATCNCGNAATGCAGGCATGTGCGGGTATGATTTTGCGGGTCTTATGTTAGCATAAAGGTCAAGAATTCGTCTCAAAACCACAATAACATCAGCAGCACTTTCGCCAACAGGTGCCTTCAAGCAAACATCAGAATTTTTGATGGTGTCAACGACGTTTTGAGGAAGAGCATTGCCAGTTTCCTCTAATGCCTTATCACCTGCAGATAATTTTGTAATTTCAAATTTTAAATCAAATTTAGCATCAATTGCATTCAATACGGAAACAGCAGATTCAGACAGTTCAGGTCCAATTCCATCGCCAGTAATTAATGAAATTTTATAAGCCATATAATATCAACAACAAAATTTACTTTATTTGTTTTTCTTTAAGCATTTGTTTAAGCATAATTCTATTGATACCATCAATAACAGATTGTACACTGGTAGTAACAATATCCTCACCAATTGATTTTGCAGAAACGCTATTTCCATGAGTATCTTCAACAGTAATCGTAACTTCACATAATGCATTAGCACCACCAGAAATAGATGCCAATCCATAATCAGTTATTTTTAATTCTGAAACCTTACCGGTAATTTTTTGAATTGCATTTAATGCAGCATCCACAGGACCTACACCATAATCAGTTCCAATAAAATCATCACCATCAATATTTAATTTTACAAACGCATAAGGCATTATTCCAATCCCAGTAGATACTGAAAATCCAGATAACTGTACAATTTTTTTAATTCCATCCTCACCCAAGACGTCACTTGCAATAGAAAGTAATTCAACATCGGTGATTTGCTTTCCCTTATCACCTAAGACTTTAATTTTTTCAAGAATTTGTTTTGATTGATCCTCATTTGTTTTAACTCCAAATTCTTCAAGCATTGCATTCATCCCATGAATTCCAGCATGTTTTCCAATACGAAGTTGTCTTGTCCTACCAACTAATTCAGGACTGATGGGCTCATAAGTAAGAGGGTTGTTTAAAACGCCATGAGTATGAATTCCAGACTCATGTCCAAACGCATTGTCACCGACAATAGCCTTGTTTGGTTGAACTTTAATTCCTACAATTTTTGAAATATATCTTGAAGTAGAATAAATTAATTCAGATTTAATATTAGTTTCATATTTTTGATCCTGAGGCAAACATTGTAACGCCATAGAAAGTTCTTCCAACGAAGCATTTCCAGCACGTTCGCCAATACCGTTAATCGTAACATGTGCACATGCTGCACCAACATGAATTCCAGATAATGCATTTGCAACAGCCAATCCAAAATCATTGTGACAATGAACACTCACAGGAAGTTTTGTTGCAATAATTGTGTCCCTAGTAATTTCTGCAATATATTCAGGGGTAGCATACCCAACAGTGTCAGGAATATCTACTCTGTCAGCTCCAGCTTTTGCAACTTCGCCAAATACTTTTTTCAAAAATTCCCTATCGGTTCTAGTAGCATCTTCAGCTGAGAATTCNACTTGTAATCCACGAGATTTCCCATATTCAACTGCCTCAATTGCTTTTTCAAGTGCTTGATTTCTAGTCATTTGAAGTTTATACTGTAAGTGAATATCTGAAGTTGCAATGAATGTATGAACAGAATTTAATCCAGCATCAACTGCAGCATCAATATCACCTTTGATGGTTCTAGTTAATCCTACAATCTCGCAAGATAATCCCTCGTCAGTAATCATCTTAACTGCTTTTGCTTCACCGTCAGAAATTACTGGAAAACCAGCTTCTATAGCATCTACTCCAAGTTCATCAAGTTTTTTAGCAATGGATAGTTTTTGATCCGGCGATAAAGATACACCGATAGTTTGTTCGCCGTCTCTTAATGTCGTATCAAATACTCTAACTTTCAAGCTCCACTCCTTTGTAAAGCAGCAACACCAGTTCTTGCGACATCNATAATTCCAAAGGGTTTTACTAATTCTTCAAATGCCTTGATTTGAGCAGGAGTTGCAGTTAATTCAACCATTAGCGAATCCTTTTTCACATCATGGACTTTTCCACCATACGCATTAACCAATTTATTAACTTCCATACTATCACTAGCACTACTTAGTTTTATGTTAAAAATACAGAGTTCNCGAAATAGTGTTTTATGTTCATCTAATTGCTTAACCTCAACAGTGTCTATCATTTTATCAAGTTGTTTTACAATTTGTATAATTTGTTTGTCATCGCCATACGTAGTAATGGTCATTCTGGAATAATTTTCATCATCAGTAACTCCAACAGAAATACTATCAATATTGAAATTTCTGGATCTAAAAAGATGAGTCACTTTAAACAAAATTCCTGGTTTGTTTTCAACTAAGATAGAAAGAATTGCCCACATCATCAATCACTAAGAAGGTAAAATCATATCCGAAAGAGAAGTTCCAGGTGCTACAAATGGCAATACGTCTTCTTCAGGATCAATCGGAATGTCAATAACAGTTGCAACATCACTACTTAATGCAGATTTTATTGCTTTGTCAAGTTCATCCATAGATTGTGCCCTAATTCCTTGAGCCCCATAAGATTCAGCTAATTTAACATAATCAGGACATCCGCCTTGATCAACTCCAACCATTCTTCGATCATAAAATGTTCTTTGCCACTGAGCAACCATGCCCAATGTAGAATTATTTAAAACAAATACGATTACAGGTATGTCTTCCAATACAGCAGTTGCAAGAGAGTTCTCAGTCATACTAAAACTTCCATCTCCTGCTATATCAACAACAGGTACATCAGGTCTTGCAACTTTTGCACCAATAGATGCAGGGAATCCCCAACCCATAGTACCAAGACCAGTGGAACTAAAAAAAGTTCCAGGTTGAATTACATCATAAAATAATGAAGCCCACATTTGATGTTGGCCTACCTCAGTAGTAACAACAGATTCCTTTGGCAGCAATTCTCTTAGTTTTCTTAAGATTTTTGCAGCTCCCATCTCACCTGGGTGAATTTTCAAATTCTCTTTCCAGTATTCTTTAGTTTCTCTAACGTGTTTAATCCAAACAGAGTCTTCAGATTTTTTAAGTGATTTTTGTAAAAGTAATTTTACCATAATTCTAAGTGATGCACGAACATCTCCAACCACAGATATGTTCGTAGTTTGATTTTTACCAATTTCAGCAGGATCAACATCCATGTGAATAATTTTTAATCGTTTTTCAAATGCCTCAAAAGTTCCAACAGAACGATCAGAAAATCTAGTTCCAATAGCTAAAACACAATCAGCTTCTGCCATCATTTTATTTGCTTCAGCATGACCATGCATTCCAATCGGACCCAAAGATAAAGGATGATTTTCTGGAAATGCACCTTTTCCTTTGAAGGTTGTAACTACAGGAATCATTAAAGTTTCAGCAACAGATTGTAATTCAGCAAATGCAGAAGATATGATAGTTCCACCACCAGCTAAAATAATTGGTCTCTCAGAATTAACTAGCATATCAACTGCTTTTTGAACAGAAGCAACATCAGGATCGTTCCAAGGATGGTAACCTTGTATTGTAAATTCATCAGGAAAATCCATAGGTGCTTCATTTTGTTGAACATCTTTTGGGATGTCAAGAAGTACAGGTCCAGGACGTCCGGTCTCTGCAATGTAAAATCCTTTTCTTACAGATTCAGGAACTTCTCCAGGTAATCTTGGTTGAAATGAATATTTGACAACAGGGTTTGCCATACCGATAATGTCACTTTCTTGAAATGCATCTTTTCCAATCATTGCAACAGGCACTTGACCAGTTACAGCAACCATGGGAGCTGAATCAGCTTGTGCAGTTGCAAGTCCAGTTAAAATATTGGTAGCACCAGGACCAGAAGTTGCAAAACAAACTCCGGGTTTTCTGCTAACACGACCAAATCCATCAGCCATATGTGCTGCAGATTGTTCATGTCTTACCAAAATATGTCTAATATCACATCTTGCAAATTCATCATACATTGGAAGATTTGCACCTCCAGGTAAACCAAATACTTCTTTAACGCCTTCTTTTTCCATAGCTGTCATCAAGGCTTTTGCACCAGTCATAGTTTCCATATTATTAATTTAATTTTTCACCATAATTTAAAATGTATCAAGGTGTGAATTTTGACTGCTTAACCTTGTAATTCTTGACTACAACATGACGTGACTAGAAAAGATGGAAAATGTATGAAATTAGATAAACAAATAGACAAACAATCACAATTCAATTGTAACAGGCAAAAGGAAAACTATTTTGACAGCAATAATTAATCATTATGATGTCGAGTGTATTCCTTATCAACAGGGAATAACAGTTCTTTATCATCAAGTTCAGCATTCATGTATCTATCTATTCTTTGATGTATGTCATCTCTAATCTCTTCCAAGTCTTCTTTTGAATAATTCAAGTCAATCATATCTCTAGTGAGAATTTTAATTGCCTTGTATAATTCTCGATGTTGGCGGTCAACTCGATCTCTAATTTCTTTAATTTGTTCTTCAGATACCATTTTTCTAATCTAATCTAATTTCATCAGAATACTTATGTTTCCTTTCAATACCGAAGACTTAAACAGATAATTTTTAAATTTTAAGTGATTATTTTGATGGATAATGAAGAAATTATTAAAGTAATTGAAACGTTATTTGAGTCTGGAATCACAAAAGATCTAAGCAAACTAAGAGAAATCCATCTAGATGATCCTAAATTTTCAAGTTTTAGCGACTTGCCACCATATGATCTTAAAGATTATCAAACCACAATCGAGTTAGAAGAACTAAGATTCATCAGCATATCAGATTATAATTATGAAATAAAAAATCCAAAAATTAGCGTATTTGATAATTTTGCAATTGTGGCATTAGAATTAATACAAAAAGGAATGCTAGTAGACAATAAAGCATTCACCGGAGAACACATGATAATTAACGGACGTGCAACTTTTGTATTAGTAAAAGAATCGACATGGAAAATTGTGCATATTCATTTATCAAAAATTGATAAATAATTTTAAATTATTATTTTGATTGGTTAGAATTAGAGGATTTGTTTTGATTAGGGTTGTTTTGTTTTTTTGATTTGTTTTGTTTTTTTGATTTGTTTTGTTTTTTTGATTTGTTTTGATTAGGGTTGTTTTGATTAGGGTTGTTTTGTTTTTTTGATTTGTTTTGTTTTTTTGATTTGTTTTGATTAGGGTTGTTTTGTTTTTTTGATTTGTTTTGATTATCTTGCGCTGCTAATTTTTTGTAAAGACTGTAAGCCTGTTCAACATTAGAATTACCATGAATAATTGATCTTGCTGCTTGAATCATTGCAACAGGGTGTTCAGATTGCCAAATATTTCTACCCATGTCAAGGCCAACAGCACCAGCCTTAATTGAATTGTAAGTTAATTGTAACGCATCACGTTCAGGTATTTTCTTTCCACCTGCAACAATAATTGGAACAGGGCATGATTGAACAACTTTTTCAAAATTATCACAATAGTATGTTTTGACAATATGTGCACCTTGTTCTGCGGCAACTCTACATGCTAATGAAAGGTATCTTGCATCCTTTCCTAGTTCTTTGCCGACTGCAGTAACAGCTAACACAGGCATCCCATATTTTTCTGCCTCGTTAACTAATTTTCCCAGATTTACAATAGTTTGATATTCATATTTTGAGCCAACAAAAATAGACATTGCAACTGCGCTTGCATTTAGACGAATTGCTTCTTCAAGAGAAACTGTGATATCTTCTTGCGATAAATCATCGCCAATAATACTTGAACCACCAGACACTCTCAACACCATTGGAGTGTCAGAAGTTGGGGATACAGACGTTCTTTGAACCCCTCGTGTAACCATCAAGGAATCACAATACTTTAGAATCGGTGCAATAACTTTTTTAGGATTTTCTAATTTTTCAGTCGGACCAAGAAAATAACCATGATCCACTGCCAACATCAGTGCTCTATTATTATGAGGTTTGATAATTCTAGATAGTCTATTTTTTAATCCCCAATCCATATTTCTACGATTTTGAACTAAAAAAAACCCGTCTTAAGCCTTTCTTATTTAGTAATTATAATTTTCATGGCATTGTCACCAGTACGTGCATGATCAAATGCTTTCTGAGAATCAGAAATAGAGTATGTATGAGTAATNAGTTGTTTAACATCAATTTGAGAGGATTCAATTAATTCAAGTGCATCCTTAGTATCAGCATCAGAAGCAGCATAACTTGTTACAAGAGTAATTTCTTTAGAGTAAACTTTACTCATGTCTAAATTAATTATTGCACCCTTTGAAGGCACACCAAACATCATAACAGTTCCCCCTTTACGAACCATATCAATTGCATCTTCAAGAGCTTTCAGACTACTAGTTGCAACAATTGCAACATCTACACCTAGTCCGTTAGTACTATCAAGAATCTTTTGTTTTCTATTTTCATCCATAGAATTAATGGATTCTGTGATATGAAATTTTTTTGCAAAATCTAATCTAAAATCATTTAGATCAAAACAGAAAATTTTTGAGAATTTTTTTGCATTGGCAAGCATCACATGCATCATTCCAGTAGGGCCAACNCCAAATATTGCAGCAGAATCACCTTCCTGATAAAAACATTTTTTCCAAGATCTAACACAACATGCCAAGGGTTCAATCATTGCAGCTTCTTCAAAACTTAGAGAGTCAGAAATTTTTAAAACTCCACCATGAGAAACGTTCCATGCAGGTACAACATATTCTTCAGATAAACCACATGGTGACAGATTAGTTTCAGAATATTTTTTACACATTGTTTCATTACCGTGATTACAAAAACTGCAATCATAGCAAGAAACATGATGATGCGTAAATACCCTATCACCTTTTTTAAAATCAATCACGTCAGAAGCAACATCTAAAATTATTCCTGCGGGTTCATGGCCAAGACGCATCGAAGGTTGACCATAGTGGCCAAATACTTTTTCTAAATCAGAACCGCAAATACCACATGCATGCATTTGAACTAAGATTTCACCAGAAGCCAAAATAGGTTTTTGAGTATCAACAACAGAAATAACAGATGGTTCTTTTACAGAAGCAGTTTTCATGGTATAACATTAAGAAATTGAGTATAATATGTTTAAGTTGTATACAGGATTAGACGCCGAGGATTTTCTTCAACATTAATCTATAATCAACTTCAGTTTTTTCACTTCCTGCAGCAGGTAATGCAAAGACAAGAGTAGATTTTTCGGCTCTAAGCGCAGTCAATTCATCATTAATTGATGAGGTGATATCATCACTAACTAAAACTAATCCAACGTCAGAGTCATCAGTCAATTTTGTTATTTCCACTAAAGCCTCATCAGGAGTTTCAGTAATTATGCCAGGAATTCCTGCAAATTGGAAACTAGTTACAAAGGATTTACTGCCAACAGTAAATATTTTCATAGTTAAAATTTTCTTTATTCTAATTTAACCCTTTTTGGAGCACAATAGATCAGGAAAGGTTGATTTAGTTTAAAAATTTAGTAATTTCATGACAGAAATCGATACACAAAAGGATTTTTTTCTTTTTCCACATGGAAATATGGGTCTCAAACAAAAGATAACTGATGTTTTGATTGCAAAAGGATGTTCTGAAGCAAAGATCACCATGGGAGTAGGAACAAAAGTTGGCAATGTAGGAGATTACATGGTACAATTATGGCCACCAGGACCAGCACCAAATCAAATCAAGATTCAACAAATAACTAAAGTTGAAGATGTAGAACCTGAAGGCATGGTTGGATTGTGGAAAGGCGTTTCAAAAGAAGATGTTGAATCTATTTCATTGGAATAAAATCAACTAAATCCAGCACCAAAATCAGTGCCTTGTTTTAAGACATCACTGGGTTCTGAACTTTTTAATTTTCTATAAAGTAATGTTTCATAAACAATTTTCATTGCCTCCTCATCTCCAACATCACAATCAGATTTAATTTGATTTTTGTATTTTTCTAATTTTACAACATCCTGTTCATCAGCAGAAACATCATCNTGAACCATTAGATTTGCAATTTTTTCAATTTCTAAATTTTGTTTGTACTCATCCATACTATTACATATAATTTCTAGTTATTATACATTTTAAAAAAAATAATTATAGATCAGAAATTAAACCAGATAAAAAATCACTAAATTCATCGTCAGAAAAAATTATTTGTTCAATTTTATTTTCATGTTTAGCAAATTGTGCAGATTCTAAATGATAACAAGAAGTTTTTCCGTGTAAATCACCAAAATAAAATCCAGGACAAGAGCAAAAACCACCAACAGGATCAATCCAATGCTCCTCCCCTTTTCCAACTACAGTCCAAATTTGTCTTTGGCTAGGCTCGAAAAGATGTTGCTTTACACGTTTTTCAGAAACTAATAATTCAATTCTATCAGGATCCTTACTCATACTATTTAATTATACAACACAGGTATAACCCTGATGTTTTAAAAAGAAAAATTTTTAAAAAATAAAAATGTTAAAAATGATTAGTCAAACGCATCATAAGGTTCAATAGATTCCATAGTAGTTTTATTATCTTTAAGCCATTCCAAAGTTTTTACAAAAGAATCTGCAAGTTCAATTGTAGTTAACACAGGAATGCCTAGTTCTAAAGATTTTCGTCTAATCTGATATTCATCATCTAGCATTCCAACATATTTTTCTAAAGTTGAAGTACTAGGAATGTTAATTATAAAATCAATTTTTCGGTCATAAAGCAAATCAGAAATATTAGGTTTTCTTTCAGGTTCTGAAATTTTATGAACAATTTCAACTTCACCTATTTTTTCTTCAAAAAATTCTGCAGTGTGNTCAGTTGCCAAAATTGTAAATCCCAAATTTTTAAGTTTTGCAATTGAAGATAGTAATTTTTCTTTATTTTCTGAACCTCCAACAGTTACAAGTGCAGAACCCTTACTAGGTAAATTATAGCCTACAGAAGTTAGCCCCTTGGATAATGCATCATAGAAACTATTTCCAAAACATGCAGCTTCNCCAGTGGATTGCATTTCAACACCCAATGCAATATCNGCACCCTCTAGCTGCATAAAAGAAAATTGAGGGACCTTAATCCCATAATTAGTAATTTTNTGCCATTTATTTTCAGGTATGTTAGGCAGAGGTTTATTCAGTATAGCCTTAGATGCCAAAGAAATTAAGTTTAATTTTACAAGTTTAGAAACAAAGGGCATTGACCGTGATGCTCGAATATTAAGTTCAATCACATAGACATGATCATCATAAACCAAAAATTGAAGATTAAATGGTCCACGAACATTAAAGGTTAATGCAATTTTTTTCGTATACTCAGTGATTGTTTCAATTATTTTATTACTCAATCTCCAAGGAGGAATCACCATCATAGCATCGCCAGAATGAACTCCTGCACTATCAATATGTTCAACAATTGCGCCAATTACAACTTGCTCACCATTGCNAACCCCATCCACATCAACTTCAAGTGAATTTAACATGAATTTAGAAATAACAACAGGGTGATCAGGAGAAACATCAGTAGCTTCTTTGACATATGTTTTTAGTTCATCTTGAGACCAAACAACTTTCATTGCAGCTCCAGATAAAACATATGAAGGTCTAACAAGCACAGGGAATTCAACATCTTGTGCAAAAGTTTTAGCTTCACNGAGGTTTGAAAATGCTTGCCAACGAGGCTGTGGAATGTGAAGCTTATCAAGTTCAGCACTAAATTTTGAACGATCTTCAGCTCTATCAACATCATGTGCACTAGTTCCCAAAATTTCTATGCCATGCTGTGCAAGTCCAGGAGTGAGGTTNTTTGCAGTTTGTCCACCAACACATGTAATGATTCCTTTTGGATTTTCAAATTCAGTAATATCTAAAATTCTTTCCTGAGTTAGCTCTTCAAAGTAAAGTCTTGTACAAATATCATAATCAGTTGAAACAGTTTCAGGATTACAATTTACCACACAGACATTTTTTTCGCCATTTTCCTGCAGTCCCCAAACCATGTTGACAGTGCCCCAATCAAATTCAACACTACTTCCAATTCTATACGGACCTGCACCAAGTACAATTATTGCTTTGTCATCTTTAGGTATTGCAACATCATTAGAATGTCCACCGTAAGTTAAGTAGAGGTAATTAGTAACAGCAGGCCACTCAGCAGCAAGGGTGTCAATTTGTTTTACAGATGGGATTACGCCTAAATTTTTTCGTAGAGTGCGTATTTTATCAGGAGTTGTATCTTTTGCACGTGCAATTTGCTTATCAGCAAAACCCATTTTTTTAGCCTTCCAAAGTAAAGATTCATCAAGATCTGAATTTTTTAATTTGTCTTCAACATCCACAATATTTTGGATTTTTTCTATAAACCAAGGATCAACTGTGGATAATGCATAGATCCGTTTTACTGAAATTTTCATTTTAAGTGCTATTGCAACATAGTAAAGAATATGATCATCGTGATGAGAAAGTTTGTGTTCAATTTCCTCCTCAGNATATGTAACGCCAGTAGTACGATTCAAAACTAAACCATCGTTTCCAATATCTAACATTCGAATTGCTTTTTGAAATGATTCCTCAAAAGTTCTACCAATAGCCATGACCTCACCAACAGATTTCATAGTAGGTCCTAGTCTTTGATTTACAAGTTCAAACTTTTCAAAATCCCATCTAGGATGTTTACATACAACATAATCTAAAGAAGGTTCAAAACAAGCAGTAGTGTTTTGTGTAATTCGATTTACAAGTTCAGATAAATTATATCCCAATCCAATCTTTGCAGACATGTATGCCAACGGGTATCCAGTCGCCTTACTTGCAAGTGCAGATGACCGTGAAAGGCGAGGATTAATTTCAATGGCAACATACCGGTCAGAATTAGGATCAAGGGCATATTGAATATTACATTCTCCAACAATTCCAACATGTTTTGTTGCACGTAATGCAGCAGTACGCAGCATATGGTATTCATGATTATCAATGGTCTGAGACGGTGCAACTACAATGTTGTCACCAGTATGTACCTTCATGGAAAGAACATTTTCCATATTACAAACAATCACATTGTTTCCATCATAATCTTGCATTACCTCATATTCAATTTGTTTCCAATGACCAATGTATTCCTCAACTAGTACTTGATTAACTAGACTGGCCTTTAGACCTCGTTCAACAATTTCATGAAGTTCAATTTCGTTATAAGCAACACCACCACCTCTTCCACCCAAAGTATATGCAACTCGGACAATTACAGGATACGATAATTCTTCTGCAGTCTTTTTTGCATCTTCAAAATTATTCACGGTGCGACTTTTCAATACAGGCATTCCACATTGTTTCATGGAGTCCTTGAAGAGTTGTCTATCTTCAGTATTTTTAATTCCAGGAATTTGGGTTCCAAGTACCTTAACGCCATATTTTTGTAAAATTCCAGAATCATCAAGGTTTACTCCACAATTTAGTGCGGTTTGACCGCCGTATGCCAGCATAATCCCATCAGGTCTTTCTTTTTCAATAATTGATTCAACGTATTCAGCATTTACAGGAAGCAGGTAAACCTTATCGGCAAATCTAGTATCAGTTTGTATTGTTGCAACATTTGGGTTTATCAGCACACTGTCGATCCCATCTTCATGTATTGCTTTAAGACACTGACTTCCAGAATAATCAAATTCACCAGCTTCGCCAATTTTGATCGGACCACTTCCAAGTACAAGTATTTTTTTTAGAGATTCGTTCTTAGGCAATTTTTTTTAACTCCATTAATTTTTTTAATTCTTCAAAAATAAATTTACAGTCATTAGGACCAGGGGCAGCTTCGGGATGAAATTGAACGGCAAAACAATTTTGGTTTTTATGTTTTATTCCTTCAACGGTATGATCATCAGCATTTGTAAACCATAAATTAAAATCAGATTTTTCAAGAGATTCAGGGGTTATGCCATAACCGTGGTTTTGGCTAGTTACGTAGACTTGATTATTTTCAAGATTAACACAAGGTTTGTTTTGTCCTCTATGACCATACTTTAATTTGTAAGTTTCAGTATTTCCAGCAATGCCAATAATTTGTGCGCCTAAACATATGCCCAAAGTAGGAACATTATTTTCAATTAATTTTTTTACAGCAGTAATTGTATCGGGGCATTTTTGTGGATCACCAGGACCACTACTAAGTACAACTCCTTTTGGATTATAGGACATTATTTTTTCATAAGAAGTATTCCAAGGAACTAAAATTACCCTGTACCCGATTTCCCTAACGTTTCTGATAATTGCGTTTTTGGCACCGGTATCAACTACAACAACACACTGTTCTTGATCACCATAAATTTTCTCATGCTCTGTAGATACAGTATCCATGAATTGTTCAGAATCATAATGAGTTGCAGACGCAAGTTGTTTTTTTACATCTTCAACATTAATTTCAGAATCAGATACTACTAATGCAGCCATCATAACACCGCTGTTTCGAAGTTTCATAGTTAATGCTCGAGTATCAATTCCAGAAATTCCAGGAATTTTTTCATTATACATCCACTCATCTAATGTCATCGAAAGGTTCCAATGACTTGCAGTTAAAGATAATTCATGAACCACTAGTCCACGAACTTGAATTTTACTTGATTCAAAAAATTTAGAAATTCCATCATCATCATTAATTGAAGGATCAGGAACTCCATAATTTCCAACTAATGGGTAGGTTAAAGTCAGTAATTGGCCATTGTATGAAGGGTCAGTAAGAGCTTCAGTGTAACCCACCATTCCAGTATTAAATACAATTTCACCAAAAGTTGTTGTAGAAAAACCAAATCCCTCACCATCAAGAACAGATCCATCGTCAAAAATTAGCTTTCCAAACTTTTTTGCATGAATTGATTTTTTTGTAGTAATCGTGAACCCTCGTAAACTCCTAATCGAAGTGAATTTAAGTTTTATGTGAAATGTGCATATAAAAAAAATGATCGCATTAAAAAGTCAAATAATCAGAGTGCTTGGAATTCTTCGCTCCATTTATGATAAGCGCGAATCATTTCAGTAGAAACACTTGGTTTTCGTCTAGACATGATGTCCTTGAAATCAGTGGTGGTAAGTTCTCGCGGTTGTATTGGATCTTCACCCTCAATTGGTTCATGATAATTAGGAGAATTGAAAATTTCATGAACAGTCTTAATTTGTGCTGCCTGACAAACATCCTTGATATCACTTGCACTGTACCCATCAAATAATTTGGCAAGTTGAGTATTATCTAAATTATAATTTTTGTTTAGAGGCGCGGTGTACTGTGAAAAAAGACTCTCTCTAGCTTCCTGTGTAGGTAATGAAACATAAATTCTCTTTTGAAATCTTCTAAGAAAAGGAGTGTCAAGACTCCAAGGTTTGTTGGTAGCTCCAACAACATAAAGCATCAATTGTTTTCCCTTGCCATTGACACCATCCATTTCAGTAAGGAATTGATTTCTAGATCTAACCTCCCCACCAACCTCACTATTTCTAGCACCAAGTAGAGAATCAACTTCATCCACAAATAAGATTACAGGTTTGCCTTCTTTCTCAGCATACTGTCTAGCCATAGCAAATAATTTTGAAACATTTTTTTCAGCCTCTCCTAGCCATTTACTCATCAAAGAAGATGCGTCAACATTAATGAAATAACCATCCATTTCATTTGCAGTTGCGGCTGCTAGCATTGTTTTTCCAGTACCAGGTGGACCATAGAGCAACATTCCCTTTGGCCATCCAAGCGGAAATAAGTCAGGTCGTTTAGTTGGATAAACAATAGATTCACGTAATGCACTTTTTGCTTCATCTAATCCAATGACTTGCTCCCAAGTTACATCAGGTTTTTCTTTCATAACAAGATCTTCAAAATCATTTTCATTTTCTTGCCTTTTTACAGAAGCCTTTTGTTCAGATTCAGAAGCTTTAGGATCTACTGCAGGTTCCACACCATGTGCTTGTTGTAAGGCACCAATTCGATTATGATATGAATTGCACCTCTCTTTGTAAATATCATTTAATTTACTGTTTGGATATAATTGCAATAATTTTACAAGGGCGTCGATTGCATGTTGGTAATGAGTAATAGCCATTCCGCGTGCACCTTGGGAATCAAACTTGATTGCCTCAGAGGCATATTTGCTTGCTGTATTTTCTAATTCTTGTGGTGCTAAACTCATATCAATTACCTTGTATTATGTACTGAAGAATTTTGTTGGTATCCTACAGTGTTAATCTCTGTCACAAAATTGGTTAAATTAATTCCACCTGTTTCATCATGATTGTAGTCAGGGCCATCACAGTAATTTTTTTTTAGATTGGATTCGTTGTCAATACGCATATGCAAATCTTTGACTTTGTTAATAGAATCTTCAGCTGAAAGGATTAATTCAGAAATTTCATCGTCCAAATTACTCATGGAATTAGCGGTATCGGTAATAATTGAAGTGAAATACTCCAAAATTGAACGCATTTCCTTCTTATCAGCATATTTGCATAGCATGAAATCAGCAATTCCAACAATCTTATCTAAATCTTGTAATTCATCTAGAGTTAATTTATCAACATTAGCAGTATCAGAGGGTTTTATTTCAGATAATTTTTTATCAATAATTGAAGAAAGTGAGCGAATACGTTCAATATCCTTTAAAAAATTATGTTTAGAATTGAGCATTATCAAACATTAGATAATTTAAAAAAATCAACAAGAGGGTACTGCTTATTTAATTTAGAGTCTGCCATCAATTTTACTTCATCAAGTAATGTTGCAGATCTATCATTACATTTACTAAAATCAAATCTCGCCTTAGTAAGAGCAGCAGAATCTAACACGATACTGCCTAAATGTACAGATAATTCAGATAGTTTTTGACTAGAAATAGGAGAAATTACAAACAACTTAGCACTAACAGTTCTAATCATGGGAATAGAAGAAGGCAAAATTTTAGGAATGCTACGTATTCCCGAGATAGAGCCAATTTGATTTTTAATTTCAAATAACACATCCAAAGAAAAAACTATCAGTTGCTCCAGTCGGATACTTTTAACATGAGAGTTATCCATTTCGTCAAAATCAGTAACAAGATGTCGATTTAAATTTTTTAAATCAGTTCTTTGTTTTTCAAGAACGTCAATAATACCAGTAAGTAAATTAATTGAGTAGTCCAGTCTAGGTACAAGAGTTACAGAATGAGAAATATTTTCAAATTCTAACGTATCAACACTACATTTTACTAACATGATATATTGTTAAAGCGTATTTTGTATTTGAGGGCAGTGTAACGATTATTTTAGTAACCATAGTCACACCCACCAAAGGATACAATTTTAAAAAAAATTAAGCATTTGTGTAAAGGAATTTAGCTCTCAATTTTACCTAATAAGAAATCAAGGAAAAACATGGTAAATGAGCAAGTATTAACAGTCAGTTTAGAGGAATTTGGGCTCAGCAAATACGAATCTCAAGCATATGTTGCATTAATCTCCAAAGGAACCATTTCGGCAAGTGAATTAGCATATTATTCAGAAGTTCCAAGGACAAAAATTTATCCAACTTTATTAAAATTAGAAAATAAAAAATTAGCCATCATATCAAAAAGTAAGCCAATAATGTGTACTGCCATTTCACCAGAGGATGCATTTGATGGAGTGATTCATGAACAAATTAATAAAATTAATGCCATGAATACACTAGTATCTAATTTAAAAAAAGCAAGTGAAGAAAGTAGAAAGTCAAGAGGTTCAGAAGAAAAAAGATATTTTCACATTAGTGCAAATAAAGTTTTGACTCAACTTCAAACAATGATTGAAGGATCAAAATTATCAGTTAAAATTATGACAGACCAAGGAGGGTTTGGATTACTAGCTGAATGCAAGGAACAGCTTGTAGGAGTAATTCGTAGAAATCTAGATGTCAAAGTAATAATTCCATCAACACAAATTTGTTCAGAATCGTATAGAGCAATACCAGATGGGGTAGAAATTAGAACATCAGACATTACACAAAATTGTTTTATTTTTGATGAAACTGAATTATTAATGATAAATAATGATAATGGAAAAGGAGCAATATTTTCATCAACAGAAATATTAGGAATTAATCAAGAAAAAGTATTTTCAAATATTTGGAAAAATTCAATTAAAACAAAGGTTGTAGCAGACATGACAAAAGCAGACGCACATGAAATTTATAAAATTATAAAAATCATTAATGAGACAGGTTTAAGATACATTCTAAATTCCANAAGGGAATCAAAAAAAATAGAAATAGACTTTTTAAAATTATTAGAAAAAAATGGAATGCAATTAAAATCAAAATCACTAGACGATGTTATCGAAATAATGGATGCAATTATACAAATTACGTGTTCAGGACATGTTAATTTTGAAGCAAATACAAAAAATATTACAATAGAATCAAAACTGAATAACGGATATTCATTACCATGGGTTTCAATTTTAGAGGGATATTTACAAAAACATGGCTATAAGACAAGAACAGTGTATCAAAATAATTCCAGTAAAGGGGAAAAAACACACATCAAAATAAGTAAAACCTAAAATCAGCCTCAAAATACAACATGGTATTGATTGAAGAAAAATTAAAAACATTAGAAATCACACTCCCAATTCCTCCAACTCCAGCAGGATCCTATGTTCCTGCAATAAAAACAGGTAATTTGCTATTTATTTCCGGACAAATTCCAATGGAAGATGGCAAAGTGATCTTTACAGGAAAAGTTACAGATGACAATATGGAAACAGCTAAAAAATCAGCAAAAATGTGCGCAATTAATCTTTTAGCACAAATGAAAAGGGAATTAGGTAGTTTGGATAAAGTTACAAAAATTGTCAGAATATCAGGATTCGTAAATTCAGATCCAGAGTT
>JGI26381J51731_1000608_pt1 | contig 18671 bp, 16 predicted proteins | sample SaaInlV_165m_DNA_3_FD_51731 | JGI IMG/M metagenome (IMG submission 51731) | reverse complement strand
GGCGCGCTGAGCGAAAACTATTCGAGCCCGGTTCAGCCTGGAACTCGGGTCAGGTCCCGGCTTGCGATTCCCGGACCCGACGGGTTGCCCACCAGGAGTTAATATTCGCTTGCAGTACCAAAGCGCTTGGTGTCACCACCAGAGTGAGCACCGTGGCAAAACTCAGACCGAAAACGATAGAGGTGGCTAACTGTGTCCACCACTGTGTAGAGGGCGCACCCTGGGTCACCTCTCGTGAAAGGAAATCTATATTAATACCAAGCATCATCGGCAACAGTCCCAGTATGGTTGTCACCGTGGTTAGCATCACTGGACGCAGCCGCTGAGCCCCAGTGCGCAACACAGCCTCCACTGGATCTGCGATGGTCTGGCGAAGTCGCACATAGGTGTCAATCAGCACAATATTATTGTTGACCACAATACCGGCCAAGGCGATCACACCAATGCCGTTCATAACGATGCCAAAAGGTGATCCGGTAGCCATTAAACCAATCAGCACTCCGACCGTAGACATTACTACAGCGAAAAGTATCAGTAAGGCTTGATAGAAACTGTTGAACTGCGTTACCAGTATCAGGCCCATCACGAACAATGCCACCAAGAAAGCCTTACTCAGGAACGCCTTGGCCTTGGCCTGTTCTTCATCCTCACCCTTAAATGTCACCTGGATCCGAGGATCAAGAGGAGACTTCGCCAGCCACGACTCTAGTTCTTGCAATTTGGTGTCGGCCAGCACTCCCTCATCAACATCTGCTTTGACTGTGATTACCCTAAACCCGTCGACGCGCTTNAGCATCCCAGTTTTTTGGCGAGCCTCACGCACCACAAAGTTCGAGACCGGTACCGAACCCGCTGCAGTGCTGACACGAACCTCGCTCAAACCCGTAACAGTTCTGTCGGATTCAGGAAAACGCACTCTAATTTCGATCTCTTCTGCACTGTCGTCAGGACGGTATTCGCCAATTTTGTAACCGCCAGTCGCCATCTGGATCATATTGCCGACCTTGCCAATATCGACCCCGTACTTGGCGGCCTGGGCGCGGTCGACCTGCAACGCCCAATCGATACCAGGCAAAGGCCGGGAGTCCTCGATACTATTCAGCCCGCTCATACCGTCGAACTGAGCCCGAACTATTGCAGCGGCCGGTACCAGCAACTCCGGATAATAGGAAGAAAGTTGTAGTTGGAGCGGCTTGCCGACGGGGGGTCCACCTTCTTCCTTGCGCAAGTCAATAATCACCCCGGAAAAATCAACCAAGCGCTCACGCAATGTCTCAAAAATCTGGTTGACCCGTGGCCGGTGGCGCCAGTCAGCAAACTCCAGTGATATCGAGCCGACGATATCCTCGGCTTCTTCGCTGTTGGCATCGCCACCCACTCGCGTATAAAAAGTACGTACGCCGCGAATATCCAAAACCCGTTGCTCCACCGCCCGCATGATTTCATCCTGCTCATCTACCGACAGGTTGCCACGCGCACGGACCTGAATCTGAGCATTATCAGGTTCAACATCGGGGAAAAATTCCACCCCGGGGCCGATGCGTCCGTAAAGGAGGAGTACGCCAATAAGCAATCCTATTGCCAAAGCCATCACCTGGCCAGGTCGTTTCACCGCCTGGGCCAAGAGCGTGAGATATCGACCGGTAAATCCGCTGATACTGAAAAGATCTCCGCTTTCCCCTGCATTCAGTGTGCGCAAGGCTCGATCGCTGATGTCAGCGGGTTTACCTATTAATGCCCCGATGGTTGGTACGAAAATAAGGGCCATCAACAATGAGGCGCTCAGGGTCATCAGCACTGTCATTGGCAGAAACTTCATGAACTCACCGACGATCCCAGGCCAGAACACCAGCGGCAAAAAGGCCGCAAGTGTGGTCGCAGTCGAAGCAATGATTGGGGCGGCCATGCGCTGAGAAGCCTGCAGATAAGCCTGCCGGCGGGGAACTGCTTCACTCAACCTACGGTCGGCAAACTCGGTTACGACGATGGCGCCATCCACGAGCATCCCCACCGCAAGAATAAGACTGAACAACACTACGATGTTGAGTGACACCTCCAGCAGGTAAAGCAATAGCAAGGCGGTTAGAAAAGAACCAGGAATCGCAATTCCAACTAAGGCGCCACTGCGCACACCAAGCGCGGCAATAACAACCACCATCACCAGAATGACAGCACTAAGGACACTATTCTGCAAGTCACTCAGCATCGTGCGAATCTGGCCGGAACGGTCCTGCGAGTAACTGACCTTTACCGACTCGCGCAGTGTTGTTGGCCACTTGAGCTGTTCACTTGTGACCACCGCCCGGATTTTTTCAATCGTGGCGATGACATTTTCTCCAGAACGTTTCGATACTTCCAATGCCACAGCAGGTTTACCGTTGACCCGGGCATAACTTGAAGGATCCCGGAAAGTGCGCCGTACCTGGGCAATATCACCGACAGTGACCACTGAGTCGCCATCAGTTAAAACCGGCAAGCCAACGATATCGAGCACACTTTCAAATAGACCGGGTACCTTGATCGAAAAGCGGCCCTGCCCGGTGTCCTGTACTCCGGCGGCCACCAACAGGTTCGAGCCACTTACGGTAGCTGCCGCGAGGGCGGGATCAAGCCCGTAACTCTCTAAGCGCAAAGGATCAACGATGACTTCCACAACCTCATCTCGATTACCGGCAAGTTTTGCCTCAAGCACCTCTCCAATTCCCTCGACGGCATCCTTGAGATTCCGGGCGAGATCATAGAGCGCACGATCCGGGACATCTCCCGAAAGAATGACGACGACAACCGGAAACAAACTGAAATTAACCTCGTGCACTTCGGGATCATCAGACGCTGTCGGGAGTTGGGTTTTGGCCAGATCGACCGCCTCCCGGACATCCTGCAGCGCGGTATCCGCATCGAACCCCGCGTCAAACTCCAATAACACGTTGGCGCCCCCCTCATAGCCGGACGAACGCATCTCCTTAACCCCTTCTATCGTCTTCAACTCCTGCTCCAGGGGTCGAATCAGTAGACGCTCGGCGTCTTCCGGNGATATGCCGTCATGGTTCACCGTGACATAAATAATCGGAATATCGATATCCGGCTCGGATTCTTTTGGAATATCCCGGTAGGCAAATGAGCCCGCGATAAGAATGAACACCAGAACGGAAAGCACTGTCCGCGAATAACTGAACGCTGTGCCAATGAAAGACATAAATCTCAGCCGCGGCCTATTGCACGCTGCGGCTGACCGTCACCTGCTGGCCCGCCGAGACAAATTCGTGCCCCACCGTGATCAGTTCGATCGTATCCGGCAATCCGCCCAGCCACATGCCATCAGGAGTGTCCGAGATCAGATCTACCGGCAGGAAACGTACCCGGCTGCTGTTATCAATAATCTTGACACCAACCCGACCTTCGTCATCCAGGGTAAGCACCGCAGGGGTGAGGCGATGCCCCGGGGTGCTGCCCAAGTTCAAACTGATCTTGGCCGTCATCCCACTGGCCACCCCAAGATTCTGATTGGACGCGGTGACTTCGACTCGAAAGGTCCGGGTTGCGCTATCGCTCGCGTGAGCAATAAAGGTCACCGTGCCGGTTAGCTGTTGACCGCCGGACAAAGTCAATTGAGCCGGCATTCCGGTGTGCAGTTGTCCGATATCCCGCTCTGAGGCCTGGCCACTGATAACCACCTCCGACAAATCCAACAAATCCGCGACTGGATCTCCCACATCGAGATAGTCGCCAATCTCAACGAAACGTCGTTCAATGATCCCTGCGAAAGGTGCTGTTACCCGGGTATGGCGCATCTCAAGCTCAATACCTTGCAACGAGGCTTTGGCCGCTTCCAGCAGTGCCTGAGCCTCGGCCACCGTGGTCTTAGAGGTGAGTTTCTTTTTCGAAAGCTCAGACGCTGCCCGATACTCGGCCTGGCGCTGCGCTACCAGTGCCTTCGCCTGGCGCTGACGGGCTTTGCGGTCACGGATATCAATCCGTATCACCAGATCACCGACCTTCAGGGTCTCGCCTTCATCAGAGTGAACCACGACAACAGCGCCAGCTGTCTGCGCCCGCAACTGTACAGAGCGCTTCGGCTGTGTCACTCCCATCAAGTGAAGTTTCCGTGAGACGGGAACCGCAACCAGGGTTCTGACCTGAACAGCGGGTGGTCGCACCAATTGAGAGTCGGTATTTTCGGCTGAACCCGCCGCTACACTGGGCGCGGATGCGGGCTTTGGGTCAAGCAGCAGACCCGAGCCAATCCAGGCGCTGACGGCCAACAGTAGTATGGCCGCAAGGGCAACAGATTTTCTCATTTCGGCATATTCCTTAGCGCCCATCCATACGAGCGGGGGCGTGTCAAAACTTCGATTGAAGAATAACTACTCAATCAGACTCAATTCAAGAATCTGCGATCAACCGGCGGGTACCAGCTCGGCCCCAGACCTTGCGTTGCCATTGTGATCAAAACGCCCACCCACCGAGTACAGCCACTATCGTTATTCTCATTCGCTGATCTTTTAGGCGGAAAAGTTCGAAAAACATTATAACCTTGAGTCCTNCGAAGATACCGGTATTGCTTGCGCTTATGACATAAGTCAGCCCTGGGTGCCGACTCTGGAGATACATTTCAGGGTATCAATCCAAATACTGGTCTGCTTTGTCTTAGCATGTACGCGTTATCCGAGAGTCTGTGTCACCTAACCCTGTATTTAATCCGGATCTGATCCGACGCTACGATCACGCCGGGCCACGCTACACTTCCTACCTTACGGCTATGCCGTTTGGTTAGCGGCAATGGAAGTGACCCGAATGGTTGAACAGGACGTCGCCCCAACTGCTGATCCCGACAGCGCCATAGTCCACGGCTACCGTCAGCGAGTCGGATCATTACGCCTGACTGGCATGGTTGGATTAAATGCGAGATTGGCTATCGAGCAATACCTTCGCCAGACTCTCTGGCGCACCCCAATTTAAGCCTGCCGAAACTCCTTTAGCATAAGGTTCGCAACGATCTTCTCGACCAGAAAATGGGCATGGTTTCTTCCATTGAAGTGACTGAGCCACCCTGGCGGCACGCTCGGAAAACCAACATCCGTCGCCAGCGGACCTTAATACTTATTTAATGGTGAAGTTGCGTTGATCCAAGCAACCCACTAAAGTTGCCGCAAGACCGCATTGACACGTTGCCTCTTATGAGGCCCGGCGCACCTGGGTTTCCCAAAGAGTGCGGCATCCGAAAACGGGTTGGCCTTGAGGTTATGATCGAAAACCCTGTCTAATTACCAGGCAGAAAAAAATGAGGATGAGATATGAAATTCCGAATTGTTCTACTTTCAGNAGTCGCCACTCTAACCGCCCTGCCGGCCGCTGCAGCGGACACAGTCAAGATTGGTTTTGTTACCACCTTGACGACCCCAGCCGGNGCCATAGGNCGAGACATGGTTGAAGCNGCCAATATAGCNCTCGACCACATTGGCCATAAAATGGGTGGCAAGGACGTTGAATTTATCGTTGAAGACGACGGNTTCAAGCCNGAGATTGGNAANCAGAAAACTGACAAACTGGTGAAACAGGATGANGTAGATTTCATCACCGGATTTATCTGGTCACACGTCCTTTTAGCCTCAAAGAAATCGGCTCTGGATGGAGGAAAATTCCTGATTAGCGCCAATGCTGGTCCCTCGCCGTTGGCAGGCAAAGCGTGCCACAAGAACTTCTTTTCTTCTTCCTGGCAAAACGATCAAAACCCCATGGCAACCGGCCAAGTGCTGAACAGCAAGGGCGTCAAAAAACTTTACATCATGTCACCGAACTATGCTGCAGGCAAAAACATGGTCTCTGGTGTTGAGCGCACTTTCAAGGGCGAAGTCGTCGGCAAAGATATGACCAAGTGGGGCAAAGATATGCAGCTCGACTTCTCTGCCGAGTTGGCCAAAGCAAAAGCGTCAGGTGCTGATGCCATTTTTGTATTTTATCCAGGCCCGGCAGGACCGGCATTCATTAAGCAATATGAGCAGGCAGGCTTGCGCGGTACGATTCCCCTTTACACGGTGTTCACGGTCGACGCCTTGTCACTGACGCGCCTGCAAAAAGCCGGCCTCGGGGGTGTTTTGGGATCATGGAACACAATGTTCTGGGCGCCGGATCTGGATAACGCCACCAATAAGCGTTTTGTTGCGGATTTCAAGGCCAAAACCGGGCGTTACCCGACCCACTACGCCGCTCAGTCCTATGACGCAATCATGCTGATCAAGAGCGGTGTAGATGCTGTCAATGGCAACACGGACGATCAGGATGGTATTCGTGCAGCCATGAGCAAAGCCGATTTCCCAAGCGTCCGCGGGAAATATCGCTATGGGCCAAACCACTTCCCGATTCAGAACTTCTACCTTCGCACGGTTAAAGCCGATGCCAATGGGGACTGGTTTGTGTCATATGTATCTACCGTTCTTACAGATCACCAGGATAGCTACCACGATCAGTGCCATTTATAGCGCTGTTCTCTCGTTCCTGGTAGACGCCCGGCAGGTTGATTTAAAACCTGCCGGGCGTATTCCGACGCCTTCATTTGACCGTCTTCGCGTCTCGCTGATTCAGAGATAACCATGGACTGGACACTGCTGACCGTACAATTTCTAAACGGTCTGCAACTGGGCATTTTGTTGTTTTTGCTGGCGTCGGGGCTAACGCTGATCTTCGGTATCATGGATGTGGTGAACCTGGCACACGGTTCACTGTACATGGCCGGTGCATTCCTGTGCGCTACCTTCACGCAATGGTTTGATTCGTTTTTTCTAGGCCTTCTCGCAGCGCTGCCCGCAGTCGCGATTATTGGCCTGCTGGTTGAACGAATCGTAATCCGCCGTCTTTATCAACGCGACCACCTGGATCATGTGCTGGCTACGTTTGGCCTGATTCTGGCATTTGACGCCTTGACACAGATGATCTGGGGGCCAGATGGACAGGTGATTCCACTGCCAGCCTGGCTCGATGGGCAAGTCATGCTAACCGCCGATATCGTGTTGCCCACCTATCGACTTGCAATCATTACAACTGGTCTTCTCGTCGCCGTTGGCCTTTTTGTGCTGGTGACCCAAACCCGACTCGGTATGCGGATCAGGGCTGGCGCAACTAACCGAACTATGATCAGCGCCTTGGGTATCAACATTGGTATGTTATTTTCCATCGTCTTTGGAATAGGCGCCGTACTGGCTGGCCTGGCCGGGATGATGATCGCCCCGATTACTGAAGCATCGATTGGCATGGGCAACCAAATTATCATCGTCGCGTTTGTGGTTATCGTCATTGGTGGGATCGGCTCAATCAAGGGCGCGTTCATCGCTGCAATCCTGGTCGGATTAATCGACACCATGGGACGCTCCTATCTCGACGCACTATTCAAACTGTTTATGTCAGTTCAGAACGCCGAAACCTCGGCTCCCGCGATATCGGCCATGCTGATCTATATCCTGATGGCTGTGATACTGGCCGTTCGACCAACGGGGCTTTTTGGGCCACGCGGCCATTGAGCCCAAGTACGCCATGAGCTTGCCTACCCTAACCCTGCGAGGCTTTGTCACAGTATTGATGCTTGTGGCCCTGGCACTGGTGCCACAGTTAGTAGAACTTACCGGCAATGCCTTTCTTATCGATCTGGCAACCCGTTGTGTCATTCTGGCGATCGCTGCCGTCAGCCTCAATTTGATTCTCGGTTACGGCCGGATGATCAGCTTTGGTCACGCTGCCTACCTCGGCATCGGTGCCTATGCTGTCGGGATACCGGTCTACTACGAAATTTACAACGGCTATCTTCATATTCTAGTGGCGATGGCTGTATCGGCCATATTTGCGCTCGCCACTGGCCTGGTCTGCCTGCGAACCCGGGGCGTGAACTTCATCATGATCACGATGGCCTTCGCCCAGATGGTGTTTTTTACTTTCGTTTCNATGGAGGAATACGGCGGTGACGACGGACTGGTGATTGAAGTAAGAAGTGAGTTCAGTAGATTCATAAACCTGGAAGATGCGACGGTTCTCTACTATGTCTGTTTTGCTTCACTGTTGGTGGTGCTTTACCTGGTTAAACGTATCGTTAACTCGCGCTTTGGCATGGTGATTCGGGGGACTCGGGGCAATGAGCTACGGATGCAATCCTTGGGTTTTGATACTTTCAGATACAAATTGATCTGCTACGTGATCGCCGGCACGATTTGCGGGTTTGCCGGTGCACTACTCGGCAATTTCACTAATTTCATCAGTCCTGAAATGATGGACTGGACTCGTTCCGGCGAACTGATCTTTATGGTGGTCCTCGGCGGCGCGGGCAGTCTATTCGGGCCGGTGCTTGGCGTCAGCGTATTTTTGTTATTGGAAGAGTTTCTATCAGGGCTTTGGCTTTACTGGCAGTTAGTTTTTGGAATATTTCTTATTCTGGTGGTGCTATTTGCCAACGGTGGCATCGACAGTTGGCTGAGCGGACGCAGCAGGCGATCCCATGACAGCTAAAGCTCTGCTCAGCATAGTCAACCTGCACAAATCCTTTGGCGGGGTTGCCGCGACCAAACAGGTTTCACTGGATATAGTAAAAGGAGAGATTCACGCGATTATCGGTCCCAACGGCGCAGGGAAAACCACGTTGGTCTCCCAGTTGGCCGGGGTACTGCTGCCGGATTCCGGCCGAATCCTCTTTCAGGGAAACGACATCACCCGGATGCCAGCCCACCGACGCCCTCATCTGGGGATCGCACGGTCTTTCCAGATCACCAGCATTATCCTTGACATGACCGTACTCGAAAATGTACTGCTGGCGGTGCAGGCCAAAGCAGGTCACTCCTACCGTTTCTGGGCCAACAGTGGCGATGACGCATCTCTGGTAGAACCGGCTATGGCATCGTTAGAGCAGGTTGGGCTCCAGAATCAGGCCATGCAAATGGCAGGCCCGTTATCCCACGGCGAACATCGACAGCTGGAGATGGCTATGGTGCTGGCGACCAATCCCGTACTAATACTGCTGGACGAACCGACAGCTGGCATGGGGCAGGAGGATTCCACTCGGATGGTCAGAACACTCCAGGCACTGAAGGGGTCACGCACAATTATCCTGGTGGAACATGACATGAACACGGTGTTCACGCTAGCCGACCGGATTACCGTATTAGTAGAAGGACAGGTCATCGCTACCGGAGACCCGGATGCGATTCGCTCTAACCCAATGGTGCGTCAGGCCTATCTGGGTGAAGAACTGGATTCGATTCCCAGCGAGCCGCACGCTGAGGATCCGATGACCAAATCACCGCCAGCATGTTAAGTGTCGAAAGCCTTCAGGCTCATTACGGCGCAAGCCAGGCCCTGTTCGGAATCAATCTACAGGTCAATGCTGGAGAGGTTGTCACCCTGATGGGCCGCAATGGCATGGGAAAAACGACGTCCATCAACTGCATCATGGGGATTATTCCAACCAGTGCCGGCCAGATCACTTGGGAAGATCAAGTGATTACAAACCGGCCCAGTTATTATATTGCACAGGCGGGGATTGGACTGGTTCCTGAAGGTCGGCAGATTTTCCCGAATCTCTCGGTCCTCGAAAACCTGATTGTCGCTGCCCGCGCAGGACCCAGCGACAGCGATCCCTGGGACAGTACGCGGGTGTTTCAGATGTTTCCCGCTCTGGCCGCACGCCGGCATGGGCTTGGCAATCTTCTTTCGGGCGGTGAGCAACAGATGCTCGCCATCGGTAGAGCACTGATGACTAACCCACGTCTTCTCATTCTGGACGAGGCAACTGAAGGACTGGCGCCTCTGGTACGCCAGGAGATCTGGTCCTGCCTTTCTCGACTCAAAGGAGATGGTCTTTCGATTCTGGTGATCGATAAGAACGTTGCCGACCTGGCTCGAATCGCCGACCGGCATTTTATTATCGAAAAAGGGGAAACGGTCTGGTCCGGCCGGTCGGAAGCGTTGCTCGCCAGTGAGGATATCAAACGCCGCTATCTGGGTATTTGATCGAGTGTTGATGTGGCGGCATTGCCATCGACGTCGAGTTGTCGCCACCCAAAGCGCCTTTCCGACCCCACTGCATGGCATTAACTAACAGATCAAGCGCCATCTATGACCTGGCTGGTTGACACGGCTTAGCCGCTGTAAAGATCCTTGGCATGCCAGCCGTTCAGATCATAGTCGCTCAAGCATTGCTCAACCATTTCTTCGTACCGGCGGCTGTCGCCGCGCAAATCTGCCCACCGCAACGCATCTAGTCGCTGTTGATCGTGGTTGCCCGCATAATTTTTCTCATAGAGCGCATGGCGCCCGGCAAATTCGGAATAAAGTGCATCCCAGATCAATTTAAAGAGTTTTATCCGCTCATGTGCCGTCAAACCAGTGCCGCGAAAATACCGCTCTATTACAGGATCTAAATCCGGCGTCTGTAGGTCTCGATGGGATGAGACGGTCACTATCGGCGCGCCGGCAAGAATCTCTTCAAATATCTGTCGGACTTTTTGCCACACGTCTGTCATGTAAATTCGCGCGGCAGCGGCTGTCTGGAGTCTAGGCACNACTGAATCCCCTACCCCTGGCTCAGGGTCGAGCGCCATTGCGGTTGTCAGCGCCCAAACCAGCTGACTCATGCCAACCAGTTCTCCTACTGCAGTTTGTACACCACGAAACGAAGCGGTTCCCGTGGCTTGCGTCCCTTTCATCAACAGCCCGCAGGCAAATTCAAGCTTAACCGAAAGACGCGTTGCCGATTGAAGGTTGTACCGATTAAAAAATCCTGAACTTGCATAAAATCCCTTGGCCTTATCCACATCGCGATAAACCAAAACGTTCTCCCAGGGAATAAACGCATTATGAAATATCAGCACGGCATCGTTTTCGTCGAATCGACTGGCAAGTGGCGCATCAAACGGACTGGCTGCTTTCATTTCATACGATGGCCGGCTTACCAGTTTCATCCCCGGGGTATCCATATCGACAAAGAAAACCAGGGCGAACGCTTCATCCTTGCCAGTTTCCATTCGTGCCGCTGAGCCACTATTGGGAGCAACGAAGGTGGCATGGGTCAATGCAGACCCGGTAGCAACCATCTTGGCGCCACTCACATACATCCCCTTGTCGTCGTCATGGGTAACGTTGACAAATACGTCGGTTCCATGGTGATGGGGCTGATCTCTATCCACCGGTGGGTCCACCAGTACGTGATTGAGAAACAACGCCTGGGAGGCGACCTTTTTATACCAGTTGAGCGCGTTGCCGCCGTTAGGGTGATAGAAATCGGCGCCTTCAGCAAGTTGCGCCATAAAGGCCGCTTTGTAATCGGGGGTTCGGCCCATCCATCCAAAACTCATCCGCTGCCACACAGCTATAGCGTCCCGCGCTTCCAACAGTTCGCCAGCGCTNTAGCTTGGNCAGAAAAACTTGTGAGTCACAATGCCATACTTGTCCGGCCTAGTGAGTACCTGGGCGAATTCGGNGTCATGNAACCGATCATAAAGCCGGGCTACACTGCGCGCACTATTTCGAAAAGCGGGATGCCGGGTAACATCCTTGACTCGCTCACCGTCATACCAGATTTCACGCCCATCCCGGATACTCTCTAGAAANGNCTCTCCTGTGAGAAGNNGGTTAGTGAGCTTCGCTTTCGTCGGTGGTGTTTGTTTTTCACTCATAAAACTTGTGTGCCCAATGCCTGTAGAAATTCCTCCAACTGAACTGCTTGCTGACCCTGATCAACCCCACTGCATAGCGTTGCCTACTTTCAGATCGAAGATCACTTGTGCCCGGTCATTCTAGGGCACATCTGTAAGCAATGTTTAACCCCATAGTTCCCGACACGTCACTCTNGCNAGGCCTGTCTTCTTTCGANGCGATGCAAAGCCACGGCCAGTATCAGCGCAACCAGTGCACACCCCACCATAAACCAGCGGACATCCTGCCACTGGCCATGGATCGTCACTATCATTGCGACGACGGGCGGGCCGACAAACTGGCCAAGATGCGATCCCTGAATGATCATTCCATTGACAGTGCCGATACGCTGTGAATCAGGCGCATGCAAACGACTGGTTCCGAGAATCGCGGCGGGCAGCAATCCTCCGACAAAAGAAAAAACCATGCAGAACCCATAACGCAGAACATCGCCAAACTGCCCACTGAACACAATGTAAGTGGATAATCCCATGCCAATCGATGAAAGAGCGACGATAGTTCCCCCGCTCCACTGTCGACGNAACAACCAAGTACCCAGCAGATTGCCGGGAACATTCGCTGCCACCACNGCTGCGCTCAGCAGCGAGGCAGTTCCCGAAACCAGGCCCTGATGATTGATCAGGTAGGTCGGAAGCCAGGCCATAATTGATATCCACATCATCGTATAAGCGATAAAACTGCCAGCGAGTAGCCAGGGGCCAAGTCGCCGCAATACCGGCATCGGGCTGGTGGTGGATGGTTCGCGAGAAGCAAATCCTCGTTCCCGGGGCAATATCTGGTGCCCTAAAATAGCTAAAGCGGATATCAGAACCACGTAGAAGAGCCATACCCCGCGCCAGCCTATAGTTTCCAGGGTCAGTGCTGCGAAAATCATGGCCAGGCTGATTCCCACCGGCACGTTGATGCTCCACAAGCCCAGGCTCCAAACTCGAACACCACTCGAGCTGGCGGCAAAGATGATCCCCGGTGCCGAAACGGCTACCGCGAGAAACCCGGCACCTTCCAGCAATCGTGTGATCAGCAGTATCGACGCGGATTCGCTCAGTACAGCCAGCGTTCCGGCAATGGCCTGAATCCATAATCCCCCAAGCAGTACCGTACGTGGCCCCAAGCGGTCTGCCAATGTTCCAAACCCAGTGCCGGCGACCATTCCCAAAGCGCTCAGAACAGACAGGATCCAACCGGCATAAACCAGCCCCAGTGAATACTCCTCACGTAGCAAACTCACCGCAGGAGGCGCCTTGCCAACCGCCCCAGCCGCTANGATTCCGCTGCCAATAGCCATGACAACGATAGGCCAACGGCTTGAACTAAGGCCGGTCATAAATGGCTTTTTGATTCAGCGTCCGTGTGGAACTGGCCGTCCGCAACCTGAGGTGCGGCGAGCTTCGACAGAGCCTATCCAGCTGATCCAGCGTCTTGCGCTATTACCATGCGAGTCGCCCGAGTTATTGCATCCCCGGCATTCAAGCCTACTCATTCAAGAGCCAGGCCCACGTAGTTTTCGGCCAGACTCACCAGTGCCGCCCTGGAGGAGAATAGGTACTCCAGTTCAGCTTTTTGGATACGCTGGTCGAACGAATCAGCGGCAGGAAGTTGGTGTAACAAGCGGGTCATCCACCATGAAAAACGCTCTGCTTTCCAGATCCGTCGTAACGCCTTTGCTGAATAGTCCGTCAAAGCGCTTTCATCTGCTTCGGTGAAAAATCTGACCAATGCCTGTGAGAGAAAACCGATATCCGAAGCGGCCAGATTTAGTCCCTTAGCGCCTGTAGGTGGAACAATATGCGCGGCGTCTCCGGCCAAGAAAAGGCGCCCATAGCGTATGGGCTCAACGACCATACTGCGCAACGGCGCAATACTTTTTTCGATCGATGGACCTGTGACCAAAGAAGCGGCAGCAGATTCAGGCAAGCGCCGCTTCAATTCTTCCCAAAAGCGGTTATCTGACCAGGTTTCCAGCTGTGCACTACTGTCACATTGAATGTAATATCGACTTCGCGTTGCCGAACGCAGTGAGCATAAAGCAAATCCTCGCGGGTGATGCACATAGATGAGTTCTTCAGACACTGGAGGCGTGTCAGATAACACCCCTAGCCAGCCTATTGGATAAGTTTTCTCGTATATCTGCCGAACTGCTGATGGAATAACAGTACGACTGACGCCGTGATAGCCATCGCATCCGGCGATAAACTGGCAATCAACCCGATGCGTCTTTCCGCCTTTACGAAAACTAACGTACGGTCTATCACTGTCAACCTGCTGGGGCAGCACTTCTTCTGCTTCATCAATAATAATGCCATTCATTGCATCTCGCGCATCGAACAGATCTCGAGTGACTTCAGTCTGGCCGTAGACCATGACCGTTGCACCGCCGGTAAGCCCTGCAAGGTCAACATGATGGCAGCGATCGCTGAAAGCGATATCAAATCCCTCGTGGATCAAACCCTCGCGATCCATCCGTTCAGATACGCCGGCCTCACGCATAAGGTCCACCAGTCCGCGCTCGAGAACACCAGCACGGATACGACTCAGCACATAATCACGACTGCGTTTTTCGATAATGACCGTATCAATGCCTCTCATATGCAGCAATTGAGAAAGCAAAAGGCCCGATGGGCCCGAGCCAATAATTGCGACTTGCGTTTTCGTGTTGGAATCCTTTCGTTGTAGCAGGTCTGACCTGAATCAGGCCCAGTAAAGTGCCATTGGGTTATCAACCAACAGCGCTTGTTGAGCGGCGGTATCGGTCGCGATTCTGGGAATAAAGTCTACCAGCAGGCCATCATCGGGCATATGTGACTTCATGTTGGGATGGGGCCAATCAGTACCCCATAGCACGCGGTCAGGGAAGTGCTCCACCAAAGTCCTCGCGTAAGGCACTACATCAGCGTAATCCCCTCCCGAGACAGTTAACCGCTCAGGGCAACTCACCTTGGTCCAGATATGATCATTATCGTCGAGCAAGGTCAGGAACCGCTGAAAGTCTCGGTGATCCAGCCCCTTGGAAACATCCGGGCGGCCCATATGATCAACCACCACCGGCGTTGGCAACTGGGTAATAAAAGGAGCCAACTCTTCGAGATCCTGTGCCTCAAAGTACACAACACTGTGCCATCCCAGAGTCGCGATCTTTTGGGCGATCTTGAGGAACGATGCCCTTGGTGTGGAATCCACCAACCGTTTTACAAAGTTAAACCGTACTCCTCGGACACCTGCCTGATCCATCGCCCGTAACTCGCCCATTCCAATGTCATGATGAACTGATGCCACCCCACGGGCCTGCTCGCCGGCTGTGGCGAGCGCATCCAGCAGAGCCGTATTATCGCTCCCATGACAAGTTGCCTGAACAATAACGTTGCGAGTGAAACCAAGATGGTCGCGTAATGCAAAAAGCTTTTCTTTGCCCGCATCACATGGCGTGTACTTACGCGAGTGAGCATAGGGAAATAAAGCCGCAGGGCCAAATACGTGACAATGCGCATCGACCGCTCCCACCGGTAACTTAAATACTGGCTTCGATGGGCTGGAGTGAAAAGGCAAATAATCAGGATCCATTTCTTGTTACCCAATAAGAGCTTTCAGTCAACAAAAACCGTGCCATCAAACAATTTTCGCGCGGTGCGTACGACGGCCGCGCTGACAACAGCGCCAGACGCATCGGTATCAACCAGGACAGTCAGTTCGCCACTGGGATGCTCGATTCGTAATTGGGCTGCAGCTTCATCACCGACCTGTGCCAATGCAGTGGCACACGAACCGGGGAGCATACAGGCTGTAGCAACACTCACGGCACCCAGCACCCCGATCGAGGCATGACAGCGATGGGGGATAAAAGTGCGCGTTGCGATCGTACCTCCAGCTCGTGGACTACTCACCAGCGTCATTTTTGGAATGCTTTTGACCCGCACGTCGCCAAGATTCATCTGCGGGCCAAGCTGCAAGCGGATTGATTCCACGCGAGCTTTCAGTTCATCGTTGGCATCAAGCGCTTCCCGGGTTTCGTCACCGTCAATACCCATATCGGCTGCACGCATAACGATCACCGGCATACCATTATCAATACAGGTCACCTCGACACCATCAACCAGATCAATCACATTGCCGGTAGGCAGTAGAGCCCCACAACTGGAACCTGCAGTATCTCGAAAAGCGATTGGAATTGGACTCGCAGTGCCCGGGACGCCGTCTATTCGCGCGCTACCGGTGTAACTGACATTCCCAGAGGGAGTCTGCACTCGCGCAACCGCTATCTGACCGGTATTCTCCATAAAAATTGAGACCGAGGTCTCATCATCGCGAGGGAGGACCAGGCCCCTTTCTATTGCGAAAGGGGCCACAGCCGCGAGCATGTTGCCGCAGTTCTGGGCATCACCGACGATGGCTTGATCAACAAATACCTGCAGAAAAAGATAGTCAATGTCTACGCCTTGACGGGCGGAAGGCTTAATAATGGCTATCTTAGACGTCAGCGGATCGGCGCCACCCATCCCGTCGATCTGGCGTGCATCGGGCGAACCCATCACTCTCAAGAGTAAGGCATTGCGGGCTGCTCTGTCCGCAGGCAACTCATCGGCCAGAAAAAAGCCTCCTTTTGATGTGCCGCCCCGCATCCACATGCAAGACAACCCGTCAGACATATTTGAGTCCCTTAGCCTCAAGGCGATCGCGCATGTTATAGATATCCAGACCAAGTGTGCCTGCCGCCAATTTGGCTCTCTTGCCGTCCTCGCTCGCGATGCGCTCGCGCGCCGTTTCCAAAACAACGGGCGCAGTTTCTCGGGGGACTACGCAAACTCCATCGTCGTCAGCAACGATTACATCACCCGGGTTAACCTGTGCGCCCGCGCAAACAATGGGTACATTGATCGATCCAAGCGTCTCCTTAACCGTACCTTGCGCCGACACAGCGGTAGACCACACCGGGAAATTCATTTGTGTCAGGTCACGGACATCGCGCACCCCGGCATCAATCACCAGACCAACACAGCCTTGAGTCTGTGCTGATGTGGCAAGTAAGTCGCCAAAATACCCAGCGTCGCAAGGAGAAGTTGGCGCCACCACAAGGATATCACCGCGTTGTAGCTGCTCAATAGCGACATGGATCATCCAGTTATCTGCCGGCGGCACTGAGACTGTCACTGCCGAACCTGCCAGTTGAGCGCCGGCAAAGATTGGCCGCATACCACAAGCCAGTAATCCACTACGTCCCTGAGCCTCGTGGACAGCTGCAACGCCGCATTGGCCCAACCCAGACACCAGTGCCCGGTCGGCTCGTTCAATATGTTGGGTAACGATATGCACTAGAGTTCATCCACTGTGCGCGGGTAGACCGACTGGAATCCCTCAGCATAACGGGCCGACCGCCCCCCGGCCTGACCACCTGAATTTCTACGGAAATGATTGCCACGGTTCTGCGCCAGGTTTGTATAGTAATCCCACAAATGCTGCTGCCCCGCCATGCACTCAATGGCGGCCCGCTTACGATCCCAAACTGAGGTGATATCCAGAAAAACGTCCGGTTTCCATTGCATCTGCTCAGTTTGGTGGGGCTCAAAAAGATAGAGCTGTGGGGCGCCCAATACCTGTTCGCCGGGATTATGGCCCCATGCCTGCGCAATCATCCGACACTCCATGGTCACTTGGGTGGCATAAGCATGGTCGGTGTTGTAAGGATCATATAAAGAATGGCTCATCAGGAATCTGGGTTGAACCACACGCATCAGATCAGCCAGTCGGAACTTGGCCTGCCGATCCATTTCCAGCGGGTAATCGCCCAGATCGAAAAACTGAATATCGTGGGCGCCTAACGCCTGCGCTGCAGCTTTAGCTTCATTGCGCCTGGATGCTTTGACTTTTTCGAGGGTCGCGCCCTGCTCTTTCCATAGCTTGGCGGACTCACCTCTTTCGCCGTAAGACAGGCAAACGATGGTGACTTCATAACCCAGTTGCTGATGCAATGCGATAGCGCCGCCAGCTCGCCAGACAAAGTCTGCAGCATGCGCACTAACAACCAGTACAGTTTTACGATCCGTCATCACGTGTGATTCCAATTTTCAGGTAATCGATCTTTCCCAGGTGCCAGCTATCCTGCGTGACCTGAGGTTCGCTTCCGCTTTCTCCAATTGAGTTGTTACTATAGACTAATTCCTTCGGCCGACTGCGTTGGCACGCAGCGCCAATATATCTTCTGGCATGTGAGGCCCGGATCGAACACCGGAACACAGTTCGACTCGATATTATATGGACATCGGACCGGTACAGACCCCTTGGGCTGCTGGAACCCAGGTCATCGTCGGCCCCAAGGGCGCCTTGCGCCGGGTTGTTTTCCACTTAAGAGAACTGTACGAATGACGCTTAGCAATGATTATCAAGATATCCCTGGCACCTATGTGTTTGATGCTAAGCATTCCCGCCTTGGCTATCACCTGAACATGTTTTGCATGTCACTGCGCCACGCGGAAAACCGAGATGCTTTCAAAGCCAATGAAATCAGCTATCTTGAACAGTTCACCATGTCCCAAGAGCAAAGAGATGCTGTGTTGGGGCGCCAGTGGAACGATATGCTGCGTCTGGGCGGGAACATCTACTACACCTCTAAGCTCGCAGCGACAGACGGCCTGACCTTTCAGGATCTGGCCGCTATCATGACAGGTAGCAGCCGCGAGCAGTATCGGAAGATGATGGTGAACGGTGGTCGACCCATTGATGGTAACCGCAGCAAGTCGGAATGGACGCGTGAGCGCTAAAATCGTTGGCGGCGTCGCGACCTCACATGTCCCTGCGATAGGCGCGGCGATTGATCAGGGCAAAACTACTGATGACTACTGGGCGCCATTGTTCAAAGGATTTGAAAAATCTCAAAAGTGGGTAAAGGATCTTAATCCAGATGTGGCTATTGTCGTCTACAACGATCATGCGACAGCCTTTTCGTTGGAGTTGATTCCCACTTTTGCATTGGGCTGCGCCGAAGAATTTCC
>JGI26381J51731_1000601_pt1 | contig 18915 bp, 19 predicted proteins | sample SaaInlV_165m_DNA_3_FD_51731 | JGI IMG/M metagenome (IMG submission 51731) | reverse complement strand
GCCAGGGACCGTCTAATGATTGAACTAGCATACTCGGCTGGCTTAAGAGTTTCTGAATTAGTGGAAGTACAAGTGGAGCATCTCAACCTCGAGGGATTGATNTTGCATGTCCCGGGACTTGANAGAAAAAANCGAACCACTTTTTTTTCAAAATACCTTCAGGACNCGCTGAGAAGACAGATCAAGGCTAAAAATACTAGCAACTATTTATTTCCCAGCGAACGGGGTGGTGCACTGACAACCCGAGCAGTCGCAAAATTTTTCAAAAAATCCCTTGTCGCGTCTGGGTTAAAGAAACTAGCTACACCTCATTCGTTGAGGCAATCATTTGTCAATTCTAGGTTTAACAAAGAGGCTGGCCCCGTTGCCCTACAAANTGCTTTGGATCAAAGAGCAACCTTCTCAACTTCTCCTGATTCAAAAAAAGCTGCTTAACCCACACAGTTTTGTATATGCAAAAAATCAGGNCTATTTTATAGAAATTACTAATTAACTCGCTCATATCTCATATTTCTTCGCTGAGGCTTGAACCCACTGTCAGTAATTATCCGCCGAATATCTTCTTCGTTAAGGCNATGAACAGTACCTGCCGCTCTCACAACATTCTCCTCTAACATGGTACTTCCCATATCGTTTGCACCGTAATATAAGGCCATTTGCCCTACCTTAGGCCCTTGAGTCACCCACGATGATTGCAGATTGTCAAAATTATCCAAAAATATTCGGCTAATGGCCAAAGTTTTCAGATAATCAAGCCCAGTTACTTGAGAAGTCATATCATGATCTAAGCCAAGCTCTGTGCGACCAGGTTGAAAAGGCCAAGGAATAAAAGCAGTAAACCCCATAGTTTTATCCTGTTGATCTCGTATACGTCGAAGGTGCTCCACCCGGTCTTCGACGTTTTCCACATGGCCAAACATCATTGTCGCAGTCGTGGGTATATTCATACCATGAGCACAATCCATGACATCAAGCCATTCTCGGGTCGAACATTTATGCGGGCTTATTTTCTGACGCACGCGGTCTACTAAAATCTCAGCTCCACCACCAGGAATGCTATCCAACCCGGCATCGTTTAATCTATTAAGAGTGTCGACTACAGTAAGTTTTGAAATTTTTGCAGTATGGATTATCTCCGGCGGAGACAATGCGTGCAGATGTATGTCAAACCGTTCCTTAATACGCCGAAATAAACCTTCAAAATAATCAATTTTCAGATTAATGTTGTGACCTCCCTGTAGAAGAATTTGCCTCCCCCCCATAGCAATTGTTTCTTCTATTTTCCCAGCTATGGTTTCAAAAGAGTGAACATAGGCTTCTTCGCCACCTTCTTTCCTGTAAAAGGCGCAAAAGGCACAATCGGTGATACAAATATTTGTATAATTTATATTACGATCAACAATGTAAGTAACAACTCGCTCTTTTAGTTTTTTTCTGGAAATACGTGAGGCAATATTTCCCAACAAAAGCATGTCCGTGGTTTCGAATAATCGGACTGCTTCTTCAGGTGAGATCCGTTCGCCATTGAGCGCTTTTTCAAGTATCTTATTCGCCATCACAATGTATTTCTAGATGGTTAAAATCCAAATCTTGGAAATAGACCGATTCTCCTTCACCCCGCTGAACAGGTCCCTCACCAATATCAACATTATTATCTCTAAGTTTCTTTACTGCCAATTGAAACATTTTTTTTTCTATCTTAAAGGCAAAGTGCATATAACCTATTTCGCTAAGCTCCTCTACGTGTGATTGTATTTCTAAATCAGGAACTTCAAACAAAGCAATTTTAGAATTTCCAGCGTCTAGCATGAGATGACGCAGACCCTTGGAAAATCTTTGTGAAACTTTGAATCCCAGAACGTCAGTATAAAAATGTTCCGCTCTATCTAGGTGATGAACATTCAATGCAATATGATGAATCCCTAAAAGACGCATAATTGCCAGAAGTTAAAAAGGAAGGACTATAGAGTTCCGTCTCCTGCTCCAATGGCAGTACCAGTAAGACCATCGATACCCGTATCAATCATTTTTTCTTCTTCAGTAATGACAAAAATATGATAGCCGAACTTACTTTGAATAGGGCCAGATACTTTTCCAACAGGGGCCTGCATAGCAGCCTTTTCGAGCTCCGGAGCGGATGTGTTGAAGTCCATAAATCCAAGGTCACCGCCCTTTTTACTGGTTCCACAAGCGCTGTACTTTTTTGCTAATTTAGAAAACATTTTTAGCATCAGTTCATTGCTTTCGCAGGACTGAAGATTTTCAAGCAACAAGTCTGCGACAGCTTTGGTCGATAACACAATATGACTAACTCGAATCGAGCGAATAGACATGACTTACCCCATGAAATAAGCTTTATTTTAATTGGTGAACAATTGTATCCTTTTTAGAATTTTTTACCAAGCGCTTAGGATAAACACGGGCAAATTAATAAAAGCTTTGTTTTCTAGTTGATTTTATGATTATTGCGTAGCAGCGAAACTCAGAATATAGCTTTCTCCCTACTATGGACACACCTAAGCCAACATTTGAATCAAATTTATAAATCCTCAACTGTGTACGATTTAAGAGGTGTAAAATGAAGAGGCTTTGTACTCATTGAGCCCATGAGTAAAAATGACGTTGAGTGCAGCCGCCACAGGTACCGAAACTATAACTCCCACCAACCCAAAGAACTCTGCTCCTAATAAAACAGCCAATATGATTGCTACCGGATGCAAGCCTATTTTTTCACCGACGATACGTGGAGTAATTATCATACCCTCTAAACCCTGAACGACTGCAAAAACTCCTGCCACTCCAAAAACAAGCACCCAGTCCTGAGTCTGCATAAAAGTTAATATTGCCGCTGGCACAAACCCAAATACTAGGCCGAGGTAGGGCACCAAACTCGCTAACCCCGCCAATAAACCTATAAACAAACTCATTGGGGTGCCACAAAAAAACAACCCGATACTATAAAGTCCCGCCATAATCAAACCAACCATTAATTGCCCCCTGACAAAATCTGCAAGAACCCCATCTATTTCCTTTATCAAACTCAGCACCTGCTCCCTAGTCCTTGCAGGAACAAAACTAAGCATTTTTTTATTTATCAGGTCATAATCTCGGAGCAAGTAGAACATAACCACCGGAATAATCACGAGATTGGCCAAAAACAAAATAAAACTAAACAAACCTGCTACCGAACCCCATAAAATTGACGTGATCGATGAAATTACTTTGAGAGGAAGTTCTCCAATCTTTAGAAGTTCTCTGTTCAGAATTCCTTGTATCTTCTCGGGTTCACCAACTACTCCCAGTAATGGGTGCATCCATTCTTGCATGATCGCAATATAGTTGGGTAAGTTCGAAACCAAATGTTCTGCCTGTAATTTAAGTAATGGGAAAATCAAAAGTCCAATTCCAGTAACAAGAGAAAAAACTCCTGCCATTAGAACCAAAACTGCAAAGGTTCTGGAAATTTTCAAAGACTCTAATCGATCTGTAACTGGATCTAATAAATATGCCAAAGCAAAGGCGATGAAGAACGGAGTAAGTACACGGCGAGAAAAGTAGAAAAAAATCACGGCCAGCAAAACCCCGACAATAAAAAAATATATTGTTTGCGTGTTTCTCTCTCGAGTCATATCAAAGGTCACCAAAAGGCAACGGTGAGTTATTAATTGTAGGAACTGAGGGAACTGAGCGTTGAACCTCTTTATTTATTGATCCCGGCGCCCAATGTTCTTGTATGGTGGGAATAAGAAACATTGTTATTTTTTTTCCAACGCGATGAAAAGCTTCTAGTTCGCTTGCAAAAATTTCACCTTCGGAGGCTGTAGCAAAATCACTTTTTGCCGCCACTACCATCGACTGAGGAGACGAAACAACCTTGACATTGATCCCAACTCGAACTTTTTTCATATTCGCTCCTTCTCTGTCTACCACAGAGGACGAAGTGGCCTTTCCTACGATAACGAGATCTACTCCTACCTTGGATCCTATGTTCACTGCGTCTGAAATATTGCCCTCTATTGCACTCACTAACAATTTCTTAGAAATTTCGTGACGCAAAGAATTTCTGCTCAAGACAGGAATGCCCGCCTCTATAAAAATTCTAGTCAACAACATTTCTGAAATCGGCACTTTTCCCCAAATGTTTGATTCTCCATTAGAGCTCAAACTACTTTCATTAATGAGAATCAAAACCTGCTCTATCCCTTCTAATCCTGTAGCAACTCCCCTTCGGCTTAAGGTTTTACTAATCGCGCCCTGAAATAAATTTACTTCGAGCTTAACACCACTCATCAACCCTTCAGAATCATCATAAGCTTCTAAAAAGCGATAGGATTTCACATATTTATTAGATACTTTCAACATTCTTTGCATTTCCCGCCAATTTTGTTGAAATCCGTCATCACCCAAAATTTCTCGTAAATTCTGTTCCAGCGAAGATCTTAAAGCTATTTTGACAGCTTTTTTTCTAGCTTTAACAAAATTGTTTTTCAACACCACAACTTCTGCACTTACCTCATAAGGGGTATCAAAGTCAAACTGGGCAAAAGCAATAAATGTTTTTCCAACTATCATGGAAATCAAAACTACCCCAAAGAAAACCTTGAAAAATGATTTTTTAAATATCATGGTTTAGCCTGAAGTCGTTTTGACCTTGCCATCGGTCGTCGCAGCGTTCTTTTTCCCTCTTCTGGTTTCTTTGCAACTAGCAACTCTAAAGATTTAATTTCCCGTGGTGACAGAAACCTATACGCTCCTAAAGGAAGTCCTACTATGCTTAAACTTCCAAAGTGAGTTCGCTTCAGCCTTATCACTGGATGACGAATAACCTCACAAATACGTTTGACGTGTCGATTTTTCCCTTCAAACATTTTAATTTTCACAAAGCTGTTTTTCCCACTGACACGGTCAACTTCCGCCTCTAATGGCATAGTTGATTGGTTGTCCAACCCTACCCCCCGCCTAAGACGACGCAAAGTTTTTTCATCCGGAACTCCCCTCACCTTAACCAAGTAAGTACGGGGCACCTGATATTTTGGGTCAAGTAGTTTTTTAGATATAGACCCATCGCTACTCAACAGTAGAGCTCCTTGTGTATTATAATCAAGCCGCCCAACCGGAAAAACACGAGCAGGAATATTTTTAATCAAATCCATGACGGTTTTACGTCCACGTTCATCCTCGCCCATTGTCGTAAGAAAATTTGCTGGCTTATTGAGAAGAATAAATACNCTTCCCTGTGGTCTAGGAATTAATTTTCCGCGCGCACGAATCTCGTCCAAAAAAGGGTCTACAGTTGTTCCCATTTTTGTAACCACATTGCCGTTGACCTTCACACGACCTTCCGCAATCCACCGTTCAGCTTCTCGGCGTGAGGCTAGTCCTGCATCAGCAATTACTTTTTGCAAGCGGGTTTTCATTTACAAAGGCAAAAAAAGAATTAACGTGAAGATTTTATAATTGNTATCTAATTAAGAACCACTCGAGGAGTCAATATCGGCAGGGTCTGTTGACTGAACTTCTNCCTCAGAAACCGTATCCACCATTTTCTCAGCGGCGTCTCCTAATAGTTCATCAAATGGTAATGTTGTTTGATCTGGTGAGANCTGGCCCTCTAGCTCGCTCTCCTTAAAATCCTCCAAAGTAGGCAAGTCACTCAANTCCCTCAATCCAAAATATTCAAGGAACTTGCGCGTCGTTCGGTACATAATTGGCCGACCTGGAACTTTTTTGCGCCCTCCCGGAGAAATAACTTTTTTCTCCAGCAAGGTTCGAACTACACCGCTAGAGTCCACACCACGGATCTCTTCAACCTCTGCCTTAGTCAGGGGTTGTTTATAAGCTATAATGGCAAGCGTATCCAGACTAGGCTGAGATAGTTTCGTCGTTTTGTCAAACTTCAGGAACTTGCGAATCCAATCAGAATAATCATGACGAGTGCATAACTGGTACCCCTCTGCAACTTGAAGAATCTGTAAGTTCCTCGAGTTATACTCCTCTATCAATTCTTCTAAAACTGATTTAAAGGAAACTTTTTCAACTTCACCGCCAAGTAAATTTTTAAACTGCGTTTCGCTTACTGGTTGGTCTGCGGCCAAAAGGATATTCTCAATGATTGCTTTGATTTCTTCTTGTTCCACCAGTAATTCCTTTTTAAACTGTCGTAAAAAACAACTCCGAAGGCCATTCTATCTACTTAACCTGTTCTCTGCAAAAATAAATCAGCAACACAAAAAATTAACTTGTAATATTTATTCCTTAAAATACTTACTCAATGCAAGTCCCTGAGAATGGTAATTCGATTTAATTTTTTTTCCATACACTTTCGTGGGCTTCTCAATAACGCTTTCAAATTTAAGGCGACAAAAGGTTTGCCCATCTTCTACCATGAAAGGAACGTCATGCGGGCGAACTTCCATCACGGCACTAGTCCCTTGATTTTTTAAAGTCTTGCCACCATGCCAACCAAAACCCGGATCAAAAAAACCAGCGTAGTGGGTACGCAACTCACCACTGTTTGGTTCATAAGCAACCATCTCAGCTAGCAAATGAGGCCAGATGCAAATTTTTTCTTTTGACATCATAATGTAGAAGCTTTCTGGCTCTAGGATCAANCGTTTGTTCCTAATCTGAGTCAAAGTAATCGGCTCCCAAAAATCCATTGGGTGATAATGGCGGTTAAGGCTCATATCAATAACACTGGAGTTAGTTTTTGCCTTGTAGGCAACAATACGGTCCTTTCTAGCTCCCGCAAGGTCCAAGCTAATGAACAAACCATTGTCCACTTTCACTTTTTCCACTCCGACCGGCCTACCGCCATCACCAAATAAAATAGGAGTTTTTTTATAATGATTTTTTAATTGTACATCGGAAAGGTGAGGGTCTCCCTGAAAAATACGCAACTGATTCAAGCGCAGTCCCTCTCTTACTCTTACGGGAAATGATCTAGGAATAACTTCTAAATACATTTTTCCTCTATATCCGTTGGGAATTTCGTCAAACCTGTGTCCATGGTCAACAATCACACGAGTAAACATGTCCAGTCTTCCGGTAGAACTTTTTGGATTAGTGCGCCCTTGAAATTTTTCAGGGAAAGCCAGTTCTTCGAGTAGAGGAATGAGGTAGATTGCCCCCTTTTCTAAAATACCTCCATCTCGCAAATCAATCTTGTAGAGTTTTACCTCGTTCAACTTGGTGTCCACGGTATCATTTTCTGGCAGAAAACTACTCTGAATACGATAGGCATGACTGCCCAACCTGAGATCGAGACTCACCGGTTGAAACTGAGACGCCAGCAAGGAGACTCGAGAATGTATCATTCCTTCATGGCAAGCAAGCTCAATGGACTGGTTGGTCAGGTACCCTGATTTTCCTCTCAGGCTTCTAACAAGCTCTCTGGATAGATGGGGTTTTGCGGAAAGAGTCTTCATCGTAGTATTTGCCTATATAATTTAGGGAATATCTTGACTTATAATTCTATCTGAAAGAGTTCGGAAGGCACTTTAATAAAGCGAGTCCATAAACCTCATGCGAAAACATATCAAGTGGGTTTCTGACTGTTCATGCTAACTTTAGGTAGTCCATAACCTGTAAAACCAGTCAAAACAAATTGACAGACCCTCTGAAGCTATGATTAAATCTTAATATTCATGTAATTTCAACCTCATTGTGGTCAGTCGTTCAGATCTACAAGGAAAACTTTATGCCTCTCTACGAATATTTCTGCGAAAGTTGTCAGGCGGATTTCACCTTACTTCAGTCTACGGATACTAACAAAGAGGAATCCGAGTGTTCTGAGTGTGGTTCTAAAAATACTCGATATAAGTTCTCCTCGTTTGCAGCGAAGATTCAAGGCAAACCTCACGCCGATTTACAAAAACCTGTCACTGTTGATGATCTTCCTAATAAAAATGTTTTGAGAATTCCTCCAGCCAGGCATATTTCTGAATACCAGTAAATAAAAAAACGAGACAAACTGAATTTCCCATCTAACACCTTAATAACCGTATAAAAATTTAACTAGGTTTAAATGAAAAACAAGAATCTAAAGCAAAAAGACACAACTGATNTTAATAATGTAACATTGTCAAATGTTGCTAAAAAAATTATTAAACCGACATTCTGGACGGTTTTGNTAGTNGCTGGGTTGTGGTCTCTAATGCATTTTTCAACACCAGAAACAAAACTCGAGCCATATACCAAATTTCAAAAAACATCCGCGGCTTTTGAGAACAATCTTGATGTGGAAGTAAAACCGAAATTAGAACGTTTCACCGAAACTAAACAACCCGACTTTACCAACATTTCAAGCCAAGACCCTGAACCTACACTAACGGGGAACCAATTACCGAGGAAAACGCTGGAGCACATCCAAAAAGGAATGCAACTCATTGAAGAGGGAAAATACAACAGCGCTGATATGGAATTTGAAAAAGCGGCTCAAATCAGTCCTAATGCACCTGAAGTTTTTGCGCTTTGGGGCACTGCACTTCGAGTCCAGGAAAAATACAAAGGAGCCAACCGTCANTTCTCAAAAGCTCTAGAACTATCACCCAACGACGCAGAAATCGCTTTCAACTGGGGTGTCTCCCGCTTTAGAGAAAAAGCCACTGATGAGGCTATCAAATTATTCCTGAAGACAGTCGAACTAACCCCATCTTACCACATGGGCTGGTACTACCTTGGAAAGGCCTATGGGCAAAAAAATAATTATGAGGAAGAAGTCAAAAGCCTTTTAAAGGTTACTACCTTAAAACCAGATTTTGGTTGGGGCCACTTCGACCTAGCAATAGCCCTAAGCCTGAAAAAGAAATTTGAAGAAGCTGCACCGCACTTTGAAAGAGCCATTGCTATAGACAAAAAACAATTTGAAAAACCTTTCGTTGTTCAGTTTCTAACCGCGCTAGGACGGCATAACCCAACTTCTCCTAAAAAAGAAGAAAAGAAAAAACCTGAGCCGGTAGCCAAGAAAGCCAAAGTAGATACCACCCAAAAGAACAAATTAAAGGCGGAAGAGGTAAAATCGGAGGGGTCGGACCATAAAATGGACGAAGGATCCAAGATGAAAAAAGCAACAACTCACGTCAAGGGGACGATGCTCATCAATGGAGAGCCGGCTGGTTCCAATGCGATTATATTCCTGGAAACAAAAACTAAAATGAAAGTACCAAACCAGAAAACTCTTAACATCACTATTGATCAAAGTGATCTCCAGTTTTCTCCTAAACACACCGTAGCCCCTGTAGGTTCTACTGTTAACTTTTCAAACCAGGATATGGAGGTACATAATATTTATTCAAAATCTTTGAATAATCAATTCAACCTGGGTGCCATGTCTTCAGGCGTGGTCAAAACTATCACTCTGCTTCAAGCAGGTCCAATCGTCCTAAGATGTAATCTTCATAAAGACATGATGGGTACTATCTTTGTTGTGCCCAACGGTTACTTCACGCAGCCTGACAAACAAGGTAAATACGAATTCAATGAAGTGAAGAGTGCGGGCTACATCATGCAAGCCTGGGCACCTCACCTGGCTCCTGGAGATGTCGAAGCCAACTTAAAATCTGCCGATCTAAATGGCGAAGACAAAGCCTTTGATTTTGATATTAAAACGGCTTCTCTTCCTGGAGAACTCCATGACATGGTCGACCCAGTCGATTACAACGCTGTTGTTGATAATATCGATAATGAACTCAAGCAGGCGATCCAAGATTGGGAAAATGGAAAGAAATACGTTTCACGAAAACGTGTCTTGATGGCAATCACAAAGCATTATGACGGGGGTGGGCTCAAAGGAGCTTTAGCAAAGAGTTTTAGTGAAAAAAGAAGTCTGGGTTTAGAAGACAAACTTGATGACATTCGAAAAATCATTTCGGGAATAGGCGCTGAAGCAAAATCAGCTACGGGAGATTCTCTTCGAAAAAGAGCAGCATTTGCTGTCGCTCAATTTAGGGTCAATGTCAAAGAACTTGAAGCCCGTCTCAATCCAGACCCTTGAGAGTTAAAATAAAACAAAAAAATTACCTGGGGTAACCTGGAACCAAACTACGAGGGGTCTTTCCTTCGAGANCATCGAGAATATTATCGGCTACCAGCAAGGCCATCTTGTCTCGTGTTTCAAAACTGGCGCTTCCAATATGAGGAAGTATCATTAGGTTATCAAGTTCTCTCATTCCTTCGGTAAGCTCTGGTTCGTCTTCATAAACATCCAAAGCGGCCCCTGCCAGTCGATCTTCCCTAAGGGCTGCAACCAAGGCATAATCGTCGATAACTTTTCCGCGAGCTGTATGTATTAGGTACGCTGTTTTCTTCATAAGGGTAATTTCATCGTTACCTATCATATACTTTGTTTCCTCTGTCAGGGGAACGTGAAGAGTTAAGAAATCAGATTCTCGTAAAATCTTTTCAAAAGTAGCGTACTCAACATTGAGTTTCTTTTCGTCTTCCTTCGGCAAACGATTTCTTTGGTGATACAGTGTTCGCATATTAAATCCGATAGCCCTTCTTGCCACGGATCGTCCTATCTCCCCAAGTCCGATAATTCCAAGAGTTTTTTCATATACATCTCCCCCAAGAAATAGTTGAGCTCCCCAACCCTGAAACTTACTCTCTCGTGTATAGCGGTCAGCCGGAATAATCCGACGCGCAGTTCCAAGAATCATCGCCCAAGTAAGATCTGCAGTGGTTTCATGAAGCACATTAGGAGTGTTTGTAACCCATATACCCCTTTCAGAGGCATAAGATACGTCAATATTGTTAAAGCCAGCTCCATAATTTGCAATAATTTTGAGTTTAGTACCTTGATCGATAATGTCTTGATCAATTCTGTCCGTTAAGTAGCTTATGACAGCATCACTTCCCGAGATCCTCTGCTTAAGTTCATCTTTTGTTAGCGAAGTTCGATTTATTTTCAAATCACATTCGGGAGAGAGTTTGTCTAGGGCAACTTGAGGAAAAATATTGGTCACAGTTACGATTGGTTTCATTTAACAAAGCCCTTTACAAGTTTCTGTGTTATAGTAAATTATTGATTTTAAAGGAATAACTTCCTAACTGCATGAAAATCCTATTTTTAGTTCCCCCTGAAACAATCTCCATCGAGTCGTCCGTACCCAAAGCCCTAGAAGGTGGAAAAGGCTATTATCCCAAGCTCGGGTTAATGTATGTAGCTGCATGGTACGAACGTGCTACCGGAAACACGCCAGTATTCATTGATTGCCCACCGGAGGGAATCAATGAACATGAGCTACTAAAGCAAGTCGAAAAGCTCCAGCCCGACATGGTAGCGATGAGCATCATGACATTCAATTTGCTTGATGCACTCCAAACATCTGAATCACTTAAACAAAAACATCCAAATATAAAAATTTGTCTTGGTGGACCTCATGTAAACATGTATCCAAAAGAAACCCTGAGTCAACCAAATATCGACTATGTGGTATTTGGTGAAGGTGAAAAGATTTTCACCGAACTCATCACCTCTCTTGAAAAAGATATATCAGACCCTCAATCCTTGCAAGTCATCAAGGGCTTAGGCTGGAAAAAGAACGGCACATCCCATATCAATCAAGCGCAAACTGAACTACTAGACCTTGATGAACTACCTTTTCCTGCACGCCATTTAGTTGATGTCAGCAAATATAAGCATATCATAGGTGAAGGAAGACAGTTTTTTAGCATTCAGGCGACTAGAGGATGCCCAGCTGCTTGTACCTTCTGCGATATTCGCCAGACTAAGTTCCGATGTCGTTCCCCAGAAAGTGTCGTAGATGAAATAGAGCAGTTAGTCCACATGGGAGTAGACGATCTATTTTTTGTAGACGACACGATAACCATCAATAAGAAAAACCTTATCGACACCTGTAACCTAATTATCGAACGTGGAATAAAAGTTAACTATAAAATTTCAGCACGAGTGGACACCATCAATGAAGAAGTACTTCTGGCNCTCAAAAAGTCGGGGTGCTATCGTATCCACTTTGGAATTGAATCGGCCAGTCCACGTCACCTAAAATACNTACAAAAGGGACAGACNCCTGAAAAGGTAGAGCGTGCTTGTAAAATGACTCGAAAGGCTGGGATAGGTTTTTTCGCCTATATGATGATCGGTATTCCGCATGAAACCAGGGAAGAGATGTTGGCCACTGTCGATTTTGCCAAAAATCTAAAACCCGATTATGCACAATTTTCAATATGCACTCCCTATCCTAAAACCGAACTATATCAGCAGATGCGCGACGAAGGTATCGTCACAGAAGACTACTGGCAAGATTTTGCTGAGCGACCCCGAGTCGATTTTAAAATTCAATTCTGGAATAACAGCTTTACAGAGCAAGAATTAAGGAAACTTCAAGATGAATGCCACGCCAGATTCTATAGCAGTGCCTCTTACATAATGAAGCAGATTACCAAAGTACGGTCCTGGCCCGACTTCACCGCTAAAGCCCGCATGGGCACCAAAATTCTAACCAGTCGGATGGGAATTTAATCCCAAAAGAAAACTATTAATTAATCCGACCCTAATTGGTTATATTTTTGGGATCTCCATACACAAAATTANCCCCCCAAAAACCTTTTTTAAAATTAGTCTCATAACGTGTAGAATCAGTTTATGCTTGAGGTAACAGAGATTTATAAAAGTGTTCAAGGGGAATCAACTTATATCGGGCTCCCTTGCGTGTTTGTTCGTTTAACAGGCTGCAACCTTAGATGCGTTTGGTGCGATACGACCCACGCTTTTCACAATGGAAAAGATTTATCTATTGGCCAAATTGTAGAGCAGGTAAAATCATACGGAGTCAACCTAGTAGAAATAACTGGTGGGGAGCCTCTTTTACAAAAAGAAGTCTTTCCACTTATGGAATCCCTTCTAGCAAATAAATTCCAAGTCATGCTGGAAACAAGCGGATCCCTCCCGATTAAAAATGTACCCAAAGAGGTTGTTAAAATTTTAGACCTTAAATGCCCAGGGAGTGGAGAAGAGAATAAAAACCTCTGGGAAAACCTAAACCATCTCGCCAGCACAGATGAAATCAAATTTGTCATTGCTGACAAAGTTGACTATGAGTGGAGTAAGAAAGTCCTAAAAGATTACCAACTCGAAAAAAAAATCCCGATCTTATTTTCACCTGTCTTTGAAAANCTTAAATTAAAAGATTTAACCGAATGGATCTTGGAAGATAACCTCCGGGTACGTCTGCATACACAGTTACACAAATATATTTGGAATCCAAAAACCATCGGTGTTTGACTAGCGTACCTTAAATTAAAATCAAACAAAACCTAGTCAAGTAATGTCCAAGCATAACCAAGATATTCAAAGAAAACTTCTTACCTGGTACGACAAAACAAAACGGGATTTACCTTGGAGAAAGACAAAAGATCCCTATAGTATTTGGATTTCCGAAGTCATGCTCCAACAGACGCAAGTCAAAACTGTAATTCCCTACTATGAACGCTGGATCAAAACTCTTCCGACAGTAGAAAAACTAGCAAATGCACCAGAGCAGAAAATTCTAAAACTTTGGGAGGGACTTGGTTATTATTCAAGGGCAAAAAATCTTAAAAAATCTGCGCAAATTATTTACGGGGAGCTGAGTGGAAAACTGCCTAGTACCGTTAAAAGTTTACAAAATCTTCCTGGAATCGGTCGNTATACTGCCGGTGCCATATCCAGTATCGCATTTGGATTAAAAGCCCCTGTCCTAGATGGTAATGTTAAACGTGTCCTATCAAGATTATTCTGTATTAACAAAAANGGAACTACCTCCGCTTCCGAAAATTGTTTGTGGGAAAAAGCCGAAGATTTGGTTCCAATTCGTAGACCCGGTGATTTTAACCAAGCTCTTATGGAGTTGGGAGCAATTGTATGTATACCCGCATCACCGNCATGCCAACAATGTCCCTTAAGAACTATCTGTAAAGCATTTCTTAAAAAGAGANTAAATGAGTTTCCTCCTTCTAAAAANANAAATTCTTCTAAAAAAATTGAAGTCAGTGCCGGCATCATCATAAAAAANAAAAANGTCTACATTCAACAAAGAATGAAAANTGGTTTGATGGGTGGACTCTGGGAGTTCCCGGGTGGAAAAAGAGAACAAGGTGAGTCNCCGGAAGAATGTTTAAGNCGTGAGATTATGGAAGAATTAAGAGTAAAGATTGTCAGTCTAAACAAAGTTATGACCATCAAACATGCCTACACCCAATTTCGCGTAACTCTAACTGTATTCAACTGTAAATTACAAAAAAAGAAAATCAGGCCTGATGGATGTGAACAGTGGAAATGGGTTTCATTATCAAACTTGAAAAAATATCCTTTTCCTGCCGCCAATGTTAAAATCGTAAAATACCTAACCGAAAATTAACTACTCGAACTAGAAAAACCTGACTGAGAAAATGAATCCGGGAATCAAAGTAACCCTTATTGGAACCGCTTCCAACCTTATACTTTCAATTATTAAGTTCGCTGGAGGTATCATCGGTCATAGTGCCGCCATGGTAGCCGATGCAACCCACTCTGTTTCCGATTTATTGACAGACATGATTGTATTAATCATGTTCAAGGTAGGCCAAAAGCCTAAGGACGAAGATCATCCTTACGGTCACGGAAAAGCAGAAACCCTTGGGACAACAGTTGTTGGATTTATTATTATTTCAGTTGGGATAGGATTAGCCTATGAAGCTTGGGAAATGATTCAATCTGGTATAGCTCGTATTCCCGAACCCCTAGCAGCTGGGACCGCATTGATCTCTATTTTCATTAAGGAATGGTTGTTTCGCTACACGCGTTCTGTTGGTGAAAAATCGAACAACTCCCTACTTCTTGCTAATGCCTGGCACCATCGATCCGATGCAATATCATCAATCGCTGCCTTGGTTGGTATTATTGGTGCCATGCTAGGATTCCCCGCTCTAGATCCTATCGCTGCGACAATGGTCGCCTTCATGATTATGAAAGTGGGTTACGAACTTACTCTTGGAGGATTTCGTGACTTAATGGATACCGCCCTCAACGAAAAAGATACCCAAAGTATTCAAGTTGCGATAGATGATGTATCAGGTGTTCTAAAATCACACGATTTACGAACACGAAAGATCGGCGGAGAAATTCTAATGGATGTTCACATTCAGGTAGACAGCGATCTTACCGTAACCGAAGGCCATGAAGTAGCCGAAAGGGTTCGAAGAAAACTAATCAAGAACTACCCAAATACCCAGGATGTACTGGTCCATGTAGATGGTTATGATGATAGTGAAGTGGAATCGATTTATAATATCTCGCGGGATGATGTTGAATTCTTGCTCACCTCAATACTTGCTAATACCGATGGGAAGTTAAAAAAAACCCAGCTGCGAATCCATCATCTAAAAGGAAAAAATATTGTCGAACTTTATTTACACGGAGACTCTACAAAGACAATTGCGGAAACCGAAACTAGTCTTAAGGAAATAAAAAGTGACCTCTTAAAAAACGAACATATAGATGGTGTCAAACTATACTTAGAGGTAGAGTCCAATAGTGATTACTTGCAAAAATAAGTATCCTTATCGGGGAAAACAGGGGGACTATGAAAGTTAAGTATACATAGCGGCTGATCACTGGTTGAAAATTGATGGATAATTCCAGGGGGAACTCTAAAAAAACACCCCGCCCTCAGGTCATAATTATCCCCATCAAGAACAGCCTTCCCAGAACCCGAGATAACATAATACAACTCCTCACCCTTTTTATGATAACTGGGTTTTTTAATCTGAAATGGTTCCATACGAACCAGGTAAGCAGAAAACTGATCACAGGCTTCCCGGGATAACAGCTGCTCGATTTGAACCCCCTCCAGAACAAACGACTCCGCTCTACCCGGCTCTAAGAACAATACCTGATTTTTTTTAGTCATTTGTCCTTCCAAGTACATGCATCACAACCTGGAACAAAGATCTCCCGAGTGCGTTTTCGTATCGACTTTTGAAATTGCTTCTAAAATATTTCCATCCTCACCAATTACATAGGTGATACGCGATGCGTATTCATCTTCAGGACCTTTAACCGCCTCATAAGCTAGCGCAATCTCTTGGTTGATATCGCATAATAAAGGGTAAGGAAAGTTAAATTTTTCGGCAAACGCCTTATTATCAGTTTCATTATCTAGGCTAACTCCAAGAATAACCGTATTTTTTTGTGCGAACTTTTCATAATCATCACGAAACCCTTTCCCTTCAACAGTGCAGCCCGGCGTATCTGCCTTGGGGTAAAACCATAACACCACTTTTTTCCCATTAAAATCAGCAAGACTAACGGCATTTCCGTTGTGATCTTTAACTGAAAAACCAGGAGCCCTTGTTTCTTTTTCCAGCATGAAAAACCTCCTTTTCGTAATTCACAATAAAACCTTTGGTGTCCTATTAAAAAAATAACATTTGGAGGACTTTCATTTAGATGCAAACTAACTGCGACAGGCTTGTAATTATTTTTTCAGAGTTTACCTTATCCTAGAAAGTAGACTTTCCCCCAAGACGAGATCTTCTTTCCGAGTAATTTTGATGTTCAGTTCTGAACCAGGAACTATCTTGACTCTTTCTCCTAAGTATTCAACCAACGACCCTTCATCCGTTCCATAATAAGAATCCTTCTTGCACTTTTTTAAAAGCTTGTTGTAGTAATCCGTACTGGAATGCTTGCGGCGTCTGCACCCGCCATAATCCATCTCTCGAAACTGTTTGTTTTACAAAACCATCTGCAGCCTGTTTTACCGTATCGCTAACTGGTATTGCAGTAATAGCCGCGCCATACTGCTGTGCCGCCTCCACCGTAGCTGTTATCATTTGGGGTGTGGTGAATGGTCTCACGCCATCATGAACCACTACTATGTCTGTTCCCTTCTCCAGAGAATTGAACCCATTATAGACAGAATCCTGGCGTTGCTCTCCACCCACAACCACTTCTTGAACGATTTTGTACTTATTCATCCAGTCTTTCCCCACCTCATTCACGTCTGCCCGTGGCATGACAAGGACAACGTAATCAATCAACTTACAGGAAGCAAATACCGTAAGCGTATGATGGAGGAGGGGTCTACCTTGAATTTCTAAAAACTGTTTTGGAATTGACGCACCAATTCGTTTGCCACGCCCCGCCGCAGGTATAATCGCACCAACTTTCATTTCTTGGATTATTTTCTAAAAAGTTATACTGATTATCGACTCTAGTTAAAATACCGCGTCGAATGCATCAGAAAGGGTTTTAACGGGAACTAAGCTTAGAGAACTAGTCTTATTGATTAGCCTGTCTTCCTTTATTGAATGCGGAACAACGCACTTCTTAAAACCCAAGCGTTCAGCCTCTGTCAGTCTGGCCTCTAATTGCATGACCGACCTGACCTCCCCGGTCAGCCCCACCTCTCCAATCATAACAGTATGTGGATCAACTGATCGATTTCTGAAACTGCCGGCAATCGCCGCAGCTACCCCCATATCAACAGCGGGTTCGGATATTTTAAGCCCACCTGCTATATTGATAAAAATATCTTCTCCCTGGAGATTCAGTCCCAGCCGTTTTTCCATTATAGCAACAAGTAAGGACGTTCGATTGTGGTCAAATCCCGCTGACATACGTCGAGGCATGCCTATTGAGGAGGAAGACGTCACCAAGGCTTGAACTTCCACCAATAAAGGCCTACTTCCCTCCATACTTGAAACAATGATCGAACCGGGTGAATCTGCCGGGCGTTCCGATAAAAAAATATCAGACGGATTCTCAACTCCAACCAGACCCTCGGGTAACATTTCAAAAACTCCAATTTCAGGCGTTGAGCCAAAGCGATTTTTAATAGCCCTTAAAATTCGGTAGGAATGTCCTTTTTCACCCTCGAAATATATTACCGTATCAACGATGTGCTCTAGGGATTTTGGTCCCGCGATGGCTCCGTCTTTAGTAATATGACCGATAAGCAACGCCGGCATGGCCCGCTTCTTCACATCCTGAAAAATTTTAAATGCCACCTCTCTAACCTGGCCGATACTCCCTGGCGCCGATTGTAAGTCGGCCGTAAAAAACGTTTGGATGGAATCTAAAACCAGCGCATCTGGTTGCACCTGGTCGACTACGCGAAGTACATCTTCAATACAAATTTCCGAGCAGACAAGCAAATTATCTGACAATGCTCCTAAACGATCTGCACGTAATTTTATTTGTGCAGGTGACTCCTCTCCTGAAACATAAAGAACCTTGGCGCCAGACTTGGCCATCTCACCCATACTTTGCAAGAGAAGGGTAGATTTCCCAATACCCGGATCCCCTCCAATCAGAACAAGGGAGCCCTCGACGAGCCCACCTCCCAAAGTACGGTCAAACTCGCCTATTCCTGTAACCAATCTATTCTGTGTAAGAGCCTGGACCGAGGTAACAGGCTGAACCGACTTGCCATCAGCCACACTATTATCCGCTTTCCGAGTTGAACGCGTTGCCTTTACTTTTTCTTCTGCGAGAGTATTCCACCCCTCGCACTCTGGGCATTTGCCTAACCATTTTGGAGCACGGTGCCCACAGCTTTGACACACGTATTCTGNAAGCGTTTTAGCCATAGAAAGAATTTATAGTAAAATTATTGTTCCCTACTTTAGGAAAGGCCCTGATCTTTTAAATTTCTGAGACCTCTGTAAAACATCCCAATGGTGCTCATGCAAGTCACAGAGAAAACAAAGATGGAAAACAAACCCCAGGGGGAAAAAATAGAACGTTTATTTCTGTTTTTTTAAATTTTTCAAGATGTTATCACTACGAGAAATATTAACATTAGCTTTACGTCTCAAGTCCTTCAATGCTTCTGTCATCTTTTTCTGGGTAGTCAAGATTGTTTCTTCCGTTGAAATCGATCCTAATTTTTGACCCTGTAGCACCTTTTCCACCTTTTTCTGACTTTGCAA
>JGI26381J51731_1000599_pt1 | contig 18933 bp, 23 predicted proteins | sample SaaInlV_165m_DNA_3_FD_51731 | JGI IMG/M metagenome (IMG submission 51731) | reverse complement strand
TATTTTATTGACTACCTTCTTGGAGTTATTATGTGGACTTTAATAGGAAGAGTTGCGATGAATATTTTTCAAAAAGAAGACTCTGAGTTCTTTTTTATGAAAATATTTGTAAAATACACTAATCCACTAATAAAAATTTTTAAGCCTATTACTCCATCTTTCATTATAGCTCCTCTCATTCCATTATATGTTGCTTGGTTCTTTTATATGATTAGATTTTACTTAATGCCTTGGATCTTAGGTTATTCTGTAATGGGTATGTTATCCTTTCCGCTAGAAAGCGAAGTTTCTAGACAAATTTATCAATTATTTAATTCAATTAAATTTTAAAAATTGATACTAGTAGATCTAGCAATCAATGAAAAAAATACAAATTTCACCGTCAATCTTATCTGCCAATTTTAGCCAATTAGGTAATGAAATTAAAAGACTTGAAGAAGGTGGTGCAGATATGATCCACATAGACGTAATGGATGGTCATTTCGTGCCAAATCTGACTATCGGACCACCTGTAATAAAGGCTCTAAGAAAACAATGTTCTCTTAAATTTGATGTACACTTAATGATATCTCCAGTTCATAAATATATTGACTCATATGCTGAAGCAGGGGCAGACATTATAACCATACATCCAGAGGCAACAGAAAATTTAGAGGCATCAATTTTAAANATTAAANAGTTAAATAAAATAGTAGGAGTTTCATTAAACCCTGAGTCAAAAATTGATCTAATTGAAAAATTTCTTGATAAGATTGATTTAGTTTTAATAATGAGTGTTAATCCTGGGTTTGGAGGTCAAAAATTTATGCCTGAAGTTTTAGAAAAAATCAAAGAACTTAAAAAGATTCAAGAAAAGAAAAATATAAATTTTGATATTGAAATTGATGGTGGAATAAACTTTGACAACTTTAAAATCGCAATTGAAGCAGGTGCTAATATTCTTGTCTCAGGAACAACAATATTCAAAAGCAATGATGGAGATATAAAGAAAAATATTAATTTATTAAAACTAAAGTAAATTAATGATTAATAAGAGCATCTTAGGCAATTTTAGTATAATTCTTTTAACCTTAAAAAATAATATTCGTAAAATTTATCAAAGTTCAAATTTTTATGACAAAAAAATATCTAGGGTTGATAATGTTAATTTTGGATATAAGCCAAGTCCCTATTTATTGTCGTCAATAGTAAAATCAAAAAATAAAAAATATCGAATTGAAGATTTTACTCTAGAATCTATTTGGAAAAATAATGATGACACAAGAGATTATGAGAAGCTTAATAGCTTTTTTTGGTTTTTTAGTCTNGATTTAAAATCTTCAAAAAAAGCTGTTCAATCATTAATACTAAATTGGATAAACAATAATTATCGATATAATAATAAGAGCTGGGACTTTGATCTTACATCTAAAAGAATAATTTCATGGTTATCAAATCATCAACTTACATATGAAGATNGTGACAAAGAATATAGAACAAATTTTGACCACTGTATTCAAAAACAAGCAAATCATCTTTTAAATGAAATAAATAATTCTAATGACTTTGAAAATAAAATGATTGGTTGTGCGGCAATTATTTTAACTGGATTAGCTTACAAAAATAATATGAATTATCTCAGTACTGGCTTAGATNTTTTAAAAAAAATTATTAAATTATCAATTGATAATCAAGGTTTTCCAAAATCAAGAAGCATTAAACAACTAAGCTTTTATTTAAAAAACTTCATATTAATTAGAGAGTGGTTCAAGGAGTCCCAAAATGATATTCCAGAATATATTGATGAGACGATATATCATTTAGGCTTAAGTTATTCTTTTATATGGCAAAATATAAATCATGATCTATTATTTAATGGTAACTATGAGTCCAACAATAAGGAATTTGATCAATATTTAAAAAAATTTGGTTATAGTTTTAAAAATCGAAATAAAGAAGTTGCAGGATACATAATTCTTAAAAATAAAAAAATTATCTTAGCAATGGATGCAGGATCAAGCCCAGACATAAATTTTTCTAAAGATTATCAAGCTGGAGCATTATCATTTGAAATTATTTCAAATGGCAAAAAACTAATTAGCAATTCAGGTTACTTTTCCAATAAAGAAAACAAATTAAATTATCTCTCTAAAAGTTCAGCATTACAAAGTACTCTAATTATCGATGATCATTCATCTTGTAATTTTCAAAAAATTAGTAAAACACATTCCATCATTAACCAAGGATTAAAAATAACAAAAAAAAATGTTGTTTTCGAAAACAATTATTGGAAAATTTCTGCCATACATGATGGATATCTTAAAAATTTAGGATGTGTTCATGAGAGAAATATTGAATTTTATCCTGAACAAATGAAATTTGTTGGATTTGATAAAATTTTAAGAAAAAATAAAACAAATGATAAAAAATTTGATATTAGATTTCATCTTAATCCAGGAACAAAAGTGATGAAAACACAGGATAATAAATCAATATTAATAGAATTAGAAGATGAAGGATGGAAATTTAATTGTGATAATTTTGATATAGATATTGATAATGGATTATATTTGGGTAATAAAAATTCTTATAAAGAAAATCAAAATATATTTATATCAGGAATAACTAATAAACTAGATGAAATTATAAAATGGGAAATTAGTAAATTAAAATGAAAAAAATTAAAACCGCTCTTATATCTGTTTCAGATAAAAAAAACTTAAAACCACTTTTAAATGTATTAAGAAAAAATAAAGTAAAAATCATTAGCTCTGGTGGAACTTATAAAGAAATTAAAAGATTGAAATTTAAGTGTTTAGAAGTTTCTGATTTCACAAATTCTCCTGAAATTCTAGAAGGCAGAGTAAAAACTCTTCATCCAAAAGTACATGCTGGAATTTTAAATAAAAGAGACAACAAGTCTCACATAAAAGATTTAAAAAAAAATAATTTTGAAAATATTGATTTAGTAATTGTAAACTTTTACCCATTTGAAGAAACTTTAAAAAAAACAAAAAATCATAATAAAATAATAGAAAATATTGATGTAGGTGGTCCAACAATGGTACGATCTGCGGCAAAAAATTATAAAGATGTAACAGTTATTACTTCTTCAAATCAATACGAGGAATTAATAGATGAAATAGAAAATAATAAAGGATCAACAACTCTAGAATTTAGAAAAAAATTATCAAGAATTGCTTTTACTGAAACTGCATACTACGATTCTGTCATTTCAAATTATTTTAATCAAATTACTAATACAATTTTTCCAACAAAAAAAATTATACACTCTAATTTAATTGAGATGCTACGATATGGAGAAAACCCTCATCAAAAAAGTGCTGTTTATTCAACAAATTCAGCCATGAATATAAAGCAAATTCATGGAAAACAACTTAGTTACAATAATTATAATGATATTTTTGCGGCACTAAATATTTCAAAATCTTTTTCAAAAGATTTAGGCACTGTAATTGTAAAACATGCAAATCCATGTGGCGTTTCAATTAAAAAAAATCACCTCGAAAGCTACAAATCTGCACTAGCTTGTGATCCAATTAGTGCGTTTGGTGGTATTGTGTCTTTTAATTTCAAAGTTTCTAAAAATTTATCTCTTGAATTAAATAAGTTATTTCTTGAAGTAATTATTGCAAATGGATTTAATAATGAGGCACTTAAAATTCTTAAAAGAAAAAAAAATTTAAGATTAATAGATGCTTCAAATTATTCTTTTCAAGGAAACTTAAGATTTGTATCTTCAAATGAAGAAATATTAGTTCAATCAGAGGATAATAATGAATTTAAAAGTGAAAACTTTAAAATTGTTTCTAAAAAAAAACCAAACAAACAACAAATGAAAAATTTGTTATTTGCTTTTAATGTTTGTAGATATGTAAAATCAAATGCTATTGTTTTAGCATCAAAAGAAACAACCACAGGTATTGGTTCGGGTCAACCTAGTAGATTAGACAGTTGTCAAATAGCAATCGATAAAATGAAAAAATTTACCAATAAAAATATTGATTTAGTTGCAGCCTCAGATGCTTTTTTTCCATTTGTAGATGGTGTTGAAAAATTAGTGCAATCTGGCGTTACTGCTATAATACAACCTTCTGGCTCAATAAGAGATAAAGAAATTATTAATTTTGCAAATCAAACAGATACAATTTTGGTCTTTTCAAAAACAAGACACTTTAGGCATTAGTAATTTGGTCTATTTTTGCAGCTAATATAAAATCATTTTCTGAAAGACCCTCGATTGCATGTGTGGTAATTTTAATTTCAGCATACCCCCAACCAAACAGTATGTCTGGATGATGACCCTCATCTTCAGATATCCTTCCAACTTTGTTTACAAATTTCTCACTTTGTAAAAAATTTTTAAAAATAAATTTTTTTTTTAAAAAAAACACCTTACCTTCTTCTTTGGCAATATCCCAACCATCAACTTTTTTTTGATATTTATGAATTTGTGATATATCAAATGGAATTACCCCACNCTCACAAGGCACACATTTTTTTTTTAAAAGGTCGTTCATTAAAGTTTAATTGTAGTTTAGTTCTAGTAATTCTTTTTTAAAAGAATTATTTATTTTTTCAATCATATCTCTTGATAATAAATTTTGCCATTTATTCTTAAATCCAAGATTAAAAAAATTGATTTTTTTTCCGTCATTCGAGAAAACACTTTCATCAAACTTTTCATTTAGTTCTTTATTTTTTAAATTTACAAAATTTGTAGAATTTATGGCGTTTAAAAATTTTTTTTCATTTATAACATTTTTTTCCATTTTGAGATCGTCTATAAAATTAATTATTTCTTTAAAAATTTTTTCTTTATTTTCCTTAAGATGTTCATACTTAATAAATAAAATCTTAAATTTTTTGTTTTCTTTCCATGATTTATAATGGTCAGCCCATGAGCTCAAAAAGGTAAAATTACTACAATCACCGTTAACAGATTTTTCTGATAGCGAAGCATTATCGTCTATTAAAGTCTCATATGCCTGATCTAAACTAAACGAATAATGATGGCATATTGATGAAATTACATTTCTTGGATCTCTAACTATATAAATTGCTCCTGCAGTTTCGTTGCTTGTTGTAAATTCAGTATTATTATAACTTTTTAAAGTATTGTGTGTTTTTAAAAAAACAAATTTTTCTTTGTTAAAAAATTGATTTTGACTATATATCCAATTTTTAGCTGCATCCTCAAAGCTAAAACAATCTTTTGTTGAAAATTTAGTACCAGGAAATTGAAGTATATTTAATAGTTGTTCAAATTCGAATTTACCTTTTTTTGAAAAATAATATGCTGATAGAAAAGACCTAATATAGGTGTTTCCACTTTTAGGGTAAGATGCAATCCAAATTATCATTGTTTTTGGAGCGGGCAAAGGGGGTCGAACCCTCGACCTTCTCGTTGGCAACGAGACGCTCTACCACTGAGCTATGCCCGCAATTATTAAAGCTATAGTTAGACTTTTTTTTTAATTCAATCAATACAAATTAATATTAGATATGATATATTTTTAAATAATATGCAAATAAATGATCTTCCAAAAAAAATCCCTGTCTTTCCGTTAAGTAATTTTATCATTTTTCCTAAAACTACAGTACCATTAAATATTTTTGAACCACGTTACGTTGATATGATTAATGACTGTATGAAATCTAATAAACTAGTTGGCATGATACAGCCTATGAACTTAAACGATGTTGACAAAATAGAGCCAGACCTTCATCAAATTGGTTGCTTGGGGAAAATAACTAGTTTTAAGGAAACAGAGGATCGACGCTATTTAATTGAATTAAAAGGTTTAATTAGATTTGAGATTGTTAGGGAAATTGCCTCTAATAAAAAATATCGAGAATTTGAGATAAATTATGAAAAATTTATTAATGATTTAAATAAAAAAAAAGAAGAACTAAAATATACCGATTTAGAGTTAATTTTTAAAGATTTAAAATCTCTGTTTGAAAAAAGAGGTTTCATAATAAACTGGAAAGAACTTGAAAAACAAAGTCTTGATGAAATTATAAATGCATTAGCAATGGCCTCACCTTTTTCATTAGAAGAAAAACAAGTTCTATTAGAAGCTAAAAATCTTGATAGTAGAAAAACGAAAATTGCTGAGATATTAAATACATATACACATGATATATTCAACAATACAACGCTACAATAATTTAAATTAAAATTCCTTTATCTGCTATTTTCGTAAAAACTTTATTTACAAAAGAATTTTTACCTAGAAATTGAACTGATTTACTTAAAATTTTATTATTTGTTTTTCTTTCTATATTAAAAAATTCATGGATGAAATCTACACTATTAGAAAAAATAAAATTTTTATGTTTTAGTTTTTTTTCAAACTCTTGATTTATTGAGCTATCTAATGGTAAGCCTAAATCAATTCTATCTTTAATTATATTTGTAAAAATTTTTACATCTCTAATGGTCATATTAAACCCCTGACCTGCCAAAGGATGAATTTTATGAAGCAAATCACCAAATGCCAAAACATTATTATAATAATAAGATCTTAAACTTAAAGAGTTTAATTCAAAACTATCTATTTTGTTCATTTTTATAATTTGGTATTTAAAATTATACTTTTTAATTAAATCTGTAATATTATTTTCTTTTTTACTAGAGTTATGAACAGAATAAACTATTGAGGTTTCAATATTAGAAATTGGCAAAAAAGCTAACGGCCCTTTTTTTGTAAAAATTTGTGTTGCAGTGTTATTTAAAAAATTTTTATGCTTTATAACAGTTGTGTAGGCAGTGCTATTATATTTTTTTATTATTTTTTTGCTGAAATATTTTTTAGTAAAATTGTGAAGATAATCACAATTAACTATTATTTCAAATTTATCCAAAAAAGATAATTTGTTATTACTATAAAATTTTTTTTTAAAAAATTTATTTTTAGACAAATCTTTATCTAAAACTTGATATAATTCATAATTTTTTAAAATTGAAAAAATTTGCTTATCATTACTTTTAAAATCTAATAATTTTTCATTTTTTAAATTATCTGTATATATTTCGATCTTATTTAACTTCCAAAGAAGTTTATCAATATCTATTATATTTTTTTTAAAGTAATCAGTATTACTTTTAGAAATACCCAGTGTTCTGGAATGACTGATTTTTTGGTTTTTTTTTTGTGATATAAGCTCTACATAAATCTTTTGATTAACTAAAGCTTTAGCCAAAGTTAAGCTGGATAAGCCACTACCTAGTATACAAACTCTCATAATATTTTTAATTTTAACAATAAAAATTAGATGATACAAAGTGATTAAATCGACTCATTAATATGAATATAAAAAAAACAGCTAATTTAGTGATTAATTTCGCCATTAAGAGATTGGCAGAAATTTTTGGGATTACTATATTTATTGCAGGTGTATTTTTGTTTCTATCGCTAATTAGTTATTCTCCTGAAGATCCTAATTTTATTTTTCCAGATAGTACTGAAATTAAAAATATTTTAGGCTTTAATGGTAGTTTTGTTTCTGATTTATTCTTTCAATCTGTTGGGCTTGTAGCGTATCTATTATCTTTTACTTTTATTATAACTGGGATCAATGTATTTAGATTAAAAGAATTTTTTTTATCAGTAGAAAATACTTTTTTTGGAATTCTTTATTCTGTATTTGGCACACTTTTTTTTAATCACTATTACAATAAAAATTTTGAACTTTATATTAATGGTAGTGGTGGATTTATTGGTGGCTATTTTGATCAAACATTTTTAAATTNATTAATCAATATTAATGAAAACATATTCTATTATATATTGATCATATTNGTTTTATTTTTTTTTCTTATAAGTATTAATTTTAATCCAAAGAATTTTTATAATAGTTTAAAAAATATTTTTAACTTTTTTATAAAAAAAGAAACTATTTACACAGATAAAAGTGAAATTATTAACGAATATATCCCCCAAGATGAAATTAAAAATCTTATTCAAGAAGATTTACCATTTATTAAAAGCGAAAATAAATCTGAGAATAAAATTAAATTTAAATTACCAAATTTAGATTTGCTAAAAAACCCCTCAAAAAAAGAAAGGGAAAATTTCAATATAAATGAGACGCATGATCCAGAATTTTTAGAAAAGATATTGATGGACTTTGGAGTAAATGGAAATATTAAAAAAGTTAGTCATGGACCTGTGGTTACTTTAAATGAATTTGAGCCCGCAGCTGGTGTGAAAGTTTCAAAAATTATAAATTTATCTGATGATATAGCTCGAAATACAAGTTCAGAATCAGCTAGGATTGCAACTATTCCTGGTAGCAATACAGTTGGAATTGAACTTCCAAACATATCTAGAGAAAATGTTTATTTAAGTGAAATTATAAGTAATTCTGATTTTAAAAGAAGAGAAGTTAAACTGCCTATTGCACTTGGTAAAAATATTTCTGGTAAACCCATTGTAGGTGATCTAGCATCAATGCCTCATCTTTTAATCGCTGGTACAACTGGATCTGGAAAATCTGTTTGTATTAATACAATTATTTTATCTCTATTGTACCGGCACACACCTGATAAATGTAAATTTATATTAATAGATCCTAAAATGCTCGAACTTTCTACATATGAAGGAATTCCTCATTTATTATGTCCAGTAATAACTGAGGCTAAAAAAGCAGCTTCTGTACTTGGTTGGGTCGTTAAAGAGATGGAGAGTAGATATAGGCTAATGACAAAAGAAGGTGTTAGAAACATCGATGGCTATAACACCAAACATAAACTTCCTATGCCATATATAGTTGTGGTGGTTGATGAAATGTCTGATTTGATGCTGGTTGCAGGTAAAGAAATCGAAAATTATATTCAAAAACTGTCACAAATGGCGAGAGCAGCCGGAATTCATATCATAATGGCAACTCAAAGACCAAGTGTAGATGTAATAACTGGTACAATTAAAGCTAATTTTCCAACTAGAATATCTTTTCAAGTTACTTCTAAAATAGACAGCAGAACAATTCTTGGCGAACAGGGAGCTGAGCAATTATTAGGAAAAGGAGATATGCTTTACATGTCCTCTGCTAATCGTATTGTAAGAATACATGCTCCATTTGTGTCAGATAATGAAATTGAAAAAATTAATAATTCTTTAAGATCTCAAGCTGAGCCTGATTATATAGATGAAATATTAAACTTTGCAGATGAAAAAGAGATTAGCGATAGTCAAAGTCAGGGTGATAAAGATGAATTGTATCAACAGGCATTAGAAATTATTCGATCAGAAGGAAAAGCCTCTACATCATTTTTACAAAGAAAACTTCAAATTGGTTACAATAGAGCGGCAAGAATTATTGATATGATGGAAGCTGATGGAGTTGTAAGTAAGGCAAATCATGTTGGTAAAAGAGATGTTCTCTAATGTTTAAATATTTTTTTATTTTTATTTTTATAATTTTACTTTCTAACACTCAGGCGAGTAATAAAGATAAAATAATAGAAAATTTGAAGAATACTGAAAAACCTAAATTTCAAGTTTGAACAAAATATTAATGGTAGAATAGAAAATGGAAATTGCATAATTCAATATCCGAAGAAAATTTATTGCAAATATTTCAAAAATAACAAGATCTTGGTTTCTAATGGAAAATCCTTAGTGATCAAAACTAGAACTAGCTTTTATAGATACCCCTTAAACAAAACACCACTAAACCTAATATTGGATAAAAATTTTTTAATAAAAAAAATAAGTAATTTAAAAGAAAAAATATTAGATAAAACTAAAATAAATTTTGTAATAGTAGAAAATGATAATGAAATAAATGTTTTTTTTGATGATAAAACATTTAATTTAATAGGCTGGCAGACTAAAGATATTTATCAAAATGTTAATATTACTTATCTTTCCTTAATTCAGGTAAATCAACAAATTGATAAAGATTTATTTAAACTACCTTCACAAAACTAAATTTTTATAGTTTCGGTTTTAAATATTTTCATACCTCTGGCTATATAATTATTTAAAGCATTTTTGTGATCTTGAGAGCATGTATGAACCCAAACTCTATCGATACTCCCTTTAAAAGATTTTTGAATTGCTTGAGATAATAAATATGATCCCAGCTTTTTATTTTGAAATTCTTCCAATAACCCGAAGTAAGCAATTTCTACTTCTTTTTTTTCAATATGAGATATCAATTCAAAGAAGCCAGCTAAATCATTTTTAAATTTAAATATATATGTTTTGACCTTTTCACTAGAAACATAATCTATCCATTGAGTTTCTGTCCAAACTAATCGATCAATCCAGTTATGTTTTTTGCCAATATTTTTATAAAAAAATTTATTTAATTGAAAATTAATTGGCTCTAATAAATTTAAAGAATAATCTTTAGTTGGTTCATTAACTTTATTCAGATCTTCAATTGAACTTATTTCCAAATAATTTCTTTGGACTTCTTGCGTCACTCAACCATTTTTCCAACTTTTTCACCTCCAAATAAATGAAAGTGTAAGTGTGGAACCTCTTGACCACCGTCATCACTTATATTGGTAAGAGCTCTATACCCTTTACCTGTTTCTGTTGAAATACATAGCTTTTTAGCTACTATATTTATACCCTTAAGCAATCCAACCATCTCCTTTGAGGAAGCATTTAAACTAAAATCATCAAGATCAACATATTTTCCTTTTGGAATTACTAAAGCATGAATTTTTTTTTGAGGATTAATATCATGAAAAGATAAAACAAAGTCATCTTCATAAATTTTATTACAAGGTATTTCCCCTCTTAAAATTTTTGCAAAGATATTGTTATCATCATAACTCATTTTTTTCTTTTTTCTAATTCCCGCATGACTTCTTCAATTTTTAAATCATTAGCCTCTAAGTACATCAATAAATGATAAAATACATCTGCCGCTTCATGTATTTTATTTGTATTTTCCTCTACAGCTTCAATTAATTCATCAACTTCCTCTAAAACTTTTGCTTTACTTAGCGCTTTATCTTTAAGCAACTTATTTGTGTAAGACCCTTCTACAGGTGATAGTTTTCTTTCTCGTGCGAGTTTAATTAAATTTTCTAATGTACTAAGCATACTAAATTCTAACAGGTATTCCTTTTGAATCCAGATATTCCTTAGCTTCTTTTACTGAATGCTTTCCATAGTGAAATATGGATGCAGCTAAAACAGCACTTGCGTTTCCTAATTTTATTCCATCAACTAAATGATCAAGATTACCAACTCCACCCGATGCAATAGCAGGAATATTTACTTTTAATGATATCTTTGACATTAATTCAATATCATAACCTTGTTGGGTGCCATCTCTATCCATTGATGTTACTAAAAGCTCACCTGCCCCATTGTCTTCCATTTTTTTTGCAAATTCTATTGCATCAATTTTTGTATTACTTCTTCCACCATGAGTAAAAATTTCCCATTTATCTAAATTTTTTTTAACATCAATTGCAACAACAATACATTGTGATCCAAACTTTTTAGAACTTTCAATTATAACTTCAGGATTTTGAACTGCCGCAGTATTTATAGAAACTTTATCAGCACCACAATTAAGTAATTTATGAATATCCTCAACACTCCTGACACCTCCCCCAACCGTCAACGGAACAAAACATTTCTTAGATGTTCGTTCTACTACATCATAAATAGTATCTCTGTTTTCATTTGAGGCAGTAATATCTAAAAAACATATTTCATCTGCTCCACCATCAGAATAAATTTTAGCTTGTTCAACAGGGTCTCCGGCATCTTTTAAATCTACAAAGTTAATACCTTTTACAACGCGTCCGTTTTTAACGTCTAAACAAGGTATTATTCTATTTTTAAGCATCTTCTTTAACTAACTCATCTAATTTAATATCACCATCATAAATAGCCTTACCAACTATTATACCTTCAATATTTTTTAGAGTTTTAGCTTTTTTAATGTCATCTAATGATGAAACTCCACCAGATATAACTGCAGGGCAATTTGATATATCTGCAATTTTTGATGTTTCCTCAAAATTTGGGCTTTGTTTCATGCCATCTCTATTAATATCAGTGTAAATTAATCTACTAACACCATAATCATTAACTTCACTTAAATAATCTACAGTTAATTGATTGGAGTTTTCTTTCCACCCAGAAACTGACAAATATCCATCTTTTGCATCCAAACCCAAAGCAATTTTGTTCGGAAATTTTTCGCATGCTTCTTTTAAAAAAATTTTATCTTTTATAGCAGCACTTCCTAAAATAACTTTCTCAACACCGGCATCAATATATTTTCGAATACTATCAGTATTTCTAATACCACCACCTATCTCAACCTTTAAATCAAATTTACCAACTATATCCTGGATGATATCAAGATTTACTGTTTCACCAGTTAAAGCTCCATCTAGGTCAACAATGTGTAAATTTTTAAAACCATGATCTTTATATTTTCCAGCTTGTTCTACAGGAGACATTTTATATTCAGTTTTATTATCAAAGTCTCCTTTGACTAATCTCACACATTTTTTATTTTTAATATCTATGGCGGGAAATATTTTCATTTATAATTTATTCAATTTATTAACTTAAAAAATTTTCAATCATTTTAAGACCAATTTTATCACTTTTTTCTGGGTGAAATTGAGTTCCAAAAATATTTTCTTTTTCAACTGAACAAACAATATTTGAGGAATAATCTGTTGTTGCAGAAATTACATTTTTATCTTCTGGAATAAACTCATAACTATGAACAAAATACATATGAGAATTATTTTCTATGCCCCTAAAAATTTTACTATCTTTAACAATATCAATCTGATTCCAACCAATGTGTGGAAGTTTAAATTTTCCATTTTGATTATCTATTTTCGAGACTTTACCTGAAATCCAACCAAGTCCTTTTGTTTCAGTTTCTTCGTAGCCAATATCTGCAAACATCTGTAAACCAACACAAATTCCTAGCAGTGGCTTTTTATAATTAATTGCAAATTCGTTTAAAGTATAAACCAAGCCATTTATGCTGTTTAAAGCTTCAACACAGCTCTTGAACGAGCCCTGCCCTGGCAATACCAATTTATCACTAGATTTAATTTTATTTAAATCTGAAGTTACCTCGATATTTATTTTATCATTAGCAACTTCCTTAAAGGAATTAATAACAGAGCTTATATTGCCTGAATTATAATCAACAATTGTGACATTCATTAAACTTATAATGAGCCTTTAGTCGATGGAATACTTTTTTTGCTTCTTGGATCCATCTCTAATGCTTCTCTTAACGATCTTGCTAAAGCTTTATAACAAGACTCAATTATATGGTGACTATTGTCTCCATAAATATTTTCAACATGCATAGTAATACCAGCTGACTGAGAAAATGCTTGAAACCATTCTTTAAATAGTTCTGTATCCATCTCACCAAGTTTTTCTACTTTTAATTTTACTTTCCAAATTAAATAAGGTCGGTTTGAAACGTCAATCGCAACTCTTGTTAAAGTTTCATCCATTGGAATAACTCTGTGAGCGTAACGTTTAATGCCAACAAATTTTTTGGCTGCTTTTTTTAAAGCTTCACCGATTGCAATTCCTGTATCTTCTGTTGTGTGGTGAAGATCAATGTGAGTATCTCCCTTTGCTTTTACTTTTAAATCAATAAGAGAATGCTTTGATAACTGCTCAAGCATATGATCTAAAAAACCAATTCCAGTATCAATTTTATATTGACCCTTACCATCAATATTTACTTCAACACTGATGCTGGTTTCTTTAGTTTTTCTAGATACTTTTCCTTTTCTAGCCATATATTTTAGAGGTATACATGCATAATCTAACTATATCAATATCAGCAATCAACACTTGAAGAATAAAAAATAGTTACCATTTATCAATTATGACAACGATTGTATTNNTAAGAAAAAATAATGAAGTAGTGGTTGCTGGAGATGGCCAAGTAAGTATGGGAAATACTATCGTAAAAAGCACAGCTTCAAAAATTAGAANAATTGAAAAACGTGATGTAGTTGCGGGCTTTGCAGGGTCAACTGCAGATGCTTTAACTTTGTTTGAAAGATTAGAGGCAAAAATTGAAAAACATGCAGGGAATCTATCAAGAGCTGCTGTTGAATTAGCAAAAGATTGGCGAACTGATAANTATCTTAGAAGATTAGAAGCACTCATGGCTATTGGTGACAAAGAACATAGCTATATCATTTCTGGAACTGGAGATGTTTTAGAACCAGAAGGCGATGTTATAGGAATAGGTTCAGGTGGAAACTATGCTCTAGCTGCTGGAAAAGTTTTAATGGAGACAGACAAAAGTGCTGAAGAAATTGCAAAAAAAGCTATCAAAGTTGCATCAGAAATTTGTGTTTTCACAAATGATAACATTAAGGTTTTAAAAATATAAATGGAAAATTCAAACGTAACTCCATTGGTTCCTAAAGATAAAAACAAAAAAGAAGAAAGTTCATTAGTTAGTTCTCTCTCTCCAAGAGAAATTGTTTCTGAACTAGATAGATTTGTTGTTGGACAAAATAAAGCAAAAAAAGCTGTTGCAGTCGCTTTAAGAAATAGATGGAGAAGACAAGCACTTAAAGGTGAAATGAAAAACGAAGTTTTACCAAAGAATATTTTAATGATTGGACCAACAGGTGTTGGAAAAACAGAAATTTCAAGAAGACTTTCAAAGCTTGCTGAGGCACCATTTGTTAAAGTTGAGGCTACAAGGTTTACAGAGGTTGGTTATGTTGGAAGAGATGTGGAACAAATCGTAAGAGACTTAATGGAAATTGCAATTTCATTAGAAAAAGTAAAAATGAGAAAAGAAGTTCATGCCCAAGCTCAAAAATCAGCTGAAGAAAAAGTCTTAGATGCATTAGTTGGTAAAAAAGCAAGTCTTGCAACAAGAGAAAGTTTTAGAAAAAGACTTAGAAACGGTGACTTAGATGATAATGAAATTGAGATTGCAGTGAGTGATGCTGGGTCAAACAGCACTTCTTTTGAAATACCAGGAATGCCAGGAGCAAATGTTGGGATGATAAATATTGGTGAGATGATTGGTAAATCAATGGGAAATAAAGAAAAAAAGAAAAAAATGAATGTAAAAGAGTCTCATGAAATTTTAATCAATGATGAGTCGGATAAATTAATTGAACAAGATAAAATTATTAAAGCTGCAAAATTATCAACAGAAAACAATGGAATAGTATTTTTAGATGAAATTGATAAAATATCTGCAAGGACTGATAGAGTTGGTGGTGATGTTTCAAGAGAAGGAGTTCAAAGAGATCTGTTACCGTTAATTGAGGGAACAACTGTAAATACAAAACATGGTCCAATTAAAACTGATCATATTTTATTTATTGCTTCTGGTGCATTTCAACTTGCTAAACCTTCTGATTTACTTCCTGAATTGCAAGGAAGATTNCCTATAAGAGTTGAATTAGAAGCTTTAACCAGTGATGATTTTAAACGAATTTTAAGAGAGCCCGATTTTAGTTTAATAAAGCAATACATAGCCCTTTTAAAAACTGAAGATGTTGATCTTGAATTTTCAGATGATGGCATTGACGCTATTGCAAACATTGCATCAGAGGTTAATGCTACGGTTGAAAATATCGGTGCTAGAAGATTACATACAATTATTGAAAAAATTTTAGATGAAATTAGTTTTACTGCAACTGATCGCTCTGGTGAAAAAATTAAAATTGATAAAGAGTATATTGATAAAAATTTAGATAATTTAATTAAAGATACCGATTTATCGAAATTTATTCTCTAAAAACTTAAAGATAACCAAGCTCTTTCATTTCTTTTTTAAACTCATTTTCAATTTGATTTTTGATACTGGTTTTAAGTGAATTTTTCCAGCTTGTTTTTTCTCCAAGATTAAAAAATTTAACTTTATTTCCTGTTTTTTTATCATTCATACTCTCCACAAACCCATTTTCACTTTCTAATTTTTGCATCTGATCAAAATTTGTGTTTTCTAAAACATTATTAAATTTTTTTTTATCTAATACAAATTCAACATTTTTAAGATTATGGATAAATCTTAAAATTTCATAAAAAATTTTATCTTTTTCTCTTATCANGTCTTCATATTTTATTAGCATATATTTGTTTACTGTTTTAAAAGATTTCCAGCTATTAAAGTTTCCAGCCCAAGTTCCTGGATAGACTGTTATGTCTTCTTTGTCTTTATCTCTTAATTCTCTTCCTTTAATTAAATCTTCAGCAGATTTTTCATGTGATTGGCTACTGTGGTTTGAAAAAGACAAAACTATATTTCTTGGATCTCTAACTATATAAATAACTCCGAGCGTATATTCTAATTTAGTAAAAGGATTGTTTTCAATATTAAATAAATAACTATGAGTTTTTAAAAATTGGATGGAATTTTTAATATTAATAAATTTTTGAATAGGTATATAATTTCTTATTACCTCTTTTTCATTTTTAATATCAACTCCATATTTTAAAAAAAGTTCCTTTATAGGAAATTGTTTAATATTTTTTAATAATTCAAAATTAAAATTCCCATTTTTAGAAAAAAAATATGCTGACAACAAAGATCTGATTAAAGTATTTCCACTTTTGGGGTATGAAGCTAACCAAATAAACATAAAAAATTATTTTAAATTTTATAGATATCCAAGCTCTTCCATTTCTTTTTTAAAAGCTTTCTCTATTTTGTATCTAATTTTATTATCTAATATCTTTTTCCAATCATTTTTTGGTCCTAAATTAAAAAAAGGTATTTTTTTTCCAGTTTTTTCATTGATAGTTCCCTCACCAAAACCTGTTTGTTTTTCTAATTTTTGCATATTTTCAAAAGTTGTAGTTTTTATAACATTATCAAATTTATTTTTGTCTATTGTAAACTTGGAATTATTTAATTTATAAATAAATTTTAATACATTTAAAAAGATAAGTTCTCGATTAGTAATTAAATCCTCATATTTAATTAACATGTATTTTCCATGTTCTTTAAAAGTTTTCCAGCTGTGAAAATTATTAGACCAGGTATTAGTCCAAGTGAACCCATCTCCTGATGATTTTATCATAAAATCAGCCGTTTGTTCAATTGTGGTATTTTTAAATTTAGAAAGAGAATTAACAATATTTCTAGGATCTCTAACAATATAAATAACTCCAAGGGAATTATTAAAATCTGTAAATGAAAACTGTTGATTAAAGTTAAATAAATAACTGTGCGTTTTTAAAAATTGAACAGAGTTTTTTTTATTAAACGTTTCTTGAACCTTTATATAATTTTTAATAGTTTCGTTATGATTCGAAATATCAACNCCATGTTTCATAAACAAACCACCATGTGGGAATTGCTTTATGTTTTTTATTAAGCCAAAAAAATAGTTGCCATCTTTAGAAAAAAAGTAAGATGCTAACATTGATCGTAACAATGTATTTCCACTTTTAGGGTATGATGCAAGCCAAATAAACATAAATTTTTTTTGATCAGTTTTATTTTAACTTTTTTAAATATATATAAAAAGCGCCACTACCACCATCTTCTATTTTAGCGTCCTGTATATCATTAATAATTTTCATTAGATTTATATTATTAGATATAAATTCTGGAACAGAATATTTTAAAATACTCAAATCTTTTGAAACATAAGGATCTTTTTCATTTTGTGAATGAATACCCTTTCCTGTAACAATAATTAATTTATTTATTTGCTCTTCATAACATTTAATAATGAAGTCATTAACAGCTATATTGGCCTGTTCTAGCGTAAGACCATGTAAATCTATGGATTTTATTTTTAAAGTTGTATCTTTTTTAATTTTTAAATCCTTATTGGGTAATTTTTCCTCATTAGAGAGAAATTTTTCCCAATCTTTTTTATCTTTGTCTGAAATATTGTTGCTCAATTAAGTTAAAATATTAACTAGTTTCCAGTTTGGGTTAACTGACGTAACATCTTTTGAAAATACCCAAGTATCATAGATTTTTTTAATTTTTTCAGGATCACCTGATATAATTTTTTTGTCCTTGTCTTTTATACAAGTTATAACTTCTGCAATAAAATCCACAGTAACATTTAAAATTTTATCTATTTTTTTATGTTCTTTAATAGCTGCAGAATTTATACCTATAAAAGTAATTTCAGCATAATGACCTCTATCACTTCTTTTTTTCAGGGCCTCACTAAATTGATTATAAATTTCATTATTAAGTAGTGGCTTGCTTGTTGTTATCTTATTATCATTATCACTAAAGTCAGTAATAATTGTTTCATATGCGATTTTAGCACCATTTAAAAATTCTTTTTGAGAGTCGTCATCAAATTTTTCATTTACCTTCGGTGTTTGATTTATATTAATGTCTTTTAAAACTTCTTTAAATTGTGGATGATTTTTTCCATCAAAACCAGTTCTTTTTCCAAGTATTCCTCTTAATCTTAAAAAAATAAAACCAGCAATCATTGCAAGAAGGATTATATCAATATATTCAAAACTATAGTTCATGAGATATATAATAATTACTATGTTGATTAATTTCAACCAGCAATTTAGATTAAGGACAAATGAACTCAATTTTATTATTAATAATTTTAATTCCAATAATAGAAATTTATCTATTTATTAAAATTGGATCTCAAATTGGAGCAATTACAACAATTTTATTAATATTTACAACAGCTATAGTTGGGGTTTACTACGCTAAGTACGAAGGTTTAAATACCCTTAAATCAGGTTTCCTACAATTAAGNAGAAATGAAGCGCCGACCTTTGAAATGTTATCTGGAGCCGCAATTGCGTTTGCCGCGTTACTTTTGATTATTCCCGGCTTTGCTACAGATATTTTTGGATTTTTAATAATTTTTCCAATAACTAGAAAGATTATTTTTAGTAAGTTTGTTAAAAAATATAACCCCCCAAAAAACAATAAAAATAATTTTATAGATGGAGATTTTGAAGATATAGATGA
>JGI26381J51731_1000583_pt1 | contig 19389 bp, 23 predicted proteins | sample SaaInlV_165m_DNA_3_FD_51731 | JGI IMG/M metagenome (IMG submission 51731) | reverse complement strand
GACCCGATAAATTTTATCGTTGTGTTTGATTACGTAACCAGGGCGCACCCCGTTTCCATTGACATAAGCTACCATGCTATGCTCCGAGTATTTTAANAACTGGATAAAACTAGAAACCCNAAATATTTTTTTACTAATTATAACTACCGCTCAAGTGGAAGCAAGTCAAATAAAGCTCTACACCAACAACCCGATCCATGATCAAACCCAATGAAATGTCCGCTTTGTAATCACAATTCCACCAGCCTTACTTTGAAAGGTGATGCTAGGGAATACTGGTCTTGTGAAAAGTGTTGTCTTATATTCGTTCCTCCGGAATTTTTTATTCCAAAAAAAGAAGAGATCGAGCGTTACCTGGAACACAACAACACTCTGGACAACGAAGGATACGTGAAAATGTTTCAAAAAAAAATTAACACGATTAACAAAATATGTTCTGGAATAAATACTGTTCTAGATTACGGATGTGGTTACGAACCTGTTCTCAAAATACTACTGGAGCGAGAAGGGTATAAAACGCATGGCTACGACTTAAATTTTTTTCCCAATGAAGACCTGAAAAAAAAATATGATCTGATTATCTCTACAGAAACCTTTGAGCATATAAAAAATCCAGGAGAAGAACTAGCGTGCCTGACACATCAAATACCCAGCAAAGGATATTTAGCTATAATGACCCGTTTTTATCCTTCAAGAAATGGCAACTTATGTCTTGAGTCTTTCAGTCGGTGGTATTATAAACGTGACCCCACCCATATTGCGTTCTATAGTCAAAAAACGTTTTCATGGGTAGCAGACAAATTCAGATTAAAAATCTGCTATAACAATAATTTTGATTTCATTATTTTTCAAAGAAAGTAGCAAGGAAAACTATGGCAGGAGAATACGTATTCACCATCAGCGGCCTTTCAAAAACCTACGGTGCTAAAACCGTTTTGGAAAATATCAACCTGTCTTTTTATCATGGAGCAAAGATTGGTATCGTCGGTGAAAATGGATCCGGAAAGTCGACCCTACTAAAAATCATGGCAGGCGAAGACACAGAGTTCGACGGGAAAGCGGACCCCCTTAAGGGGACTCGAATTGGATTTATTTCCCAAGAACCGCATCTGGATATGAATAAAACTGTTCGGGAAAATGTAGAAGACGCGTTCTCCGAGGTTAAAAAACTCCTCAATGAGTTCAACGAAGTGAGCGCAAAAATGGGTGAACCTTTACCGGACGAAGAGATGGAAAAAGCGCTCGAAAAAATGGGGCGGTTACAGGATCAAATCGATGCAGTGGATGGGTGGGAACTAGACCGCCAGATCAATGTCGCCATGGATGCGCTGGTACTTCCTCCAGACGATCAACAGCCCTCAACTTTATCTGGCGGGGAAGCTCGACGCGTCGCTCTGTGCCGCGCCCTTCTACAGAAACCAGATATTCTTCTTCTTGACGAGCCAACAAATCACCTTGACGCTGAAACAGTACAATGGATGGAAGAAACTCTTGCTAATTACCCTGGCAACGTCATCGTTTCCACCCACGATCGTTATTTTCTGGACAACATCACAAAATGGATCCTCGAGTTAGAAAATGGCCGAGGCATTCCTTTTGAGGGTAACTATACTTCATGGCTAGAACAAAAAGCCGGACTGCTCAAGCAAAGAGATAAAACTGCTTCCAGCTTACAGAGAAAAGTCGACCAAGAACTGGAATGGCTTCGAGCAAGTCCTAGCGCACGGCGAAAAAAAAATAAAAGCCGAATAAGTGATTATGAAAAACTCGTAGCCCAAAAAATGGAGGTTGATGAAAACACCCTCGATATACAAATCGACTCTGGACCTAAGTTAGGGGAAAAAGTTATTGAAGCAACGGGCTTGACCAAAGGCTATAACAACAATCCTCTCATTAAAAACTTAACGTTTTCTATCCCCCGTGGTGCAGTTGTTGGTCTCATCGGGCCTAATGGAACGGGAAAGACAACTCTTTTCCGAATGGTTGTAGGCGAAGAATCTCCGGACGCAGGAAAAATAGAGATCGGTTCTTCTGTAAAGTTATCATACGTTGACCAACACCGGCATGACCTTGACGGTGATAAAACTATTTTCGAGGAAATCACAGGCGGTACTGACCAGATAGAAGTTGGTGGCCGTTCCATCAATTCACGATCTTATGTTGGAAAATTCAACTTCAAGGGAAGTGACCAACAAAAAAAGGTGGCTAATTTGTCAGGAGGTGAACGTAACCGCGTTCACTTAGCGAAACTACTGCGACGGGGTGGCAACGTCCTGCTTCTTGACGAACCTACAAATGATCTCGACGTTACAACTTTACGTAACCTAGAAAGCGCCATTCTGAATTTTAGTGGCTGTGTTCTAGTAATAAGTCATGATCGGTTTTTTCTAAATCGTATCTGTACTCACCTACTCGTATTCGAAGGCGAAAGCAAGGTACGCTGGTTCGAAGGAAACTTTGAGGAATACCAGGAAAAACGTCGCGAGGAATTGGGTGGGCGAGAAGAGAATAGACGCTCCAAATATAAAAAGCTAACCATTCGTTGAGGTTAGTTGTTTGTAAAGAGCAATGTCAACGAGAGAAGAGCTTCAAGTAGTGAATTACCTGCCAAATATCTTTATCACTCAGGGTAAATTTATGAGCCGACATGGCAGTTCCTTTAGACCCATTTTTAATAACCCAAAATAACTGGCCATCTGACAGAGATTTCATTGTTTCTTCACAAGTAAAATTTCTCGGCGCGGGTTCCAACCCTCGTGCCAAACGCCCATTCCCATTTCCTCTAATACCGTGACACATTTTACAGGCAGTAGGTTTTGCTTCCGTTTGATAAAGCGATTGTCCTCGCTCAATATTTTTTGTAGTAGCAAACAAAGGGTTTTGTTTGAGGGTGTACCTGGACGGAGCCTTTTCAGTTTTGCGCGACTGAGGGCAAATACCCGAAGCGGCAATCAGAGTAATAGGAGACTCATGTTTTAGAGACAGATGACGAGTCAAAAAATCTAATTGTTGGCCTGCCGAAACCCTTGCCACAGGAAAGACAAAAACCGAGACCGCAAATATCAAGAGAAGAATCTTCACAACCTACCCCATTCAGAACTCATTACCTTGCTAAAACAATAGCAAGAAAAGTGAGCTTGAAAGCTAGTAAATCATTTCCAACGTGAGGGGATCAGCAACTAAATCGGTGTAATAGAAAATAAAACAACCTTCTTTAGACTAGACATTCAAAAACATTGGGTAACTTTTCTCCCCACATCTAGTTAACCAAAGTCCGAAGGTATAGAATGATTTGCCAAACCTGCTCATCAGTCAAACTTTTGTAAGCAGTCATCCCCGTACCAGGCGATCCGTTTTTCACAACCCAAAACATTTGACCATCTGAAACACCTTTCATCGTCTCTGAACAAGAAAAATTTCTTGGTGGGGGATTAAGACCAGGGGCCATCATACCCATTCCGTTTCCAGTTGACCCATGACAGATTTTGCACGCTGTCGGTTGCGCATCCGTATGAAAAAGTGACTCTCCTGCGAATAAGTTTTTCGAGTCGGATTTTAGCGGATTTTTTAATTTCAAGAATTCATCAGGAGCTGATACCGTGAAACGTATCTGAGGGCAACTACCTTTGCCCATGTGCCCCATTCCATGGTGCATGTCATGTTGCCGGTATTGCCGCAAACCGTGTCTTACGCTTGGACCAGAAAAAGCCTCCCCTAACAAGACCAACAAAAAAATCAACAAACTGAAAAGTGCTAAACGCCTGAGAAAAACCATAATTTTTTCATTTTGGCCTTTAAGAAAAGCCGCTATCCTCTAGACAAAGATTTGCAATTTAATTGCTAACTACTCTTACTTAAATTTTTTATTGTAAAAACTCCGCATGAGAAAGAAAAGCAGGCAACCCAGTTTGTTTTTTTCTCTAGCTATATGGTTAAAGTAAGAGCTGACGCTCCCAAAAAGTTACTTCATAAATCTCAGAGTCCGCATGATCAAACCTAGTCAACCCCAGCAAAGGTTCTGATAAAAAGGATTACCTTCCAACCTTCTTCTTCGCTAATTACTTTACCAACTCTAATCGGCATGCTGGTTCCAGGACTCCCATTTTTTAATACCCACATCATTTCGCCGTCGGTTCGAACATCTTGCCATTTAGCGTCAGCGAAATTACGTGGCGAGTGACCAGGAACCTTTATTCCTTTTCCGTTTACACCATGGCATTTTACACACAACCCTTTCCCAAAGTATATCTTGTTCCCTTCTTCTATATTTTCCAGAGTTGAAGAAAACGGGTTATCCATATCCTGAAGAGTCTCGAAAATCGCATCAGGTACGCGAGGAGAATAAACATCCTCATGAAATGCTTTTACTGAGACCGTGGAAAACGCAAGTGACACAAGAATCCCGAAAAAGAATACGACTCTATATTTCGACATTGTTGGTTTACTTAGCATCCTTTGGATAACAATCCATCTCTCCCTCTTTAATAAGCATTAAAAAAATTTAAAAATTTTTAAAACACCTCCCAGTCATGCGCGCAAACGCAACTATCCCATAGATAGCAAAACTACTATGGCGTCACATGGCGAACAAGCCTCAAAAACGCGTCAGTCGCTGTAACCTTGTCTTGAAAAGATTTCCCTCCTTCATCCTTAAAAGAAACAAGGAGAGCTTTATTTTGTTTGTGCTCGCTAGTCCAGGTACTCCAACCAGATCCTTTTGGNAAAATACTATCGATAAAAATCTTATCGCCATCCTTGTCTGTATTCCGCTTGCGTCTTTCGTAAAGTAAAGTAGCTTCTTCGACTGATGGCAGGCGCCAGTCATTGTATCCCGCAAATTTTTTATTGTTCATCCGTTGAACATATTCCTTCGCGGTATACCAGTTGACCCATTTATGTTCCATTTGCCAGTAATCGTTACTCATCCACATCAAACCATTCCTCTTATCAATAGTNGTGCCATCCAAAAACTTAGCATACCTTTGATCAGAGGAAATTTTAACAGGTTTCATTTTGTCGGTTTCGGCATTGACAATCGATACCATGCCAACCGAAAATTCGGCAATAATCAACCACCCAGTTAGAATCACTAGAAAACGCAAACTAAATTGCATAGCTACCCCCCTTCAATACTCCACCTTTGTATTATTTTATCTCTTACGACTACATGGATTAACGTGATTCTACAATGCCCAACAAAGCGTGTAAATCAGAATTCACCTTGACAGGTCCGCACCTTCGAATAAAATAAATTATCTTAATCTAAGGAGTCCCCCCTCAATGTTTTTTCACTCAAGAATCTTGTGTAAAAATCTTAGCTTGTTTATTCTAGTGATTTTAAGTGTCGTTATACCGATGGTTGTCTCAGCGNCTCCAAATGATCAGGCTCGCTGGGATAAGTATTACAATATGGAAGAATTTCTTTATGGCACCGAACCAATCTCATTCTTAAAGGACAACATAAATCTACTTCCTAAAAATAAAGCACTCGATTTGGCAATGGGTGAAGGTCGTAACGGTGTTTACCTGGCAACCCAGGGATTTAATGTGCTGGGACTTGATATTTCTCCAATAGGCCTCAACAAGGCACATCAACTTGCAGAACACCACAACGTCACAATCCAAACTCGAGTGGTTGATCTGGAAAACTATCAACTCGAGAAAAACTCTTACGATTTGATTCTTTGCACTTATTACATGCAAAGAGATTTGTTTAACAAGATAAAGGACTCACTTAAGCCAGGTGGCATGGTCCTGATCGAAACCTTCAACACTGACTATCTAAAGTATTCCCGTTTTCCAAAAAAATATCTTCTAAAGCATAACGAACTCCTCGAAATCTTCAAAGACTTTAAAGTTATTCGGTACCAGGCTTACGATGATGGGAAAGAAGCTTTTTCCAGTATTATTGCGCAAAAACCCAAGCTGTGAGTAGAGCCGAAAAACTTTTCATCACGCTAGCAAATTTTTTTCCAGTCTGGGTTGTCGGAGGCGCGTGTCTTGCTCTCTGGGACCCTGCCACGGCCACATGGTTTCAGCCTACATGGATTCCTCTTTTCCTTGGAATCATCATGCTGAGCATGGGATTGACGCTAAGCCTAGGTGACTTCATGCGAGTTATCCAAATCCCGAGATCCATCGCCCTTGGTGTGGGACTACAGTATACCGTCATGCCTCTTTTAGGCTTCACCCTGGCGAAACTTCTACATCTACCCATGGGCTATGTCATCGGAGTCGTACTAGTGGCCTGCTGCCCCGGAGGAACCGCATCTAATGTTGTTTGTTTCATAGCAAGAAGTAATACCGCTCTTTCTGTAAGCCTTACGGCAGTTTCAACCCTTGCCGCTGTTATCATAACGCCATTACTGACCACCCTTATGATCGAATCTATTTCACAACACTTGATGGGGGCAGTAATTCAAGTAGACACCCTAGGACTCCTGATAAACACGTTTAAGATAGTTATACTACCAGTGACCGCTGGAGCGCTGCTGAATCATTTTTTCAAGGAATGGGTCAAAATAATTAACCCTTACACACCTTTCATTGCCGTGATGTCAATCGTGTTTATTGTAGATTTTATTCTAGCAGTTAAAAAAGAAGAAATTATATCTACAGGATCTACCCTCATTATCGCGATTGTCACACTGCATGCACTAGGATTTATTCTTGGGTATTTTTTATCAAAATGGTTTAAGTTTAGTGAAAAAAATTCTCAAACAGTATCTATAGAGGTGGGGATGCAAAATTCTGGTTTAGCCACAGAACTTGCTAGAAGCAACTTTCCTGATTTTACCTTAGCAACTATTCCAGGGGCTATTTCAGCTTTGACCCATTGTATTCTTGGAAGCATTGCAGCTGGATTATGTCGATTACAGGAAAGACACAACAATAAACAATAAATGTAGGTTGGAGGGGAGTCTTTATCAACTTGGTACCATGTTCGTGGGATGATTCTACAGAATCATTTTCCAGGTAATAATCTGTTCGGCGAGGATATCAGTTTTTGCTTTCCCCCCTATGACTCGTTCCAAATCCACAGGGGGGATACCTGTGCCTGGTCGTTTCAAGCTAATCATTTTTGAAGTTAAAGTCGTTCCTGATTTGATGTCCACCCTGGCAACTAGACTACGTCGAGCTGATCTTTTTACGGACTCTTCAGAAACTTGTGTTTTTTTTACCCCATCCCCTAAAATACTTCGCACATTGATCGTAGCTTCTTTCAAGGCGGCTAGTTCATGAGGTTCCATTGAAATTTTCTGATCCGCTCCTGGGAGACTACGGTCGATGGTAAAATGTTTTTCGATCATCACAGCACCCAAGGACGCAGCCACGATCCCCGACAACTTATCTTGAGTGTGATCGGACAACCCAACTGGAACCTTGAAACGCAAAGACATTTCTTTAAGACAAGCGAGGTTCATCTCGTGATATTGAGAAGGATAATTAGAAACACAATGCAATAGAATAATGTTTTCATTTCCCGTGGACCGAATCTCCTTCAAGGCCACTTCGATCTCTTCATTCGTTCCCATACCAGTCGAAAGAACGATCGGCAAAGCTGTCTCCCCAACCCGTTTCAAAAACGAGAGATAGGTAAGGTCGGGCGACGCAATTTTGATAGCAGGCATTCCAAGCTCTACCAACATATCAAGCGAACCTTCATCAAAAGGTGTTGAAAATAGAGGGACACCCAACTCCTTGGAATATTCAAACAAGGCCTCGTAGTCTTTTCGGGTAAGTTGATAACGTTGAAAAAATTCGTGTAGAAAAATTTCACGATCTGGTTGATCGGGGTCCTTAGCCTTGACTGTTTTTGAAATCAATTCGCTGCCTATGAATGTTTGCAGCTTGACAATATCAGCACCATTCTGTGCAGCCGACCTTATCATCTCGCGAGCTAAGTCGACATCTCCATTGTGATTAAACCCTATCTCAGCAACTATCAGTGGTGCCTTACGAACCCCGAAGGGTCTCCCGCAAAAAATAGTTTCGTTTTTATCGTTTTGGAAGGAGTACAAGGAAAGTCGGAAGTTGTTAGGTAAATGAATTGAGGAATTACAACCTGTTTTTATTCTAACTATCTTATTATACACTATAAACGATATTGAGCTATTGAAACCATTATGGAGGAATACCTTGAGCCAAACTTACAATGTTTTAATTGCAACCGAACTAAAGGATATTAGTGAAGATGCGGAAAAGGAAATAGATATGCGTCTTGAGGAGCACGGCTTGGAAAAAATACCCACCCTAAGTTCCACCTGGGAGATGAAATGCACTGCTGAAGATGAGTCCGAAGCGAAAGACCAGGCAATCCAAATTTTCGTAAATGTCTGCCGAACTTACCCCTTCGAGCTTCGTATGGTCGTACATGCTGGAATCTCTCAAATCATACGACGAAAAAAAACATTCGAACCTTGATATTGAGAAAGTGCACCTACCATATTTAATGGGAATCATTTGAATTGTGATAGGATATAAATAAATTAATTTTTTGATTTTTCAGGACTCTTGTGCTCTCCCCACTCTCATTTGAGGCTGGGTTAGTCTAGGCTTGCATGGAATTGTCCGTTAAGGTGGAAAATTAGAAGAGCATTGGTATCTACGGAACTGAAATGAACATTATTTTAAACAGCTACTGTAACCTGAAATGTAATTACTGTTTTGCTGATGAGTACATGGAAGAGACTGTGCGGACTCCTGGAAAATCTATGGATTTCGACTATTTTACAAACGACCTACTTCCTAAGATCAAAAATACTCCTGTTATCAATTTTATGGGAGGCGAACCAACCCTCCATCCACAGTTCAATGATATTTTCACCCAAACGCTTGACGCTATGCCTTCTTATACGTCCCTGGGATTATTTACAAATGGATTGATGGGTGACAAAGTTCTGGATACACTCGTGAATGTTATCGGACGCGATGGAGCTCTCAAAAGAAAAATTACCTTTTCAGTTTTACTAAACTGGCAGACACTGGAGAATATTTCTGAGGCAAATCATGAGCGATGTCGAGAAGTTGCCGAAATGTTGATGCGTAAGAACGGGTACAGCATTACCTTCAGCATTAATCTATATTCAAAAGATCAAGATATAGAAACGCAATGCGAAGAAATAGATTCAATTTACCAAAAGGTAGGTTTACCAAAAGACCAACAATACCGCATTAGGGTGAGCCCGGCTTTTCCAATAGTGGGAGGTGAATCCAATATTTACCTACCTATACAGGATTATCCAAAGCTAGGCCGTAAAATGTTTCAACTCCTTAAAAAATTTCCACAAATGGCATTTAGGTTTGACTGCTCCTTTCCACCCTGCTTTCTGGACGAGATTGGAGAAGATGAAACTGATTTGGTTCAGAGGTTTTATTTCCATGGGTTTAAACAGGTCCCCGAACTGAATGAATGGAAAACTCAAGATCTCTACTTTGGTTGTGCAGATGGCAGTCCAATGGACATAGATTCAAAAGGTGATTGCTTCAACTGTTTTCCTTTTCATGAAATGCAATTAGGCAACGTCAGTGAATTTAAAGAGGTCAACTCGATCGCCACGGCTCGCATGGGCGCAAGGTTTTTAAACAACGTTTTTGAAAAGACTGAGGTCAAGGAACCATGTAAATCTTGCCCTCATTACATGGTTCGATGCTCTAGTGGCTGTTTCGCTTACAATTTCGTTTAAGAAAACTGTAAATCTTTTTTAAACAAAATATTGCCTAGTCTCAGTAGGAGGATTGATGAAGTTGACAGGCGAGAACCTTCATTGTTTTATCCATCCAAATCATAAAATCCGATCTGTCTTAAACTCGTTGGCTATGATGAGTACGTGGTATCCCTGCTTGGTTTGCACGGGCCCGTGTACTGTTCCTTGATGTATTTCATTTTTTTCTAAGGCTTTACAAACAATGTCATGCAGCTCTTCGTTTTCGAGCTTCTTAAATCCACCCCGTGGCGAGCGCGGATCTTCAGGGTTCCACCCCATTTCTACCCAACCAAGGTTACCGTCATCATTTTTTGAGTGACAGTTGCTATATTTCTTGGCAAGTTTCATCAATAACTGGACTTGAGCTACACCTGGCCTACCCTCTCCAATTGTCTCAGCCAATAGATCGGCTACTTTTTTACTAGCAACTTGAATATGTCTAACCTGAATTTGAAAAGAAGAACCGGCCATAGTTAAATTTTTAACCTTTGCAGTTTATGTTTTTGTTAAAATACCAACCCGACTAAACGTAAAGCTGGCCTTTTTGAAATCATCAAGAACATATCATAAATAAAATACCTTCTATTTTCCACACAGAACTACATAACCTTCAAAATATAAACAAAAATGGACAGCCCAAGAATACCCGTCATTCTCGCCTCTCAATCTCCCAGAAGAATTGAACTACTTAAAACCGTCATTAAAAATTTTCGAGTAGTCCCAAGTAAAATAGAAGAGCTTTGCGACAAAGATCTTTCCCCGGAAGAAAATGCAATATTTTTGGGTCGAAAAAAAGCAACTTGGGTCGCAAAACAGCATCCCCATAATTTGGTCATTGGCGCAGACACCATGGTCGTTTTAAAAAATGAAATTATCGGGAAACCCTCTGACGCCGAAAACGCTCGCCAAATTTTGAGACAATTAAGTGGACAGGAACATAAAGTGATTACGGGCGTTGCCGTAGTTCATTCAAAAATTTTTTCTGCAGCCAGCATTTCTCATGTCCGCATCAAAGCTTTGACTCAAAATGTAATCAATTCTTATGTCGAATCTGGTGAACCCATGGATAAAGCCGGTGCTTATGCTATTCAAGGAGAAGGGTCATTTTTAGTTGAAAGTTATAGCGGGTCCTACTCAAATATCATTGGACTACCAGTGGACCTACTTAAAGATCTTTTGAAAAAATCAAATTTTTCCATTTAAAACACGCCCAAAATTATCTCCTTCAATATAATTAACTTGACTTTCATATGAATTCATTTAACCAACTAAAAATTCAAAGAACACATTTCACTTGCTGTAGTTTATATTTCAACATAGAATTATATTTATATTTTAAGTAGTTTGATGTTGAATTCTTTTTCTTAAGCGCTTTNTATTATGACTAAGGAACCTAATCAGAACATTCATGGCTATTGCGAAAAGTGTAAGGCGCCCGTCTTTCTAAACAACTCAGACGACCAATTTGGAAATACGGTAATAACTCTAAATTGCTGGAATGGACACTACGCATGGATTAATATTGAGGGAATTGAATCTGACCTTCCTGTAGACAATGAAACTCGAGTATCTGCATCCCTCGTAAAAAGGATCAGTTTTTTTAAACTTCCATGAATGAAAACTCCAGATCAATATTAACCAAATTCTTAAGCTGTCTTTTTCTCACCTTCCTCATACTCTATCTCCCCGCATCAACGTATAGCCAACCCAACCCGACACCACCTACTGGAATGGTTTTTATCCCTGAAGGATATTTTCCTATGGGAAATTCTTCCGGAAGGGAAGATGAAAAACCTCTTCACTTTGTCTATACGAAAGCATTTTTTATCGGCAAACATGAAGTCAGTAACGCAGAGTACATGGAATTCATTGAGTTAACCGGGCACGCAAAACCTACATTCTGGGAAGACGAAACCCTTAATTTGCCTAACCACCCGGTCGTTGGTGTTAGCTGGAGAGATGCCATGGCTTACGCAAAGTGGAAAGGGCATCGACTGCCTACAGAGGCTGAATGGGAAAAATCAGCCCGTGGAAACGATAATAGGCTATGGCCTTGGGGTCGAAAGTTTGACAAAGGGTTTTTCTTCTACTACGTAAACGTCTTCGGCGAAGATGATAATTACAAAAAAACCGCTCCAGTAAATTATTACGAATCAGGAGCCAGCCCATTTGGATTACTGAATATGTCCGGTAATGTTTGGGAATGGTGTCTCGATTGGTATGACAAGGATTNCTACCACATCAGCCCAGAGCTAAACCCTCAGGGACCCTTGAACAACGGGACTTATAAGGTACTACGTGGCGGGTCTTATATAAATAGTATTGATGGAGCCCAAGTCGTCCGACGATCGCGCAACCGCCCTCACATCAAAAATGAAATTTACGGATTTCGCACTGTACTTCCAATACCATGAACGGGCGACCCGACAAACGGGCTATCGCTTCTTGGGCGTTTTACGATTTCGCCAACACCATTTTTTCCATGAATGTGATCTCACTTTACTTTGCCTTATGGGTCACAGTGGATCATGGCGGGCAGGATATTCTTTACAGCATAGCTCTTTCCGGTTCTATGTTGGCAGTCGCCATTAGCGCACCTGTTTTCGGAACAATTTCAGACAAAACCGGGAAAAGGCGTTTCCCCCTAACTCTCCTTACCATAATTTCAGTTTTGGCCACTGGATTCATAGGGGAGGCTGAGCAATTATGGGTGGGATTACTTCTATTTGTTATTGCTAATTATTGTTATCAGTCGGCACTCGTGTTTTATAACGGCATGCTACCAAGTGTTGCCCGCAAGTCAAATGTTGGGATGATTTCAGGGTATGGGGTAGCACTTGGTTATATTGGGTCTATCGCTGGTCTCCGCCTAGTCGAACCCTTTGTAACCGATGGCGGTAGATCAGCCGCATTTCTTCCAACGGCAATCCTGTTTCTCGTGTTTGCCATTCCTTGTTTTCTATACGTCAAAGATCCCAAGCCAAAACCTTTTTACGTAGACATTGGACAATCTTTTCGAACCTTAAAAGAAACAATTGCTGACGCCTCTCGTTACCAAATTCTATTAAAATTTTTTGTAGTTCACTTTCTAATCCTTGATGTTGTAAATACGATTATTGCTTTCATGTCGGTATACGCACACAAAGTGATCGGGTTTGATGCCAAACAAATAACAAGTTTTTTAATTCTTTCAACTATTTTTGCTATGCTGGGCTCCTTGGCAATCGGTTGGTTGGTCAAGCATAAGGGAACAGTCTTTTCTTATGGGCTTGTTTTGTGGATTTGGCTGACAGCATTGTGCCTTATCGTAATCAGTTCGGGAGAAATATTGTTCTGGATGGTAGGGCCTCTAGCTGGAGCAGGGATGGGGGGAGTATGGGTTGCCAGCCGTGCTATCGTTGTCGAACTATCTCCACCTGAAAAAATAGGAGAGTTTTTTGGTATTTACAGTCTGGCCGGAAAAATGGCTTCGATCGTAGGCCCCTTGCTTTGGGGAAGCGTTGTTTGGATATTTAAAGATACCCAAACCTTAAAGTATAGAGCGGCTGTTGGCGCCCTTCTTTTGATTGCTGTTGCTGCGATATTCTTATTCAACACACTAAAAAAACAAATCCCAACAAACTCAGCCCAAATCGAGCACTAAGAATACCTATTACAAATCTAAAAAAATAAACGGGTTGACAAGTCTAGCTTGCCTAGATACCGTAAACTCATAGCAAAAAAATTGAATCACTTGAAGAAAATGCCTCTCATGTTCCGACCTGATAATAAAATACTCTACGCTAGTTTTCTTTGTTTTTTCGCCTCGTTTTTAACACAAACTTTGGTGTTTGCACATTCTGGGCACACACATGAAGAAAAACTTCGCATATCTTTACCTGGTGTCGTAGCGAAGGTAAATGGTCAAGATATTCATAACAACGATATCCTTCGTCAATTAAAAAAAACTCTGAAGAACTACAAAGATAGAGGCATACCTCTCACTGCCGAAGAGGAAAAAATAACAGCAAAAAAACTGATCGAAAATGAAATTGGGCGAGCTCTATTACTGCAAAAGGGAAATGAAATCAACGCTCATGTTTCTGACGAGGCTCTAGACAGAAAACTAAGGAAAGTTAAATCATCTTTTAAGTCTGATTCTATTTTTGAACATGAATTGAAGAATCGAAAATTAACCCTTGATCAATATAAGAAAGAACTCAAAATTGACCTTTTGATGCAACAAGTTATTGATCAAGAAATTGAACCGAAGATCAAAATTAGTGAAAAAGATATTCAGTCTTTTTACGAAAAGAATAAAGAAAAATTTTATATGGATAAAAAAGCCCGGGCCAGCGTAATCCTTGTTAAGGCCAAACGCGGAAACACAAAATCCGAAAAATCCGCTCAGGAAAAGATTGAGTCTATTTTAGAAAAGATAAAGAATGGTTCAACTTTTAACGAAATGGCCACTAAGTACTCCCAGGACAGCCTAGCCCCTAAGGGAGGCGATCTAGGCTATTTCACTAAAAACCAGATATTTGGTGCTTTTAGTTCAAGAGCATTCGATATGAAGGTAAACGAGGTGAGCTCTGTTTTTAAAACCGGACTCGGGTTTCACATTCTAAAACTAACAGATCTCATAGAAGGCAAAATTATGTCACTTGACAGAGCAAAAACCCGGATAGAAAAGATACTTAGAAAAAACAAAATAGGAAATGCTACACGCAACTACGTGGAAACGCTAAAACAAAAATCCAANATAAAGATGTACTTTTAAAAAGTAATCAAAACGTAAAAAANAAAAAACANANACTATTTCTAACCCTTACTTGCAAACAAGAGCAAAGAACTTTATGCCGGCTGAGGGCTATTTCTTCTTTTCTTTTTTTGAGGTCGTTTTTTTATTTTCGACCTGACTAAGCTTTCGCTTTACAAGCTTTCCCTTGTCATTTTCAAAGTCTACTTTTAAATAAACCGAACTCGGAAAAAGTTTGAACACCAAAGCGTCTTTTTTCTTCCCCGCAAAATCAATTTTGAGCTTATCTCCTACTTTCATAACATACTCCTATTTGTCATGCGATCCTAAGAATCTTAAATCGACCAAAACCACTTAATTTTGACTACAAAGTGGGACAAGACTAATTTAAAACTGCCTAAGAGTCAACGGTTTCTTCAGCAAAACTGTAGCCTGAGTTTGGTTCAAGTTCGTTCTCTGGTACAATCTCAAAAACCAACAATAATCATTCTATGAGTACCCAAAAATCCTTTCCGACTAGATTATCGTCAAATCAAAAACCTGCTTTCGCATACGCAGAGGTGGTATTCAACCTACCTCTTAAAGATGCATTCACTTATGAAATCCCCCTACACTTTAGTGGAATGGTCAAAAAGGGAATGCGGGTATTGGTTCCATTTGGTCGACGTCGACTCACTGGATATGTTGTTAGCTTATCAAAGCATAATAAAAAGAATATCCCATTAAAACCAATTGAAGAAGTCCCAGACTCAGAACCTGTTATCTCTAAAGAGCTTCTTTCTCTAACACGGTGGGTGGCTGACTACTACCATTCGTCCTGGGGTGAAGCTATTAAGGCCGCTCTACCTGCAGGACTGGATGATACAAGCCTAGACAAACTTTACCTAACAGGACAGGGACTCAAGGCCTTAACAGAAAACACCCAACCTTCCCAAGCTACTTTTATCCTTCAAGCTTTAAATTCTAAAAGAAATTTAACTTCCAAGCAGTTAGAACGTTCTCTTAAAAAAACATATAGCCCAAGTACCCTAGCAAAACTAAAACGGGATGGCCTGGTAGGCGTAAAAAACGAAATTAAACGAAGCTCTCTGAAGTATGAATATGAAAAAGTTTTTCAGCTGGCAGAAAACCCACCCAAAAAAAAAGAAATTGAAAAACTGTTGGAACGTAGCCCTAAACAGCGAGCAATCTACCAATTTATTTGTAAAGGACAAATCACTTCTTCTGATTTAAATAATCAAATACCTGCCTCTTCACAAATAATTAAAAGCCTCCTTAAAAAAAAACTTATCGAAACATCCACTAGAAAAAAAGAAAGAGGATTGATTTCGCTCCATGTTCAGCCAGAATGGACCAATGAAAACCCACACCAACTTAATAAAGAACAAGATAAATGTTATAGAAAACTTAAACAATCCATCGAGAATTCTATTTTTCAGCCTTATCTATTACATGGAGTAACGGGAAGCGGTAAAACAGAAATCTATCTTCGTTGCATTAAACTCGTGCTCGGCCTAAACAAATCTGCACTAATGATAGTCCCAGAAATTTCACTTACTCCACAAACTGTTGAACGGTTCCGCCAGCGGTTTGGTGATCGAGTGGCCGTTCTTCATAGCGGATTGACGCAAAAAGAACGTTTCTACGAATGGGAGAAAATTCGAGACGAAAAGGTTTCTATTGCCGTAGGAGCTCGTTCGGCCATTTTTGCGCCGTTTAAAAACCTGGGCATCATTGTGATCGACGAAGAACACGACACATCCTACAAGCAGGAATCCTGCCCACGTTACCATGCAAGAGATAGCGCTATAATAAGAGCTCAAAAGCAAAATGCAGTTGTCCTCCTTGGGTCCGCGACCCCTTCCCTAGAGTCAATTAAAAATGCGGAAAGAGGTAAATACCACTACCTTTCTCTTGAAAACCGAGTTCACAACCGCTTACTTCCCATTGTTAAAGTTATAAATATGAAGGCGGAAATGGATTCGAAAAAGAACTTCTCTATTTTTTCCACGCTTTTGAAAAAGTCTATTTTCGACAGAATAAAACGAGGAGAGCAAATATTTTTATTTCTTAACCGAAGAGGAACAGCAAACCATGTCTTTTGTAAAGAGTGCTCGTTTGTTTTCGAATGCCCTCATTGTAGTGTAACCCTCACCTTTCACAGTAAAAAAAATTTCTTACTATGCCACTACTGCAATTTTTTCACACGTAAACCCGAGTGTTGCGCAGACTGTGGAGGAGCAGTTATAAGGTTCAGTGGGTTCGGCACACAAAAGCTTGAAGATGAAACGAAAAAACTTTTTCCACAAGCAAGAATAGCTCGACTTGATAGGGANACTGTTAAAGGACGCGAATCATTCGAAGAGGTCCACCGAAAAATGAACTTGGGAGAAATTGACATCCTTATTGGAACTCAAATGATCACGAAAGGACACGACTTTCCTAACGTAACTTTAGTCGGTGTCCTCTACGCAGACCTTTCATTGCATATCCCTGACTTCCGATCAGCCGAACGCTCCTTTCAGTTATTAACCCAAGTTGCNGGGCGAGCAGGACGTGGCAAAGTACCGGGGCTAGTAATCATTCAATCGCTCTTATCTGGGCACTATGTTTTTGATTTTGTAAAAGAACACGATTTTACAGGGTTTTCAGAAAAAGAACTGGCCTTAAGAGAAAAATTAAAATATCCTCCTTTCACTAGAATGGTATCAATTGAAATTGAAAGTGAACATGAACAGGCTGGTGAAAAATTTGCAAATAGTCTCCATAAAACTTTGGTACGAATTACAAATAAAATAAGCGGTATTGAAGTTCTTGGGCCTGCGCGTGCCTCACTTTATCAGATCAATAATCGCTTCCGCCGACATCTAATTCTACGCTCTTATGACTATAGAAAACTGCATTCGGCTCTACGCCGTCTATATGAAACACCTGAGATTAAGAAATTTTCCAACTCTAAAGTAAAACTAATCTTGGATGTCGACCCAGTTAGCCTTATGTAATTGAAAATTATAGGTCACGAAATTAAATGTTATTTATCAGAAAACTTTACGACTGGGTTCTGCAATGGGCAACTACACCTTATGCTCTTCCTGTTTTATTTATCATTGCATTTNTCGAATCCTCTTTTTTTCCTATTCCCCCAGATNTACTGCTGATCGCTATGGTTGTAGCATCACCCATTGGATGGTTTCGCTTTGCATTTGTATGCTCTGTAGGATCTGTTCTAGGAGGGATGTTCGGGTACCTCATTGGATATCAATTTATGGATCTAATCGGAAACCGCATCGTAGCGTTTTATCATTTTCAAGAAAAATGGGGTAAAATTGGATTACTTTATGATAAGTATAATGCTTGGGCCGTAGCCGCAGCTGGCTTTACACCATTACCATATAAGGTTTTTACTCTGTCAGCAGGAGCGTTTAAAATTAATTTCCCTACATTTGTCTTGGCATCAGCGTTAAGCAGATCCGCCCGTTTTTTTCTTGTTGCTGCACTTATGTATAAATTTGGTCCACCTTTCAAAATTCTTATAGAAAAATATTTTAACATCTTTACAATTGTTTTTATGGTTCTCCTAGTTTTAGGTTTTTTTATTCTAAAAATTATTCTTTAATGAAATAAAATTATCATGAAGAATCATATCACTGTATTTACAACCGTAAGTTCTAAACAAGAAGCAAAAAAAATTAGCCGCGGTTTAGTTGAAAATAAACTAGCGTATTGCGTAAATACTATTCCTTCTATCCAGTCGACTTACCACTGGGATGGAAAATTATGCGTCGACGACGAACTGCTTCTCATAATCAAAACCAAAGAGGAAAAATTTTCCACCTTAAAAGATTGGGTTCTTGAAAATCACAGCTACGATATTCCTGAAGTAATTGCTATTCCTATTTCACACGCCTCTTCAGATTACCTTAAATGTATTGATGGTTGGGTTGGATAGTTAATATTAATCTCTAGAACTTATTATTATGAGTAATCTTATTTTCCCTAAATCGTGGAATATGGCAGAAGGTGAGGCCACGCCCGAGTCGGTTTACATGAACCGGCGTGACTTTATTAAAGGAACTTCAATTGCCACACTGGCTGCAACAGCTTCATTCTATGGATGCGGTATTGGTCCTACTCCTAACCCCAATGCACCTATTGAATGGTCTTCAATTGAAGAAAAAATCTACCCCGTAAAACGTAACACAAAATATTCTCTTGACCGTAACGTAACAGAGGAAAGAATCGCAGCGATCTTTAATAATTTTTTCGAGTTCAGCGAGGACCCACGTTTTCATGCTCAAGCTCTATCTATTCGACCATGGAAATTGGAAATTAAAGGACTCGTCAAGAAACCGCGAACTTTTGATATTGATGACTTCTATAAATTGATGAGTGTTGAGGAGCGTCTGTACCGGTTACGTTGTGTTGAAGCTTGGGCGATGGCGGTGCCATGGACAGGGTTTCCTCTGAAAGCTTTACTGGATCTCGTTGAACCAAAATCTAGTGCAACACACGTTGCACTGACTACATTTTACAAGCCTTTTACAGCCCAAGGACAACTGGCTTTTTGGCGCCCTTGGCCTTACACGGAAGCGCTTACCATAGAAGAAGCANNAAANGANCTGACTTTNATGGCTCTTGGTATGTATGGTCATCCTCTTAGAAAACAACACGGTGCCCCAATACGATTAGTAGTACCCTGGAAATACGGATTTAAAAGTATCAAGTCCATCGTAAAAATCGAATTACTCGACCATCAACCTCCAACCTTCTGGAATACAGTGCTGCCCTTAGAATATAGTTTCGAAGCTAACGTCGACCCAACCATTAACCATCCTCGCTGGTTGCAAGCTACTGAAAAAATGTTAGGCACAGGGGAAGTTCATAAAACTCAACTATACAATGGGTACGAAAAACAGGTAGCCCACCTCTACGCATGATTATTGT
>JGI26381J51731_1000576_pt1 | contig 19465 bp, 16 predicted proteins | sample SaaInlV_165m_DNA_3_FD_51731 | JGI IMG/M metagenome (IMG submission 51731) | reverse complement strand
CCCCAAGACAAACCACTCATATAAAGTTTATTTTTTCCAATAGTGTATCCTGTAGGGTCAAACCAAATATCCATCATGCGCTCTTTGGAAAAAAACCATTCATCGTCCGATTCTTTTGTAGTTACAACTGCGGTGCCAAAAGGAGTATGTCGAACTTCCTGTGTGGTTGCACTGCCATCATCTATCGTTGCAACTTGATCTGTGGGAATAGAGACTTCGCCGAAAGCGGATTTAACAACCAGCTCACTTGCATTGCGACTCATAAGTTCACCTCGAACCACATCACCCGATTTCAATGTTATTACAATGCTTTGTTGCTTCAAGTCAGCTTTGTTAATTGTCATTTCACCCATAAGCGGATTAATGATTGTAATGGTGGTTTCTGTTTCTTCCAAAACTTGCCCGGTGATTTTATCGCCGGTTTTAAGGGTTAAGGTTTTGGTGTCTTGTGCCGGAAGCACAGACAGGATCAGGATCAAGNGTATAATTTTTTTCATTAATAACTCCTATTCATTGAGTGATGTAGTTCACAAATGTTTGTGAACAGTTGGTTGAAATTTAATTGGCTCACGGTTAATATTTTTAATATTATTTTCTTGCGTGGCAATAAATCTTTACTTAATTTTATTACAGTAAAACTGAATAAACAAGAAAAAAATAAATAATTAATTAATTTTTATGGAAAATGCAAAAGAAATCATTCATAATCTTATGACCCATCAGGGTTATAGGCGAAAACGGGAAGCAGCAGCTTTTTTTGGGGTATCACCCCAAGCCTTGAGTCTTTGGATTGCCAAAGGCGCAATTCCTCCAAAACATTTACTCAAACTTTCACAAGAGAATATCATGATAAACCCATCACAAACATCATCATTGTCTTCAGGTCCAGGATCTCAATCCTCGGCAGAAACCAAAACAGTTATTGACTATCTTATGCGTGAAAATGTGGCGCTTAAGCAAGAGGTGGAATCGCTTCGCGCAGAAACAGTTCAGCTTAAAATGCCTTCATCTAGGGGGAACCTTTTGGATAAAATTGTAGCAGACTCTCTTTTGATTTGCGGCAGAGTGTCCGATGGCATTATTACAGAAGTGGATGGAAAATGGGAAGAAATTTTGGGTTATAATACGACTGAACTCGTGGGGCACGGTTATGATCGGGAAGAATGGATCCATCCTGATGAATTATCAAGATCTCGAAAAGTTCAGGAAAAATTAATAAAGTCCGAATCTATTACAGAATCTCGGTACAGCACCATTCAACGTTGGAAGAATGGTAAAACCGGTAAATATATTATGCTGAGCATGGTTTGGGATATCAATGTTCAAGAAGACACAGCCATAGTGGTTTGCAAACCTATTGATGGTTTTTTTGATGCAAAGGGCGTGTATAATTAATGGCGTTATTTGAAAAAGACGAAAAATTCTAATCCGGGGGCGAATTAAAAATGCCGGTTCGTGAGGGTCCGGCAGTATGTCCCAAGACACAGTGTTACCCATTTGTCCCCGGGACAAATTAAAAAAAAGGAGAATATCATGAAAAACACAAGCATCATAACAGTAATCGCTTCACTTTGTTTTGGCTGGAGCCAAAACGTGAAACCATCTGAGAGACTTATTTCTCAACTTCCACAGGAAGTTCGGGCCTTATTTAATCAACACCCCATTTCTTGGAAGCAATCTCAAAATCATCCTATAACGGAATCAAGTCGGGACGAAGCGGATCTATACGGCGAATGGGAGCATGAAGATGACAATGCTACCCTATGGGTTACTTCCGGCACAGACCAAACTATTCCAAATCCTGCGCAGGTCCAAGGAATGGAACCTGCCGATGGCGCCCGCCACGACATTCTGGACTAGCCCCACGTTCAAAGTTCAGCAGATTATCTCGATGAAGCAAAAAACAGACCAAATAAAAACCTTTAAACACACAACTGATCTCCATGAAATACAAAATTATTTTAACAATGAGAAAAAACCTTTTGTTATAAAAAACGCCTTCAGCAGCAATATAGATTTAAACTATCTGGAAAAACACTTCAGCAAACAGGATGTGATTGCTCTTAACGAAAATTCAGATAAAGAAATTTTGCCCATGTCAGAGCTAATTAACAAAGTGAATCAGGGCAAAAAATATCGCTTAAGGGCAAACACTAAAATCGGCAACCAGCTAAAGGAACACATAGACACAGGCTACCTAGAGCAGGTAAAAGGAAACACAAAGCATCTGTTTGACTATCTGTTGTCATTTGGTAAAACATCCAGGCAAAACACGCTGTTTTTAAGTACCAACGAGAACACCTTTGCCAAGCATGCACATGTTATTTCAGGCCTGATAATACATTTACATGGCAATAAAACATGGTATATATCAAAATCACGTGAGCGGTTTCAATCCATAAAATATAAAAGCCTTCTCAACCCAAATCCGCTTTATGTAACCGATAAAAATCCAACGGAAGAAATAGCGCTAAGGCTGGAGCCCGGGGACATGCTATATATGCCCGCATACTGGTTTCATTACACCTACTCCTATGATATAAATATTAGCTACAGCCATTTTTTCACAGAACCAATTCAATACTATTTGTATAAAACATTTTTAATGTTCACCTATCAAGCAGTGACTAACCCGGTCCACTCTTTTATAAAAGCCATACGCAAAGAGCCCGAAGAACACATTTTTGACAGGGAAGAAATCATAGACAAGTGTAATAAAATAAGAAATAAAACCCAAAGAGATGAAGCATTGCAGTTTTTTAAAGACAATGATTATTCATAGGGCCATTTCCAAGATCTAGTTGTCATCGCACAAATAAAAATCCGGGAAAATAAAGCCAGGCCTGTCAATTTTTTAAATTCCTAGTTTCTGTGGTGTATTTCACCTGTAAAGTCGTTGTTAAATTCCCCCTGTAATTTTCTTTAATTATCTTATTGAAACCGATGGGTAAATAAAAATAACTTGAAAAGGAAACCATAAGAAATGCCAAAAAAATTAAATTCCCCCACGATCATTAAATCTGCAGGAAACAAACCCAAAGTGATCAATGAATACGTTGGGTCGGTTAATTCCAAAACATCTAATGTAAGCATTGCGCATATGCAATCTCCTGGCGGTTGGTTAGAGCCGGGACAACGTCCTGAATTTGATGAATATACGATTGTTTTAGANGGTTGTTTAAAAGTAGAATCGGAAGCTGACACCTTTTTAATCAACAAAGGCGAAGCCATTATTACCTACGCAGGTGATTGGGTTCGATATAGCACTCCCAATAAGAATGGNGCGAAATATATTGCAGTTTGTTTGCCGGCGTTTACACCGNGCACAGTTCATAGAGATGAAGAATGAAAGAAAATAACATTTACGATAAACATTGCCGAATTAATATCTTAAAATAATAGCCTAATCTAAAAGGGTTCAACCATGAATAAATCGCTCAAAATTTTAATGTTTCTTTTTTCAAGTTTAATCTTTAGTCAGGATTTTCAAATTTTGTCTGGAGACATAATTCAACTTGAAGTGGAAGATTTCAGAACTTGTCCGGACTTAGTTGATTCTTGCATTTATGTTTGTGGCGATGGTGAAACAAATCCATGCCATCCTGAAAATTTATTTTCGATTGGTGTGGATTCGAGTACAGGCGATACGGTAACAGAGGGCTCTCGATTTAGAATACATTTCCCCTGGGAGTATGAGGGTGAAACGGCTAATAAATTTGTTGTGCGAGCTTCGTGGCCCTGTTTAAGTCCCACCGCTGTTTTTGCCTCCGGAAACTATGCCTATTGGGATGTGATTGGACACGATGCTTGTCCCGGAACAGTTCAGGGATCTGTTTGGTATGGGAGTGATTGCCAAGACGAAGATGGGAATATTGGCTCCCCTGAATGTATGGAATTAGTCGGGCGTTTTTGTTTTGCGCCGGGCGATACCTTAGATTGGCCGGAAGAATCAGACCAAAGTATTAGTACGGATGTGTGCGATGCTTGTTGGATGTCTTCTCCAACTTGGGACTCGTATGATGAAGGGTTGTATTCAAATGTTGAGCTTTCCCCCGCCGAATGTGATGTTTATGATCACTGTCATCATAGCGAACCAGAGACTGTGCTTTGTGGAGTTGGCTATTTAGATGGAGAAACAGTTTCTGTTTCAGATGAAATAGTCCCTTATGTTTTTGACTTGAAACCTAGTTATCCAAACCCCTTTAATCCCGTTACAACCATCCGGTTTGATGTTGGCGTAGGGGACGCAATAATGAACCCCCTACAATTAACCATATTTGACATAACCGGTCGGTTGGTTGAAACATTGGTGAATGGAAAATTAGAACCAGGTCACTATGAAATTCAATGGAACGCATCAAGACAACCCAGTGGCGTGTATTTTTTGAAAATGAATTCTGGCTCCTTCGTCAAAACCCAAAAATTAATTTTGTTAAAATGATTTGTCAAAATCAAATCTTAAAAAGAGCATTCCACTTATCCCCTTTTCCAAAAGGGGTGTGGCTTGCCTGACGTTGCATTTTCGTAGTCTGGGAATATCAAAGAAATGAATGCTCTTTTTTTGCTTAATACTTAAAACAAAAAAAACTAAAATGAAAAAATAAATCCTTACGCTTATTTTGTTTATGATCTGCCATATATACACAGCAAACAGACCCACACTTGTAAACATACAAACAAGCAATGGTCTTATTCATTATCCCATTATTACATCGGTTTCTGAAACTGATGTTATTATTGATGGAACAACAGCCATTCCAATTTCTTCAATCAATCAAATTTCAGAACGAAATCAAACTATGATCTTTATGGCCGAGTGGACTCTGGAACAAAAAAGAAACTTTTTTATCTTTTGATGTAGATTTCATCGATGTAGATGTTGTTAAATTCCAAACAGAATTATTCTACATTAACATCCATAAAGAACAAACCACATTATTTTTAAACGGAACCTATCATGACCCACATTGCCCTTTTCCTTTTTTTCTCTCTATTAATCAGTGCTCAACCAGTGAGCGATGATTTGGCTTATAGAATGGTGTCAGATCATTTGCAAGATTCAAATATCCCAGATGCATTTGTTCGGGAATCGTTTACCCATGATGACTTAAAAATACACTCGTCTATTCCTGAGAGTTTTGCAAAACCATACGAAAAGAAAACTTGGGAGCAATACAGGAAAATTTTCATTAAAGAATCTCGAATCGCTGGTGGTGCAAAATTTTACAAAGAAAATATGAGTCTTATTAATACGGTTGCTGGTGAATATAAAGTAGACCCATTTATTATTGTTACGATTTCGGGCATTGAAAGTAATTATGGTGTCCACCATTCTCAATTTTCAGTTTTTAATTCTCTTTACACCCAAATCCACGAAATGCCAAGACGAGCCAAATGGGCATCCAAGGAATTAGCTGAATTCATTAAATATTGTTTTAATGATCAATTAGATCCACAGGAAATTGGCGGTTCTTATGCTGGTGCATTTGGATATGGACAATTTATCCCATCCAGTTTTAATAATTATTCTGTTGATTTTAATGAAGATGGTGTTCGTCAACCTTACGATTGGCCCGATGTTTTAGGCAGTATTGCCAATTATCTCCGACGGAACGGTTATACTCCAAACNGCAAAAATTATAAAAAAGATGGGGATATTTGGAAATCTGTTTACGCCTATAATCATTCCGACAATTATGTCATGGCTGTTTTAGAACTCACAGAAGAAATACGAAAACGAGTAAGGTAAATGAAACGAAGAGAATTTATTAAATTGAGCGCATTGGGCTCAATTGCCACAGGAATGATGCCCACCACACTTTTAGCATCCCGATGCGACCTTACTTCCGCAGATATTTTGGGACCATTTTGGGATGAAAACCATCCCTATCGAACTCTATTGGCTCATGCGGATGAACCGGGAACACGCATTTTTATTTCCGGAACTGTTACCACAGACGATTGCGAAATTCCAATTCAAGATGCTATTGTGGATGTTTGGCATGCCAATGATGTGGGGTGCTATACTGTTTTCCAAGAATGCGATACTGGAAACCCAGATGATGATCCGTATAATCTTACAGGACAAATGATTACCAACGAAAATGGCGAATATGCTTTTGAATCCATTTGGCCAGGATATTATGGAGGCCGACCTAAACATTTTCATTATAAAATAACAACACCGGCAGGATTAGAACATGTAACTCAATGTTATTTTGAGGGCGATTCGCAAATTAATGAAGACTGGGAAGAGCAACACGCGGGACGAATTATTCCATTGGAAGAAAGTGAAAATGGATTGATTGGTGTCTTTGATATTGCTATGGATGAAGAAGGAACGGAAACAGGTTTAGGCGATCCACATACACCGATTCCAGCCAAACCATTTCTAAATAATAATTATCCGAATCCATTTAATAATTCAACTCAAATTGAATTTGGAATTTCAAAAGTGGGATATGTTAATTTGACCATTTATGATGTGAGTGGAAAATGGGTCACAAATTTAGTTGATAAAAGACTATCACCAGGGACCCATCGTTTTAGTTGGAATGGCACCGATATATTTGGAAAAAATGTGCCATCCGGTTCCTATTTGGTGGTAATGAAATCGGGTGGATTTACCAGTTCAAAAAAAATAATGTTGCTGAAATAAAAAACAAATTTCCCATATTTATTGGGGGAACAGATTATATAAAATCAGTATTTTTTTCCTTTTTCCAGTTTTTTGGATTTTAAATATTGTATTCCCGACTGGAACTCATGGATTTTTTATTTAAAATAATGTGATTATAGAAAGATCGTTGCCACGCAAACTTAGATGATGGAAATTGGTTTCGGATATTTCTGGTAACGCATGATTTAAACCCATGGATAACTTTTGGAATCATATTTTTGGTACAAATGGTAATAAAATAAAACCCGGAATTAGAATAATTATACCCCTGTAATCGATTTCGTCCCCGTTCTTCTGAACGTTTAAACACAATTAAAAAGACACAATTAATTCCATTTCTGTTCCATTTCGATTTATAGTAACAGGAATTGTCATTCCGGATTCCAACTCTCCCAATCGCTCCATAAATTCATAAATATCTTTGATGGATTTTCCATTCATGGATTGTATCACATCACCTTTTTTTATTCCAGCTTTGGCTGCGGGCCCATCTTCTTTAGAAATTGCATCCACTTCTAATCCTTCTTTGCTGCTGCTATATGATGGAACAATTCCGAATGTAACTTTGAATTTTGATGCTTGCCTCATACGGCCTTGCTTTGGACCTGCTTCCGTAAAAACAGGCCGGTTGGGNATTCGCGCAAGGTGGGTTACGACATCATAAACGAGATTGAGAATCTCTTTTTCGCCTCCCAAATTAATGAGTTCCCATGTATCCATGGGTTTGTGGTATTCATCATGAAATCCGGAAAAGAAAAAGAGAACAGGAATGTCTTTTCCATAAAAGGCTGCATGGTCACTGGGGCCATAGCCCGGTTTTGTTAAGCTGATATTATACTGTTTGCCNAAAGATAAACTGTCTAGCAAGGGCTCAAAAAGAGGAGACGTACCCACNCCGCCTATGGTAAATGCTGAATCTGCCATTCGACCAATCATATCCATATTGAGCATGGCAACGATATTTTCTAAATCAACGCTTGGGTGTTCTACAAAATATTTTGCACCCAACAATCCTTTTTCCTCTGCGTCAAANCCCAACAAAAGAACACTACGTTTTAGTCTGTTTTTTTGGGATGCTAATTTTTGAGCAATTTCTAAAAGCCCCGCCGTACCGGATGCATTATCGTCTGCGCCAGGATGAACTGCCACCGTATCAGATTGTCTGGATCCACTGCCGATTCCTCCGAATCCTACATGATCAAAATGTGCGCCAATTACAACAAATTCATTGCGATATTTTCGATTTCCACTTTGAATAAGTCCCACCACATTGGCGGCACGAATTTGGATTTGATTAAGGGTGACTTGAGCGCTGAAGAAAGTATTGGGCAATTCAAACGAAATTGATTCTCGGGATTTATTCATAGTTTCCTGAATCGTTTGGCGAGTCCAACCTACTTTTTTTAATAATTTATCTGCTGTTTCATTTGAGAGATGAATCGCAGGGATTCCGCCATTCTTATATCCGGAAATGTATTTTAATGGATAAAGATTATCATCTTCTAATTGAGAAATAAAAATAATTCCCACGGCACCTTTATCTCGTGCGATGAGCATCTTTTTATGGAGGCCCGAATGGGCTGTAAACAATGAATGCTGTTTATCTCTTTCTGGGCTATGGCGCATCACAATAACCCATTTTCCCTTTACATCTAGATTCGAATAATCATGCCATTTTAATTTCTCATCATCAATCTCAAAACCATATCCTGCGAAAACAACCGGAGCGTTTACGGTTCCATTCCCAGAGAACCAAAGTGGAATATAATCCGATTGAATTTGAAGTGAATCTTCATTGAGAATTAGGGAATTATTCTCGCCCAGTTCAATGCCATTTGTAATATTGAAAGGTTGGACATAAGCGCCATTTCCAGCGCCGGGTTTAACACCATATGATTTCAGCTCTCGAACCAGATAAGAAATAACATCTTTGGATTCCCGCGTACCGGGATATCGCCCACCACGATCCTCATGGGATAAATATCGAATATGATCCATTATCTCATTTTCCGTAATCTCTATTGAAGAACCGGAGCCAAGACCTCGCATCAAAATGAGAATGAAACCCAAACTTAAAATAAAGAGGGTCGTATTAAGCGATCGTTTGTTTTCTTTCATAGGAAAATTTATTTTGAATTTATCGGATGACAAAGAAAAAGGAATTAATTTTCATCCATGGAAAATGCAATTAATATTACAGTTAAATCTCATTATATCCCCGAACGATCTAATCCGGTAAAACCTTATTACTTTTTTGCTTATCATATTAAAATTGTAAATAAAGGCAGTTCTTCAGCTCAATTACTTTCACGATATTGGCACATTACGGACGGACAAGGAAATACCGAAGACATCCATGGCCCCGGCGTAATTGGAAAAACGCCGAAACTTGCTCCTGGGGAATCTTTTGAATATACCAGTTTTTGCCCCCTGCCCACACCCATGGGATTTATGGAAGGAAGCTTTCGGATGGTGGATGAACAGGGACAAGAATTCGATGCTAAAATTGAATCATTCCGATTGGTGGCACCGCAGGTGTTGAATTAGAGATTATTAATTCTACATGTCATCTCGTTTTTCCTATTGAGTTTCTTAAAAGCGAGATTGCTCATCAGCTAGTCATCGAATCGCCAGCCTGCTCCCGAAGGGCTGGCAGACAATGACAGACTTGGTTTATATCTCCAACCCAAGTAAATCCGATATTTTGAACGCTAAGTCCGTAATCATCATTGATTTAATTTTTTGTTTTTGAATCCCGCGCCCAGCGGCAATATAGCCTGTTTTCAAATAGGAGTGTTTTGGGTCGCCGCCATGAGATCCACCGGATTTTTCATAAATGTAAGGATGTTCAGAATTCCGAACAAAGCCAAATCCTTTATTGGCTAATAATAAGAAATCAGTTTTGGGTGGTGCCCAGAGTCCATTATTCATGTGGCGTTTTTCTAAGGTCTCAAATGCAGTTTGTTTGGACAACAATAAGCGAACCTTTTTCTTGAATTCAAGATTGGACGGATCTTTTAAACGAATGAATCCTGATCCGCCAGACCCTAGACAAACAACATCCCAATTTTTTAGTGAATCGTTTTGAATCGTAATCCAACCTTCTTTTTCAAATAACCGATTAACATTAACCTGCTTTTCATAATTCCTAAATCCATGATCTCCTGTAATGATAAGTGTGGTGGATTCCCACAATTCATTCTCATCTAACAAAGTCATAATATTCCCAACCAGCGAATCCATAAACATAAAAGCATTTTTTGCTTCCGGTGTTTCCTTGCCAAACTCATGTTGGACCAAATCAGTTTCAATCATGTGGTATAAACTTAGGTGGGGCGCCTTGCGGGTAAAGGCATCCATAAAAATTTCATGAAGGAGTAAATCTCGCCCAAATCCTTTTGGGTTTCCATCTTCCGGCACCACACCGCGAACTTTGGCGGACTCCAAAAAAGTTTCGGGTCGGTCATGTTTCCGAACCAAATCCACGGTAGAAATTGAGTCATTTACCGATTTCATTTCTGGAAGCATCCAATCCATTTTAGCACCCACAGTAACGGGCCAGCTTACACCCAATGTGACCAAGTCTTTTTCATCGGCTTTCGTAATTAAGGTGGGTACTTTTATAGAATCCGCATACCAATACCAATCCACAAATATTTTATCCGGATTAAAAGGGCGATTATTAATAATACCATGTTTTTCAGGCAATACGCCTGTTATCATGGACGTGTGAGCTGGATAGGTTAAGGAGGGAAATACAGTTTGTACATCTGTACAAAATTCCCCCATCTCCATAAGGCGAAATAAATTTGGAATGTCTTTTTCTATGTTCGGATGATTTAAAACGTCTCCACCGAGTCCGTCGATAGAAATTAAAATAACGCGCGCATCATCCCAGCTGCCTTTTGGGCCACCGCAGGAGATGAAAAACAGAATGAATAATATGAATGTAAAATGTCTCATTGATTACGTGTAAATGGTTAAAGTTTGCGAGTAATTTAAACACATGAATATAAGTCGAACTAAAATAATTGCCACAGTTGGCCCCAGCTGTTCTACACCAGAAATGATCCAATCTTTAGTGGACAAAGGTGTGAATTGTTTTCGGGTTAATCTTTCTCATGGATCTGCAGAAGATAAAGAATCCTATTTTAAATTGATCAAATCAGTTAAACTTCCTACTGGGGGCAGACCTGCCATTCTTGGAGATTTAGCTGGCCCAAAAATTAGAGTCACAAACCTTGAATCTCCCTATGAATTAAATGAAGGTGACCTTGTTACGATTAGTAATGAAATAACGGGTGATTCAGTAATTTCCGTTTCATCCGGCGTCAAATTTCAGACCGTGGGTGAAGGCGCCCAAATTTTAATTAATGATGGCAGAATTGCCTTAGAAGTCATTAAGCATGTTTCCAATTCTACTTTGGACTGTAAAACCATTACACCCGGAATTGTTGAAAATCGTAAAGGTGTAAATTTTCCCGGTGTTGCCTTGGATGTGCCCAGCCTAACAGAACAAGATGAATTAGATCTTGAATTGGCCTTGAAAAATGGAGCTGATTGGCTTGCCCTTTCTTTTGTTCGGTCTCCATCAGATTATGATTTAGTTCGGTCTCGTGTTCGAGAATTTGGCTATACGGCTCCCATTATGGCAAAAATTGAAAAATGGGAAGCTGTTCAAAATATGGATGGTATCATTGATGCGTTTGATGCGGTTATGGTGGCTCGAGGAGATTTAGGCGTGGAGGTGCCTCTTGAGCAAGTTCCTCTCATCCAAAAAAATGTAATTGAAAAAGCCAGTCTTGCGGGCAAACCCGTAATTATAGCAACACAAATTCTAGATTCAATGACAGAACGTCCCGTTCCAACCAGAGCGGAAGTAAGCGATATTGCCAATGCGATTTTAGATGGTGCAGACGCATTAATGGTTACGGGTGAAACAGCCATGGGCGATTTTCCTGAAAAAGTGATTGATGTATTAACTCGAGTCATTGGTGAAATAGAGTCAGCTATTAATTATCGGGATTTTGCTGTTTCTCGTGGACAAAACCGCCTAAATACGGCAAAAGCTATAAGCCATGCTGCGTGTACTGTGGCACGCGACCAGGAAATAAAAATACTTATTACCATGACGCATAGTGGAAGCACAGCGCGAATGACATCTCGGTATCGACCCGCAGCAAGAATTATTGCCATGACACCGAAAGAAAAAATTTGCAGACAACTCTCTATTGTATGGGGAGTTACACCATTCTTGGTTCGTGAATATACTTCATCTGATGAGATTGCAGACGTAGCCAACGAAATTTTAACTCGTGAGAATCTATTGAGCGACGGTGAAAAATATGTAATTACTGGCGGCGTTCCAGTTGGTATCCCCGGCACAACAAATTATTTGTCCGTATTAAAATTGGTTTAATACAAATTAAAAAGCCCGGTTGGTTTTTTAAAATATAAAGGGATTCTTGTGTTAAAATATTTTCAAATTTTTATGTCAGTTTCAATAGTGATGGCTGAAATTCCTCCGGGATATTATGATGGGACTGATGGATTAGATGGCGAGGAACTCCGACTTGCTCTTCATGAAATTATTGATAATCATACTGTGCATTCATATTCATCTTTATGGACACATTTCCAATCCACGGATAAAAAGCCTAATAATAAAGTTTGGGATATGTATTCAGATATTCCCAATGGGACACCTCCCTACGAATACACATTTGTTTCAGATCAATGTGGAAATTATGGTGGCGAAAGCGATTGCTATAATCGAGAACATTCTTGGCCAAAGAGTTGGTTTAATAATGCATCACCCATGAATACAGACTTATTTCATTTAGTCCCAACGGATGGTTATGTAAACGGAATGCGATCTAATTATCCTTATGGCGAAGTAGAAAATACGACNTGGACATCTCAAAATGGAAGCAAGCGCGGCACCATGAATTCTTATAATTTTAATGGAACTGTTTTTGAACCCATTGATGAATATAAAGGTGATTTTGCCAGAACGTATTTTTATATGTCCACACGTTACACCACCGAAGATTCTGGCTGGGACGAAAATGATATGGTGAATGGTGCCGACTTAAAAGAATGGGCAGTGGCTATGCTTCTGGATTGGCATCAAGCNGATCCAGTTAGTGAAAAAGAATTAAACCGAAATGATGCCGTTTATGATATTCAGGGCAATCGGAATCCATTTATCGATTACCCGGTATGGAGTGAATGTATATGGGACGAATGTGAATCTACCGGTGGAAATNTTCCACCGATTGCCAATGCCGGCCCCGATCAATCCGTAGGAGAAAATGAAATTGTTTATTTAGATGGAACCGGTTCATCGGATGAAGAAAACGCGGATCTCACTTTTATGTGGACGGCGCCAGAAGGGATATTGCTTAATGATCCAACCAATGTTTCACCCAGTTTTTCTTCGCCCATGGTTGAAAATTCTGAAGAATTTATTTTTAGTTTAATTGTGTCTGATGGGGAGCTTGATTCTGGATTAGACTCAGTAATAATTACCGTAATTCATACCAATATTCCTCCGATTTCCAATGCCGGCCCCGATCAAATTGTAATAGAAAATGAATGGGTTACCTTGAGCGGAATAGAATCTTCTGATTTTGAAAATGACAATTTATCTTTTTTATGGGCATCGCCCCTTGGAATAGAATTAGATGATTCAACCAGCGTAACGCCATCTTTTATGGCTCCAGCCGTTGATGATACCACAAACTTAATTTTTTCTTTGGTCGTCTCAGATGGCGATTTAAACTCAAATCCGGATTCGGTACAGATTGCGGTTACAAATTCATTAATCATTGAATCGAATACCCTTCCCAATAAATTTGCATTATTTACACCTTTCCCAAATCCCTTTAATCCAACAAGCACAATCCGATTTAATATCCCATTTGAAACGCAAGAAAACACGTTTCTTCAAATCATTGATTTGAAAGGCAACTTAGTAGAAACATTGGTTAATGGAGATTACTTAACAGGGAAAAATCAAGTTCAGTGGAATGCATCTCGCCATCCAAGTGGAATTTATTTTGCTGTATTACAATTCGGTAAAAAAACCACATCAAGGAAACTTATCTATTTAAAATAAAATGAAATTTTGCATTTCTTTTATTCTTGGATTTAATTTTATTTATGGGCAAACGTTGCCCAATGCCCCAAAACCTAACTTCAAATTTCTCACCGGTATTGTGGTTGATTCCTCAACTTCACTTCCACTAGAATTTGCATCAATATCTCTCAAGTCCACTAAAACAAAAAGAACCTATAAAGGGAGCATTAGCGATAAAAATGGACATTTTTCTATAAAATATGAAAAGATTTATCCTAGCAATGTGGTGGTGGATTTTATTGGGTTTCATAAAAAAACAATTTTAGATATACATCTTAAAGATTCTTTGGGCCATGCCACAGATGTTAAGCTTGATACAATTTACTTGGTACAAAAAACAATTCAATTTGATGAGATTTCTGCCCTGGGAAAACGTATTCCTTTAAAAATAACAGCAAATAAAAACACCTTTTATATTAGTAAGTCATTATCCATTTCCAATCAATCTGCTCATGCTGCCTTGAGAAGAATCCCAAATGTTGATGTCAGTATGGATGGCATTATTACAATCAATGGCGATCCAAATATTAAAGTATTTGTTAACGGTTTAACATCTAGCTGGTTTCAAGATGATAAAAAATCAAGGCTCAATTCTGTTCCAGTCTTTTTTATTGATCATATTGATGTTATAACAAACCCGTCGGTAGAATTTGATCCCGATGGTATGGGCGGCATTATTAATATTATTACAAAAGAAAACTGGAGTGATGGATTTCATGCATCTTCTTCCGTTTCTGTTGGGTCCATGGGGAGAGTGAATGGAAACTTGAATATGAATTTTAAAAAAGGACGTATGAATAATATTCTCATGGTGTCCGGGAAATCGGATTATGAATCTGATACAAGTTTGAGGAACTATATCTGGGATTATGGGAATTTTGAATTAAACAGCGTTCAAGAAAAAAGAACATTTTCAAAACCCTTAAATGGTAATGTGAATTTGAATACAAAATTTGAATTTAATAAAGATCACTCATTCAATTTGAATTCAGGGTTAACGTTTTTTAACCATGACTCAAAAGATACAATTTTGCATTATTCACCGGTTCAATATCAAATGACATCCATAGATAATAATCGTGGATGGACTTTAGATTTGAGTGGAAACCATAAACTAAAAGTTGAGAAAAAAGGCAATTGGGAAACACGGGCGTCTTTTTCTCAATCCGGAGAGCATCAAAAAGATATTAACGATAGAAATGCAAATGGTTCAGGTCCTGACAATCATAGCCATATTTATCGAGACAATTCAATTCAATCGATGACATTGAATTCTAAAGTTTTTATAATGAAGCCCAGTTTTTTTGAAAATTGGCAGTTCGGACTTTCTACACGAAAAAATATGTTTGAGAGTGAATTGGATTATCTCCATTTACCATTTGGATTTCAAAATAACGAATCTGTCCATTCTTTTTTTGTTAATTCTTCAAGTATTAAAGTAAAAAAAATTCGGTCGTATNTGGGAGTTAAGGTTGAATCTGTATCATCTAATTCTCGCATTTATAAAATTGAATTACCTACGGGACACGCTCACCAAGACACATCCAATGTATTTATAACACTTATTGATTCATCAATAAGTGAATCACCTTTTTCCAATGACTATACCCAAGTGTACCCCAATATTTCTACATGGCTATCTCATGGTTTCGGGGAAAAAAGTGTATCTTTAAATCTTTCTTATTCTAAGCGAGTGAATCGTCCCACAAAAACGTCCATTAATCCGTTTCCGAGTAGTATGATTGATGAATATCATGTAAGAACGGGGAACCCATTTTTAAGACCAGAATTTGTGGATATCTATAGAGCAAGGGTGGGATATCGAAAATCTAAAAATAATATAATGTCATTTTCTACAACATTTTTTTATAAAAACATTAAAGATTTAATTCAATGGAATGATATAAGTATTGTATCGATTGGAGATCAATCATTTGAAATAATGAGGGCCGGAAACGTGGGAAATGGATTCTCTTATGGCAAAGAATTTTTCATTTTATTTAATCCAAAAAATAAGTTTTATTCATCTTTAGGGTATCAAGATTGGATTACAGAAACAGATACATTATTTGAGTCTGATTTAAGTGGAAACTCTAAAGGGAGTTCTTTATCCGGGGTGCTTAGCTTTGATATTTATCAAGATTGGGATGTAGAAATTTATGGTAAATTTTATGGAAAATCAGAAATCCCAACTGGCGAAATTGAACCTTATGGTTATGTAGATTTTGTCATGAAGAAAAGCTTTATAGCTAAAAACTTATTTTTAAGTTTTTCTATTTTTGATATGTTCAATAGCCGAACCTTAGATATTTACACAGAGCAATCCATAAGCAATCCAACATCGAATGTAACTTATATTCAAAGATTAACAGCATCTCGCCAACAAGATCAGCGTCTCTTCTCCTTAGGAATCCAATATTTTTTTGGTTCACCATCAGATTTAATCCACCAATCGAAAGCAATCAATTCTCCAACTCGACCCGATGATATTGACATTGATTATTAAGCGGACGAAAGATAGAAAAAATAGACTTCATATAAATAACTAGCGAAAGAGCATTATTTTAATCATGATATAAGTTTATAGTATGTTACTTTCAACACGAATAGTGGACATAATATCATTACGTTTAATGTAATAACCTTAGCAGTATCACGGAGAACACAACATGAAAAGAATGATAATAAAAATAGCTTTAATTTATTTACCCGTTATCATGATGGGGCAAGCATACACTCTAGAGAACTGTGAAACCAATTTGTCTAGTAATGCACCGTCGTTTTACCAAAAATATTTTCAATGTGTGGACATAAGTTTGTCATCCAGCGGTAATTATGTGAATTTGTATTACAGTGGATTGGCACCCTACGAAAGTTGGTATTATGAAAGCGGTAACCCAAATCATATTGACTATGTCTCACAGGGTGCAGGTTATTTCCAAGTCCCGAATTCGTACATTACAGAATATGATTATGTGGTTTCGATTCCAATTGATCCTGAAGCCCGTCTAAATTTGACGATAGATGCGGATGCAGTTGACGGAGAAGTTGGAACAAGTAATTTTGAATATCCAATGGGCTCGGTTGGCTCTGCTTTAAATGGCGTCAATATGTACAATCCCTGTGCATCCCCACCTGATGCTATTGAAGATGAGGCCTACTCTTTTGATTATTACAGTGGCCACCCTGCTGGACCCACTGGCATTTATCATTATCATACAACATCCAAGGGCCCCTTAGAAGTTTTGGAATATAAGGGCATCATTGAAACTCCCACAGTTGGATCCGGTGAAATTGAAGTGTTTGGCATTATGTGTGATGGCGTTGTGGTCATGGGTTGTACAGAATTAGATGGGTCAGTCCCCAACACGTCTGACTGGGATGCGCAAAATGGTCATGTCCACGATATGGTAGATGAACTTGGGACAACTCAATTTACCAACCGATATCATACCCATGTATGTTATGATGAAATTACCGAAGATGATACGGATGGTAATGGATATCAAGAACATGAGTTTACTCCAGAGATATCCTATTATAAAACCGAGGGGATGGGGCAAAATTATAATCGCTGCGCTGCAATGAGCGATCCCATCGAAGAAGATATGGTTGCTCTTGGTGATGAGATTACACCCGGTGATTTTTCTCTTTATCAAAATTATCCAAATCCGTTTAATCCAACAACAAGCATTGAATATGATTTAACAAAAAGTGGTTCAGTTGATTTAGCCATTTATGATTTAATGGGTCATCGTGTTCGCACTTTGGTTTTTGGAAATCAAAAATCCGGATTTAAGACTGTAGTGTGGGATGCCACCAATGATTTTGGTCAAGCGGTTTCCGCTGGAATGTATTTTTATACTTTAAATACATCAGAAGGATCATTGACTCAGAAGATGCTTTTGATAAAATAAGTTTTTTCTATTCCAAGAAACCCGATTCGCTTGGTTCGGAGTTGGGTTTCTTGTTTTAAATTATAATATGTCTAAAATGCTTTTGTTTATAATTCTCTTTTTGGCTTTGTGGAGTTGTGAAGGGCCCAACGAGAAAGTGATTGAAAAACCCGTGAACTATTTTTCCAAAGTTTTTGGAGAATATGATGCAGAAATGGGATACAGTATTCAAGAAACCACGGATGGCGGATTTATACTATCCGGCGCTACATCTTCTTATTGGGCTACAGATTCTTTATCTCGAATAAATGACATCCAACACGGTATTACCAATGCAATTATTGCAAAAGTCGATACAGTAGGTGAACCAGAATGGATCAAAGTATTTGGCGGAGACATGTTTGAATCTGCATTCAACGCTGGAGAAACTGATGATGGTGGATACTTTTTTGCGGGATATACAAATTCAATCGGAAATGGATTGTATGATTTTTGGTTGGTCAAGTTGGATGCTTTTGGAAATATGGAATGGGAAAAAACATATGGAACTGCCAAAGCTGATGTTGGATTATTTGGCGATATTACTTCAGATGGTGGCTATATTTTAACAGGTTATACAATTTTGCCAAATAAAACAGATAAAGATTTTTGGTTATTAAAAACCAATGCTGATGGAGATTCACTTTGGTCTTCCACATTTGGAAATGATGCGAATCAATCGGCGAATCGTGTTATAGAATTATCAAATGGTGGATTTGTTATTATTGGAGAAACGAGAGGCGACTCTACTAATAATGATATTTTGATTATAAAAACGGATGAAAATGGACAAGAAATCTGGACCAAAAATATTGTTGAGTCAAATGATGATTTAGTATTTTCAATAAAAGAAACACCCGATGGATTTATTGCAGTTGGAACAACCACATCATTGGGAGCTGGGAATAAAGATATTTGGTTACATAAGCTAGATGCTTCTGGGAATGTTGAGTGGCAAAATACATTTGGCGGTGATGCGTTAGAATACGGGTTTGATGTTGTTCCCGTTTCGGATGGGTATGTTTTTACCGGATCCACATCATCATATGGAACTGAGTTTTATGATTTATGGATATTGAAAGTAGATTTAACAGGCGTGTTAGTTTGGGATCAACTCTATGGCTCAACAATGATTGATATTGGAAAGTCAATTATCCAAAATGAATCTGGTGGATTTACCATTTTAGGCCAAACATCATCTTACGGTTCGGGCGAATATGATTTTTGGATAATAAAAACTGATGAAAATGGTCTTATACCACTGGACGATAGTAGGACAAATTTTAAACTATGAAATGAACACCAAGAACATAAAGTTAGGCCCTACTTTCAAGGTGCCCATCCATAGCCATTCCAGACTTTGTAATGGTTAAAATCGCCTATTGGATTCCCATTTAAACTTAATCCAAAGATGCAAAGCGGTTCGTTTTAGATGCTGGATGTATTTTCTAAATCCATACTTTAAATCAAAAAAACAACTATAGTTAAACCGATCTCAAAAATGGTATTTTTATGAGAATAATGATTCTTATTATTTTATTAAGCATTGAAATATTGCTATCACAACCCACTGACTTGAAACAAAGGTTAGACATATTTCTACAAGAATAAGATAGAAATAATGTAATTCAAACCTATGTAGAGTTGGTTCGATATAATCGAATTCTAAACCCTAAGCTGTCCATTAAATATGCTTTTGATGGAATTGCA